>Ga0210384_10000719_pt1 | contig 49279 bp, 31 predicted proteins | sample IncBWH2MmetaG_FD_160574 | JGI IMG/M metagenome (GOLD analysis project Ga0210384, IMG submission 160574) | Forest soil microbial communities from Barre Woods Harvard Forest LTER site, Petersham, Massachusetts, United States - Inc-BW-H-2-M | ecosystem: Environmental > Terrestrial > Soil >... | reverse complement strand
AGTATTACGAGCGAAGAAATCGCCAACACCAACTCGAGTTCGTCAGAAGGAAGGCTGCACAACTCGGCCTACAAGTCACACCGATCCAGGCGTGAACCTATCAAACAAGAAGTTTCTGGAGAGTCGTGCCGCGATTGCTCCCGGTCGGTGGGCTACAAAGCAGCTATTCTGTCACCTCGGTCTGCTCGCTCGGAGTTCTGTTATAACGAAGCCTTTCTGGGCGGGTCGAACCGAAACTGATGACCGTTGGGTTGCTAGCCTCAAGACGAAGGGTCCGGAACAGAGAGAAGAGATTCGAACTCCCGACCCTCTCGTAATCAACCCAATGAACGCAGGCTTCCTGCAGACGAGCAAGCTCTTGTTCCTAAGGATTCAAAACACAATGTAATGTTGACCCCCTGCTGCGAAAGCAGGTAGTGAAACTAGGAGCCGCACAAGTGATTGAAAAGATTGGTGGACGTGGCGGGACTCGAACCCGCGGCCCCCTGCTTGCAAAGCAGATCGGTCAAAAATCTAAATGCTTGTTCTGGTGTCGCTTACGAGCATTCGGACGCCTTCTAATCCGCACAATGATACCTAATGAGACCTAACTTCATAGCAGCTTGGTGAGCGGTGCCATGGCTGGTATTCCTTTGCTCCTGTCGTCAGAGAATTAGGTTCTTTGAAAGGTTGAGCTTCCATGGATTCTTCAGATTATCGCCCATCACCGCCCCACATTAGCCGCCTGCAAGATTCACTTCAAGCGTGTGGATCGAGATGCCTTCAGAACGAACTGGCAGCAGAAGTGGTATCCCTGGATGACGAGGGCCTGAATGGACACCTTTCTACAACCGCTCAAGGATTTGGTTCGATGCCAATGCGATCATTGACTGCTGATCGAATCCGCTGTTTGCAGCCAAGGTAACGCTCGGTCGTTTGAACCGATACATGCCCCAGAAGAAATTGGATCTGCTCCAACTCGCCTCCTGAAGCGTGGCAGAGCCGAGCACACGTGCGCCTCAAATCATGAGGCGCTAATTTGGCGACACCGACGGTCTTCGCGGATTCCCTCACGATGTCCCAGACCGCTTTTTCCGTAATACCCTCTCCCCATGCCTTCCCAACTTTGTTGACCCTGCGGAACAGTCTTCCTTGATCAATTGCGGCTGCGCCTAGCCAATTGTTCAGTTCACTTATCACCTAATCCGGCACTGGAACCGTCCGAACGTGGCCTCCTTTGCCGAGCAGATCAACAATGACCCCGTGCTCTTCGCGCTGTTGGAGATTATCCAATCTCAAAGATACGGCTTCATGCCTCCTCAACCCGCAAGCCAGCAGCAATGCGAGTAGTGCTCTGTTGCGTTTTCCTTTCAGACACTGACGATCAGGTGTTTGCCATAGCGCATGGCCTTGCTCTGCGGTTAACCAATTCCCCAGCCGCACGCCCAGCTTCTTCACACCCTTAACGCGACGAATGCCAGCAGCCAAATCGGCACTGAGAAGACCGCAGTCGGCTGCTTCATATGCGAGTCGGCGCACAGCACCAAGACGCACATTGATTGTGCCGGGCGCGAGTTGACGGGATTCGAGATGAGAACGATAGCGCAAAACCACTATTCGATTGAACGCCAGGCGTGGTTCCGAACAATACCAGTCAACAAACTCATCGATAGCGTGGCGATACCCCCGCTTTGCATCTGTGGAGTTCAGGCTGTTCAACACCGCGGCCTTGGCGTGTTCCAGGTCGGGCAACCGGAGGACGGATTTACTGCGCTTTCTTCGCGAACTTGGTTTCTTCTTCATGACGAGTGGCCTCCATGCCACTGATCAATGATCGGAATAACCCCGCGACTGTAAAGTCAGTGTCAGCCATGAGCCGACAAGAATCGGCCGCAAGCGTGCAAGTCTCCAGAACCAGACTTCCCACGTGGGCATGCCGTTCTCGGGCCCTATCCCGCCCAGATTGGGGATCACTTCCGGAATGCCCGTGATTCAGGTGTAATCGGCTTCTTGATCGGCTATACTCCGCATCACTTCTATGCCTCTCTCTGTCGGCGACAAACTCGGCCCGTACGAAGTGCTTGCGCCTATCGGCGCGGGAGGCATGGGCGAGGTGTATCGGGCACGCGATCCGCGGTTGAATCGCGAAGTCGCGATCAAGATTTCCGCCGCGCATTTCTCGGAGCGCTTCGAGCGGGAAGCCAAAGCCATTGCCGCGCTGAATCATCCCAACATCTGCTCGCTCTATGACGTGGGTCCGGACTATCTCGTCATGGAGTACGTCGACGGTAAGCCGCTAAAAGGACCCGTGCCGCTGAATGAGGCCCTTGCTCTGGCCGGCCAGATCCTCGATGCTCTGGACGCGGCGCACCGCAAGGGCATCACCCACCGCGACCTCAAACCCGGCAACATTCTGGTCAACAAGAACGGCGTCAAGGTGCTCGACTTCGGCCTGGCCAAGATCGAGAATGCCTCTGGCGTGGACGGGGCGACCAAGACGATGCCTCTGACCGGCGAGGGATCTATCCTGGGCACGCTGCAGTACATGTCACCGGAGCAAGTGGAAGGCAAGGAAGCCGATGCCCGCAGCGATATCTTCGCATTTGGCCTGGTGATGTATGAGTTGATCACCGGCAAGCGGGCGTTCGAAGGGTCGACTCAGACGAGCCTCATCGCGGCGATTCTCAAGGACCAACCGCGGCCCGTAAGCGAACTACAACCGGTGACCCCGAAAGCTCTGGACAGGGTCGTGCAGACGTGCCTGGAGAAAGATCCGGACCGGCGCTGGCAATCGGCGCGAGAAGTGAAACACGCGCTGGAATGGATCTCGCTCGAAGCTCCCACGCCCGCGCCGGCAAAAAGGCAGTGGTTGTGGCAGGGAGTGGCTGCCGCACTGGCGGTGATCGCGGCAGCGACGGCCTGGGCGCTGTGGCCCAAACCGCCGGCTCCCGTGAAATCGACGCGCTTCCAGGTCCCGCTGCCCGAAAACGAGGATTACGGCCTGTGGATGGCATTTTCGCCTGATGGACGCAAGCTTGCGTTCACTACCAGCGGGCCGCAGCGGGGCGTGTGGATTCGCGATCTGGAGGCGCTCGAGACCAGGCATCTGGCCGGCACGGAAAACGCACTGGCTCTCTTCTGGTCGCCGGACAGCCGCTTCCTCGCGTTCGGAGGGGGAGGCCAGCTCAAGAAGATCGAGGTGTCCGGCGGGCCTCCGCAGACGCTTTGCGAGGCGGGCGGAGTCGGGATGGGCTCCTGGAGCCGGGACGGCTTAATTATTTTCGGCGGCTCCGCTCAAGGTCCTCTGCGGCGGGTGTCGGCGTCGGGGGGCGTGGCCACTGACATCACAGCAGTCAATCGCCAGCGCGGAGAAGCTTTCCACAGCTCTCCTATTTTCCTCCAAGACGGCCGGCACTTCCTCTATTTGCTCGGAGGGAGCCCCGAGGTCAATGGCATATACGTTGGATCCCTGGATGCCAAGCCCGAGGAACAGAAGCGCGAGCGGTTGCTCGCAACCCGGTTCGGCGTCGGCTACACGCCTTCGCAAGACCCAGCGGGCGGGCGCTTGTTCTTCATGCGCGATACCACGTTGATGTCCCAGCTTTTCGATGCCGGACGGTTGCAACTCACCGGCGAGCCCATCGCGGTCGCCGAACAGCTGGGGGTCTCCGGGTATCACGGATTTTTTTCAGTCTCTCCCAGCGGCGCTCTTGCGTATCGTACCAGCGCTCAGGCAGCCGGCTTCCAACTCACCTGGTTCGACCGGCAGGGAAAGACCCAGGGGACGCTCGGCGATGTCAGGCCCGACCATGGCGTTGCCCTCTCCGCGGACGGAGCGCGGGCAGCGGTCCGCGACGCTCCCACCGGTGCGAACGGAGATATCTGGACGCTCGACTTCGCGCGGGGAGTCCGCACGCGGCTCACGTTTCGTCAAACTTTTGGCTCGTTTCCGATATGGTCCTCCGACGGGAGTCGCATCGCTTTCGCCGCGGGCAATACACAGGACACGCTTTATGAAAAGTCTTCGAGCGGCGCGGGCGATGAGAAAGACCTGTTTAATAAACCGGGAGAGATCAAGAATCCCACCAGTTGGTCGCACGACGGGCGCTTTTTGCTTTATCACACCAGCAACGTTCCCCAAACGGGGCAAGATCTATGGGTGCTTCCGCTGGAAGGGGATCGCAAGCCCGCTCTTTTACTGGGAACCCAGTTCAACGAACGCGAGGGGAACTTCTCTCCCGATATGCGCTGGATCGCCTACACCTCGAATGAGTCCGGCCGCGCCGAAGTCTATGTCCGTCCGTTCCTGGCTTCGGGATCTACCGGAGCGCCTTCGCTCGGGGAGGGCAAGTGGCAGGTCTCGAAGGACGGCGGAACGCTGGCGAAGTGGCGTGCGGATGGCAAAGAGCTGATCTTCCGCGCTCCCAACGGATCGCCGATGGCCACGGATGTGACTGCAACCGGGGGGGCATTTCAGGCGGGAGTTCCCAAGCAGCTATTCGCGCCACCGCCCAATGTGGGCGATTGGGATGTCACCGCCGACGGCAAGCGGTTCCTCGCCGCAGTGCCGCCCGGGCAGCAAACCACTCAGACCCCCATCATTGTGGTGCTGAACTGGCAAGCTGCGTTGCAGAAATAAACCAGAAAGCCACTGAGACAATTGATCCGACGGCTCGTACGAGACCTCCGTCTGAGATTCCGCTTTTCGTCACTCGGCCCGGTAACGCAATGCTATTGAAGCAGATGGCTGGATTGTTTCTGGATGGTCGGCAAACCGCACGTTATCCTGTCGAAGGGCTGTTTTGGGGTAGGTCCTGGGATAACTTTAGTATTGCCCGTTTTTCGGGAGTTGACTCGTCCTGGCGCGGATCTTCTGCCCGGAGGGAATGTTAAGAGACGCACATCAAGGGTCATCGGCCAGCGCTCGACGCTTTTAGTTGCTCGAGATATTCGGGGGCAATCCACTTTCCCGAACGCTGCGCAAGCGCGAACACCTCTCGCGCCTTGTCGTATTCTCGAGTCTGATTGAGATAGATCGCCAGCAGCGGATTGTAAGGCTCGCACTCGCAAGGATCCGACGTGCCGCGAATTTGGATCGCCTGGTTCAAATCAGAAATGGCCAGATCGTACTTCTCTTTGGGGTAACGGGAGCCGCGATTGCAGTAGGCGTCGGAAACACGGAATCGCATCCTCGGCTTCAGGGCGGCTTCCTGTTCGAAATCAGCAATGGCTTGGGTCCAATCTCCCATCGAACCATCGGTCAAGCCGAGCATGTCGAGGGCCATGACATTTTGGGGATTCTTTTCCACTGCTCGGGAAAAATCAGCTTCGGCCGGAGCGAGAAAAACAGACGTGTAGGGCGCGTAAATCATGTCCAGGCCGGCACGAGAATAGTAAGCATTGCCCCGGCGGTAATACATCTCCGCGTTGTCCGGGTCCAGCGCGATCGCCTGGTTGTAATCCTGAACGGCCAAATCGAAGAGTTTGTTGTATTCCTCGTCTGCGATGAGTTTCATGAGTCGCGAGTACCGAGCCTTCTCGGCATAGGCGTCAGCCCGGTCGGCGTACGCTGCGGAGCGTTGTGCAGTGTTCCTGGAGGCTACGATGGCTTGCCCGGCGCGGCGAATTTCACCGTCGGAGCGGCCATACCAGCCTGTAAACATAATCATGCAGCCAATCAAGAAAAGTGCTCCAGCGCCCAGAATGGCAGCGCTCCACCACTTCACGCTTCTTGAGGAGGTCGTGATCATCAGCGTCAGTATGCTGCATCGCTTATGCAACCGAGTAGAATTTCTGCGCGCATTTGCCTACTTACTAATCGGAGCATAATATAGATGACAGTTAGAGAGTAATGTGGTAGTGTGTCGGGCATGGAAAAACAGGATGCTCGCTCGCTGCCGGGAGAAGCCCAAGAAGACCTTCGCCGGCGAGTCGTGGAGGCCGTTCAGAAAGGTATTTCGCAAACCGAGGCGGCTCGGGTTTTCGGGATAGCGCGAGGTACGGTGAGCCGCTGGATGGGGCTTGTGGAACGCGCAGGGCGTCGGGCACTGAAAGCACGGCGTCGAGGACGGCCTCGGGTTTCGCGATTGGCACCACATCAAGCAGCCACGACGGTGCGTCACATTCTCAGCGGTTGCCCGGATCAGTTGAGCATGCCCTTTGCGCTGTGGACGAGGGAAGCGGTACAAGAGTTGCTGTCCCGAAAATTCGATCTGCAGATTTCGGTGTGGACGGTGGGACGCTATTTGCGAGCCTGGGGGCTGACCCCACAGAAGCCGGTGCGACGAGCGTACGAACAAAATCCGGTCGCAGTACGGAAATGGCTGGCGGAAGAATATCCATCGATTCGCGAGCTGGCGCGACAGTTTAAGGCCCAAATTCATTGGCTAGACGAGGTGGGTCTCCGTTCGGACCATCAAGCGGGACGATCCTACGGACGTCGCGGGCAGACGCCGGTAGTGTTTGGCACGGGTCAGCGTTTTCGCTGCAACATGATCTCTTCCATCACCAATCGGGGGCGGTTGGCCTTCATGATTTTCCGTCAGCGTTTCACGGCGCGGGTGTTTCTGAATTTCCTCGGCCGTCTCCTGCGATTGACGCGGAAGACCAGGAGGAAGGTGTTTCTGATTGTGGATGGTCACCCGGTACACAAGTCGCGATTGGTGAGTCGTTGGCTGACAGAGCACCGCGAGCAAATCCGGATTTTCTGCTTGCCGTCTTACAGTCCGGAACTGAATCCGGATGAATTGCTGAACCAAGATGTGAAGACCAACGCATTGGGCCGTGTCCGGCCCGTGAACGTCCAGGAAATGATGGACAATGTTCGCTCTTACCTTCGGATCACGCAGGCTAGGCCCAAGTTGGTGAAGAACTATTTTCGCGAACGCCACGTCCAATATGCGGCCAGATGAAAAGTGTCATCAATTTAGTGCTCGGAGTAATAAGTATTTCTCTTTCTTTGAAGAAGTAGAAATGCTGGTCAGCGATTGGTATTTCCAGTAAGACGGTAATCCGCCCCATTGCCATACACAGGGAGAGGTCTGTGTTCTAAAGCGCTGGCTGCGCTTGCTGAGGCACATTTGCGCGCGCAAGCAAGTAAGAGCAAGCCGAAAGACTAAGAAGGCAATTTTGCGAAACGAACTCAGCTAAGCCATGTGAAATCTGTTGTTTGCGTTTTTCAAGACTAACAAAAACAGGGCGATTCCGGTGATATTCGGGGCAAAAGATGTAACGAAACACGACCTGGACGCCCACTCAGCTTGAGCGTGCATAGCGGATGCGCCAAGGGCAATCGCTGCCGCCCCAGTTGGGCGTCAAGATTTCCTGATCCCGAGGGCAGGGATTCAGCTATTCCGTTTCCGCGCTGGCGCGCAACCTTATTATATTGAGATATGGCGCACGAGCCTGTTCCCTGCCCTTTCGCGAAGGAGATTGACGCACGCTAGGTGCCACCACGCAAAGAGTCCTGCGTGCTCTACCGCTGGCGGCGCTCGCTGAGGCAGACTTGCGCGCACAGATAAAGGCGAGCGAATCGAAAGACCAAGAATGCATATTTGCAAAACGAACTCACCTAAATCACGTGAAATCTATCATTTGTGTTTCTTGGTGCCAGTGCAAACAGAACGGTCGGCACTCTGCAATCTGGCGGAGAGTTCGTCTACGTTAAGAAGCAAACGTGGTTTGCTGAATTTGAAGAAGGGCGCAAGTATCCGCTCAAGGAATTGGAGTGATCTGCCCCGGTCAACTCAGCTCTTGGAAGCTCGTGTCAGCGCCGTTGAGCGAGACTCCAAGGGCGATCAATACCGCGTGGCCTTTTTCGCATTCTGTCCCACGATGATGCGCCCAACATCCGGCGTGTTCGGCTGACACATGTTTTTCATATTCTTTGCGTCTTCGCGTCCGGCATTCTTCGCGGCTTCTTGGATGGGAAAGCCGCCATTTCATTTCAAGAATTTGCAGGTATGTAAATACCTGACGGAGTTATACTCTGCCAACTCTAAATAGGCGGGAGCCCATGGCGATCCTCCCAGGCAGACGTCTAGGGCCTTACGAAATCCTCTCCGCTATCGGTGCGGGTGGAATGGGAGAGGTTTACAAAGCCCGCGATACTCGCCTCGATCGCATCGTAGCGATCAAAGTCTTGCCAACGCATCTTGCAGATCGCCCCGAGTTGCGTGAGCGTTTCGAGCGTGAAGCAAAGACGATTGCCAGTCTGAATCATCCGCACATCTGCACGCTCTATGACACTGGTCATCAAGACGGAATTGATTTTCTGGTGATGGAATATCTCGAAGGCGAGTCGCTGGCGCAGCGACTGTTGAAAGGTTCGCTGCCGATACAACAGGTATTGCAATACGCCATTGAGATTGCCGATGCGCTGGACAGGGCTCATCGCAAGGGCATCACCCACCGCGATTTAAAGCCCGGCAATATCATGCTCACCAAGTCGGGGACGAAGCTGCTTGATTTCGGTCTCGCCAAGCTGCGCCAGGGTGCCGCCCCCGCCATACCAATTTCCGAACTTCCCACTGCGAACGACCCGCTGACGGCGCAGGGATCCATTGTGGGCACGTTGCAATACATGGCCCCGGAGCAATTGGAAGGCAAGGAGGCGGATGCGCGGACGGACATCTTCGCCTTCGGCGCGGTCGTGTTCGAAATGGCGACTGGCAAGAAGGCCTTTGAGGGCAAGAGCCAAGCCAGCGTAATCGGCGCTATTTTGAAGGACGACCCGCCGCCCATCTCTTCCCTTCAGCCGATGACTCCTCCGGCGCTCGACCGCGTCGTGAAAAAATGTCTGGCGAAGGAGTCTGAGAAGAGATGGCAGGCGGCCAGCGATGTCTGCGACGAGTTGAAGTTGATTGCCGAAGGTGGCTCGCAGGCGGGGCTGAGGGCAGCTAGCGTCATTCCAAGTCCCAAGAGTCGGCGCAAAATTCTGCTGTGGGCCGCCGCGAGCTTGGCTGCCTCTGCAGTCGTCGGGCTCTCTGTGTGGAGTTATAGGCCAGCACCCGCGGCTCCGCCACGGCCCGTCACCCGCTTCACCATATCTCTGCCAGTGGGCCAACGCCTGGCGGCGTTGGATGACCCGGCGCTAGCTCTTTCGCCCGACGGCACGCATCTTGCTTACGTTGCCGCTCAGGGCGGCGTCCAACAGCTTTACCTCCGTGCAATGGATAGCCCGGAAGTAAAACCGATGGCAGACACCGCGGGGGCCGCCGCACCATTTTTCTCACCTGACAGTCAATGGCTGGGATTTTTCGTAGGCACTAAGATCAAGAAAATATCGGTCAACGGCGGAGCGGCGTTGACTGTTTGCGACGGGGCGGCTGCGAACTTCCACAGCGCAAGCTGGGGGTCCGACGACACGATTGTGTTCGAGTACGGAATGTTCAGCGGCCTGTGGAAAGTTTCAGCGGCTGGGGGTACCCCTAAAAGGCTGACTACACCGAGGCCGAGCGAGCCCTCTAATGTTTTCCCCGAAATCCTGTCCGGTGGGAAAGCTGTCCTTTTCTCGGCCGCATCCGGGACGGGCTCACAGATTGCAATCCGTTCCGATCAGACCGGAGAAACCCGAGATCTGATCGCGGGTACGCGCCCAAGTTACGCCCCCACGGGGCACCTGATCTATGCGCAGGCGGGCACGCTCATGGCCGCATTATTCGATCCCGAACGCTTAAGATTGACTGGGTCGCCCGTTCCCGTTCTGGAGGGTGTTCTGCAAACTGCAGTTTCCCGAGTCGCCCAATACAGCTTTTCAAGCACCGGGTCGATCGCCTACATTACTGGAAGCGCTCAAGGGAACCTTCGGAAATTGGTATGGGTGGACCGTAAAGGGACCGAGCAGCCGCTGCCCGCGCCAGCTCATTTCTATCAGACTCCGCGCATTTCCCCTGACGGAAAGCGATTGGCCGTTGGAATCGCAGATTCTCCGCCCGCTAACACTTGGCTGTACAATGTCGCTCGGGAGACTTTGACTCGATTGACATTTGAAGGCGGCAATAATACCCCCGTTTGGACACCCGACAGCAAGCGCGTAGCGTTTCAATCAAGCAGAGCAGGACCGATCACGAACGTGTTCTGGCAACTCGCCGACGGCAGTGGCAGCGTGGAGCGCCTGGTTACAAGTGAATACCAGAACGCTCCTACTTCCTTTTCGCCCGACGGGCAGGTGCTGGCTTTCATGGAGGTTCATCCCAGTACGGGTCGTAACATTTGGACCGTGAACATGAGCGGTGATCGCAACCCAAAGTTGTTCTTAGGCACGCAGTTCAATGAGGGAGAAGCCCGGTTTTCACCCGATGGTCGTTGGTTGCTCTATATCTCCGATGAGTCGAGCCGGTATGAAGTTTACGTGCGGCCTTATCCAGGCCCAGGGGGGAAATATCAAATCTCGACCGAAGGGGGCACAGAACCAGTGTGGGGACGCAACGGAGAAATCTTCTACCGCAGCGGCAACAAGATGATCGTCGTGGACAGCACCACGCAACCAACATTTTCCGCAGGTAAGCCGAAGTTGCTCTTCGAGGCCCCATACGCGCCAAGTCTGCAAACGTCGCCTTTTTACGATGTCTCGGCAGATGGTCAGCGCTTTGTGATGGTGAAGGAAGCCGAGCAAGGTTCATCCGCTATGCAAATCAACATCGTGCTGAACTGGTTCGAAGAGTTGAAGCAGAAAGTTCCCACAGGGAAGAAGTGATGGCGCTCACTGCTGGCACAAAACTTGGCTCGTATGAAGTCGTCGCGCAGATCGGCGCGGGCGGCATGGGCGAAGTCTACCAAGCGCACGACACCAAGCTCGGGCGCGACGTGGCTATCAAGGTTCTGCCGGAAGCGTTCGCGCACGATGCTGATCGTCTTTCACGCTTCCAACGCGAAGCGAAAATGCTGGCCTCGCTCAATCATCCCAACATCGCAACGATCCACGGACTGGAACAATCTGGCGACACGAGCTATTTGGTGATGGAGTTGGTCTCCGGCGAGACGCTGGCCGAGCGAGTGAAGGCTGGCCCGCTTGGCATCGAGGAATCGCTGAAGATCGCAATACAGATTGCGGAGGCCTTGGAAGCAGCGCACGAGAAAAACATCATTCACCGCGATCTGAAGCCAGCGAATGTGAAGGTGACGCCCGAAGGCAAAGTCAAAGTTCTGGATTTCGGTTTGGCGAAGGCGTTCGCGGGAGACGGAGCAAACGATGATCCTTCCAATTCGCCGACGCTGAGTGCGGCAGCCACGATGCAAGGCACGATCCTGGGCACGGCGGCGTACATGAGCCCGGAGCAGGCGCGTGGAAAATCAGTAGACAAGCGGACTGACATTTGGGCGTTTGGCTGCGTGCTGTATGAACTGCTCGCGGGAAGCCAGGCGTTTCAAGGGGAGACCACAACGGAAATTCTCGCTGCGGTATTGAGAGGAGAACCGGACTGGCGGGCACTGCCGGAAACTACGCCGTCGAGTATTCGAGTATTACTGCGGCGCTGTTTGCATAAAGAAATGAACAAACGTTGCCGGGACGCGGGCGACGTGCGCATCGAGATTGAGGAAACGTTGGCGACTCCGGTCACTGCGGAATTGAGTACTGCTGCCCCAACAAAAGGCTTCCACGCTCTCGGGCAGCGGGGGCTAATTCTGAGCGTGGGCATCTTCCTCTTGGGTGCGGCGGTTGCGGGCATAGGCGTCTGGAATCTGAAACCCACGCCTTTGCCTTCTCCTCAGCCTGTCAGCCGTTTGGTGGTAAACCTGCCGCAGGGCCAACAATTAGCAGGTCTGGATAATGGCCCTGCCGTTGCCCTATCTCCCGACGGCACTCACCTCGCATATGTCGCTCGTCAAGGCGGCACTCAGCAACTCTATCTGCGGGCGATGGACAGCCTGGAGGCCCGGCCCATTCCCGGGACGGAAGGAGCCGTCGACTCCTTCTTCTCGCCCGATGGTCAATGGGTGGGGTTTTTCGCGGGCGGAAAACTGATGAAGGTCTCGGTGAGCGGCGGAGCGGCGCTGACCCTCGGCGATGCTGCGTTCCCTCGCGGGGCCAGTTGGAGCAGTCACGGCATGATCGGTTTCGTACCCACAAATGTCTCAGTTCTTCGGCAAATGTCGGATGCGGGAGGCGCGCCGGAGTCGCTGACACGTCTCGAGAAAGGGGAGTTCAGCCACCGCTGGCCGGAGTTCTTGCCCGGAGGCAACGCAGTGTTCTTTGTCGCTGGATCAACCGCCATTAACTGGAACAACGCGAAGGTCGTAGTCCAGTCGGTCGGGACGCGTGAACGAGTGGATCTGGTCCAAGGGGGAACGCAGCCTCAGTACTCGCCCTCGGGACACCTGATTTATGCGCAAGGGGGGAATCTGATGGCCGTGCCGTTCGATGCGCAGCGGCTCGCGGTGTCTGGCACGGCGGCCCCTGTTGTGGAGGGGGTCCTGCAATCCCCAATCAACGGAGACGCGCAGTACAGTATTTCTGCCACGGGGTCGCTAGTCTATGTTTCGGGGGGCGTTCAGTCGGTCCAGAGCAAGCTGGTGTGGGTCAATCGCAATGGGGCAGAGCAGCCCTTGGCTGCCCCTGCGCGAGCCTACATGTTTCCGCGGTTCGCCCCCGACGGTCGCCGGGTAGCCGTGGGGATCGCGGAGCAGGGGACGCACAACTGGCTGTACGACATCTCCCGGGACACAATGACCCGATTGACGTTTGAGGGGAAAGCAAACCTTAACCCTGTTTGGACACCGGATGGCAAACGGGTAGCCTTTAACTCAGACAAGGAAGGGCCGCCGAATCTCTTTTGGCAACTTGCCGACGGCAGCGGTGGGCTGGAGCGGTTAACCACTAGCCAATTCACCCAAGCACCGAGTTCCTGGTCCACGGATGGGCAACTGCTCGCCTTCATTGAAGCCAATCCCACCACAGGGCTTGACATCATGGTTCTGCGGTTAGGAGACCGCAAGGTCCAGCCCTTTCTTCAAACACCGTTCAACGAAACGTCACCACGGTTTTCCCCCGACGGCCGCTGGCTGGCATATATTTCGGACGAATCGGGCCGTTTTGAGATTTACGTGCAGCCATATCCCGGCCCGGGTGGCAAGTGGCAGATCTCGACGGAAGGCGGCACGGAACCACTTTGGAATCCCAACGGGCGCGAACTGTTCTACCGTAGTGGCGACAAGATCATGGCCGTGGAGATCATTACGCAACCGAGCTTTTCCGCTGGCAAGTCAAAGGTCCTCTTTGGGGGACCGTACCAGCCGACCCCGGCAACGCTCACCAACTACGACGTCTCACCCGACGGCCAACGCTTCCTAATGCTCAAGCCCAGCGAACAAACGCAGGCGGCACCGACGCAAATCAACGTCGTGCTGAACTGGTTTGAAGAGTTGAAGCAGAAAGTTCCTACGGGGAAGAAGTAATGACCATCGCCGCTGGCACCAAACTCGGCTCCTACGAAGTCCTCTCGCAGATAGGTGCGGGCGGAATGGGAGAAGTGTATCAGGCGCACGACACGAAGCTCGGGCGCGATGTTGCGATCAAAATATTGCCTGAAGCTTTTGCGCACGATTCCGAAAGACTCTCTCGATTTCAGCGCGAAGCGAAGATGCTGGCGGCGCTGAATCACGCGAACATTGCAACGATCTACGGTCTGGAACAGTCCGGCGGCGTGACGTGCCTCGTGATGGAATTAGTTCCCGGCGAGACGCTGGCTGAGCGAGTGAAAGTTGGCCCGCTGGGCATCGAGGAAGCGCTGAAGATCGCGGTACAGATTGCCGAGGCGCTGGAAGCCGCACACGAGAAAGGAATCATTCACCGCGATCTGAAACCTGCAAACGTGAAGGTGACGCCAGAAGGCAAAGTGAAAGTTCTAGATTTTGGTCTTGCGAAAGCGTTCGCGGGTGAAGCGACGAACGAAGACATTGGCAATTCACCAACGCTGAGCAGAGCGGCGACGATGCAGGGAGTGATTCTCGGCACCGCGGCGTACATGAGTCCCGAGCAGGCCAAGGGCAAGGCCGTTACGAAGGCGACTGATATCTGGGGGTTCGGTTGTGTGTTGTATGAGCTGCTTTCCGGGCACCCAGCATTCGAGGGCGATGATATTACAGAAATTCTGGCCGCAGTGGTAAGGGCTGAACCGAGCTGGAATCGATTGCAAGAAAATACCCCACAAAGCATCCACAAGTTGCTGCGGCGTTGCCTGCGGAAGGACCGGCGTCAGCGATTTCAAGATGCCACCGATGTGCGGATCGAGATCGAAGACGCCTTGACCTCACCCGCCACTACATCCGTCACGGGTGCTGAGCCATTGCCCAACTCCACCCGGACACAAAAACTCTGGTTTGCCATCACCGCGATTTTCTTTCTTACGACAATTGTTCTGGCGTCCGTGCTGATCTATGACCACCGCTCTCCGAGCGAGTCCGCAGCTGTGCGGTTTTTCGTTTCCGCACCGGATAAGATGAGCTTCGAGTCAGGAATCGGTGCCGGAGCCACTGGATACACAGGAGGAAGTCTTTCCCCGAACGGGCGCCGGCTCGCATTCACCGCAAAAGATGAGTCGGGTAAGGTGATGCTCTGGGTTCGAGCGCTGGACTCTCTAGTTTCACAGCCCTTGCTGGGAACTGACGGCGCGGCCCTACCGTTCTGGTCTCCAGATAGCCGAACGATTGGGTTCTTTGTTCTGGGAAAACTGAAGAAGATTGATGTCGAAGGGGGACCGCCTCAGACACTAACTGAGGCACCGAACGCCCGCGGTGGGAGCTGGAATCGGGACGGAGTGATTGTGTTTGCGCCCAGCAACTCCGGGTCGCTGAGTCGTGTGTCCTCCGCAGGAGGCGCAGCGGAAGCTGCAACAAAGCTGAGCCCGCAGCAGACCGGTCACCGGTTTCCTTCATTTCTTCCGGACGGCAGGCACTTTCTGTACTTCGTTGTGGGGACGGCGGAGAGCGCCGGTGTTTTCATCGGCTCTCTCGATTCCGCGGATGGGCAGCGTCTTCTCGCCGCAGACTCCCCGGCCGTCTATGCGCCGCCCGGGTACGTGATGTTTGTCCGCCAGGGCATACTTCTGGCGCAAGCCTTCGACGATAAGAAGCTTCTTTTGAGGGGCGAGCCTGTTCCCCTTGCTGAGCAGGTCGCTTTCGATGGACCCGGCGCGGCGTTCTCCGTGGCAGAGAGTGGCGCACTGACGTATCGAACTGGCACCGGTCCTCGTGACCTGCGGCTCACCTGGGTGGATCGAAGTGGCAAACCGATCGAATCGGTGGGCGCACCGGGAGCATATCTGGGGCCGGATATTTCCCCCGACGGGAAGCGGATCGCCGTCCATCGTCACGACGGCACGGGAGGCGACGTTTGGCTGGTAGAGGCGGTAGGCGGCAAAACGTCCCGGCTGACATTCGATGCCTCGCAGGAAAACTCAAGTCCAATCTGGTCGCCCGACGGCAGTCGCATCGTCTTCGGATCCCGGCGGAACGGCAAGTGGGGCCTCTACCAAAAACTGTCGAATGGCACAGGCAACGAAGAGCTGCTCGTCGAATCAGATCTCGTAAAAAGCCCGACGAGTTGGTCGGCGGATGGCAAGTTCATCCTGTACATGGTTCAGGACCCGAAGACGAATGCAGATGTGTGGGCACTGCCGTTAACTGGAGACCGGAAACCGTTCCCGGTTCTGCAGACGCCATTTGTTGAGTCGCATCCACAGATTTCACCAAACGGGAAATGGATCGCTTACTCATCCGACGAAACCGGCAGACGTGAGATCTATGTCCAATCGTTTCCCCCGGGCGCGGGCAAATGGCAGATTTCGACCAACGGCGGATTTTATCCGCGATGGCGCCGGGACGGGAAGGAACTGTTCTACATGGAAACGCTAAGTAGGAGCAAGCTGCTTTCCGTCGAAGTCAACGCCAACGGGGCCACGCTGGAATCCTCCGTCCCTCGACCACTTTTCGAGTCTGGGTACATCAATCTTTCCTTCAGCCATACGGGCAACTGGAACACATACGCTGTGTCGGCCGACGGCCAGCGATTCCTCGTTCCTCGGCCCGAATCCAGTCTCACCGGGGAACTTAACAGTACACCGATCACGGTCGTCCTCAACTGGACAGCAGGGTTGAAGAAATGACCATCGCGGCAGGCACCAAACTCGGGCCGTACGAAATCCTCTCCGCTATCGGTGCGGGCGGAATGGGCGAAGTTTACAAAGCCCGCGATACCCGCCTCGATCGAATTGTTGCCATCAAAGTTTTGCCGACGCATCGCGCGGGCCGCGCGGAATTGCGCGAACGCTTCGAGCGTGAGGCAAAGACCATCGCCAGCCTGAACCATCCGCACATCTGCGTCCTCCACGACATCGGACATCAGGATGGAATTGATTTCCTCGTGATGGAATATCTCGAAGGCGAGACGCTGGCGCACCGTCTGTTGAAAGGTCCGCTGCCGATCCAGCAGGTCTTGCAGTACGCTATCGAGATTTCAGATGCACTCGACAAGGCCCACCGCAAAGGCGTGACACACCGCGATCTCAAGCCCGGCAACATCATGCTCACCAAGACGGGGACGAAGTTACTTGATTTCGGCCTCGCCAAGCTACGCCAGGGCGCCGCTCCTGCTACACCATTTTCCGAACTTCCCACGGAAAAAGACGCCATCACGGCAGAGGGCACGATCCTGGGCACGTTGCAATACATGGCTCCGGAGCAGTTGGAAGGCAAGGAAGTCGACCCGCGCACGGATATCTTTGCATTTGGCGCCGTGCTGTACGAGGTAGCGACGGGTAAGAGAGCCTTTGAGGGCAAGACCCAGGCAAGCGTAATCGGAGCAATCATGTCTTCCGATCCTCCGCCGATCTCATCCCTCCTACCAATGACCCCTCCAGCGCTCGACCGCGTGACCAAGAAATGCTTGCGGAAGGACCCAGACGAACGCTGGCAAATTGCGCGTGATGTGACGGATGAATTGAAATGGATCGCCGAGGGAGGTTCGCAGGCGAGTGTGCCCGCGCCTGGCGCCACCAGCCACACGGGTCGACTGAGAACTGCCCACTTTGTCTGGTCAGTTGCGCCTACTTTGCTTCTTGTGTTGCTGGGACTGGGCGCTTGGGATTATTTTCGACCCGCTTCCGACGACATACGACCTGTCCGCTTTTTCATTACCCCGCCAGAGAATTGGAGTTTTTCAGAACTATCCAGTTCCGCTACATTAGCAACAGCTTCCCTTGCGGTTTCGCCCGACGGCCATCGAATTAGCTTCGTAGCCGTGGGTGCGGATCGCAAGTCGCTTCTCTGGGTACGCTCGCTCGACACGCTTGCCGCACAACCACTATCAGGAACGGAAGGCGCTGAACGTACATTCTGGTCACCCGACGGCCGTTTTCTCGGATTCTTTGCTAGTGGAAAGCTTAAGAAGATCGAAGTCTCTGGTGGTCCGCCCATTACGTTGTGCGATTCGGGAGATGGTGTGGGCGGCACGTGGGGTCGTGATGGGATGATTGTGTTCGCTCCGAGCCTTTCTTCGGGACTTCAGAAAGTGTCCTCTGCGGGTGGTGTTCCAACCACAGCAACCACGCTTGGGGAAGGTGACACAGGCCACAGGCGGCCCTTTTTCCTCCCTGATGGCCGGCACTTCCTCTACCGTGCAGCCGGGTCGGCTCCTGCGAGTGGTCCAGTTTACGTTTCATCGCTTGACTCAGCAGAAAGAAAATTCTTGATCAATTCCGATTCAATAAATGTCATCTACAGCCGAGGGCATCTGCTGTTTCTTCGAGAAACAACGCTGATGGCACAGCCATTTGACGCGCGGCGGCTCGCAGTGACGGGCGAAGCGTTCCCGATTGCTGAAAAGATTCAGACTACAAACACCAACCCGCCTTATGGTGTCTTTTCAGCGTCAGAGAATGGCGTATTGGCGTATCAAACCGGACCGGGAGCAGTTGGGACTAATCTCACCTGGTTTGACCGCACGGGGAAACAGATTGGCGTTCTCGGAGATTCTCGCTTATACGGCGATCTTGAACTTTCTCCAGACCAAAAACGGGCTTCGGTCAGCGGCCCATCACAATCGGGCATGGATATCTGGTTGTACGACGTGGCCCGTGGCCTCCCAACTCGTTTCACCTTTGGCCCGGGAGTTGCCGGAGCGTCGATCTGGTCCCCCGACGGGAGCCGTATCGTTTTCGCCTCAACTCGTAAAGGGCATTATGATTTGTATCAGAAACCCTCCAGCGGAGCTGGTATTGAAGAAGTGCTGGTCGAAGACAATCTTGAAAAAATTCCTGTGAGCTGGTCTCCTGATGGCCGGTTTATTCTTTACTCCAGCACGGGTTCTCATCCGGGCACCGATTTATTTGTCTTGCCGCTTTCTGGGAATCGCAAACCTGTGCCGTTTGTACCGACTCGGTTCAGCGAAGGCCAGGGTCAATTCTCTCCCGACGGCCGATGGGTTGCATACACTTCATTCGAGTCTGGCCGGGCCGAGGTTTACGTTGCTCCCTTCCCTGGTTCCGGTGGCAAGTGGCAGATTTCGAGCGCAGGCGGTAGTTCTCCCCGATGGAGGCGTGACGGCACGGAGATCTTCTTTCTGGCTTCTGACAATGCCCTGATGGCGGCCGCAGTAAATGGCAAAGCGTCCAGCTTTCAGGTCGGTACCGTGAAGCCGCTCTTTCAGACGCACTTAATCGGGCCACGTCATGAGTACGACGTATCCACAGACGGCCAGAAATTCCTAATCAATTCAGCCCCGGTGCCAAATGGGGCAGCCCCCGTGCCTATTACCGTTGTGCTCAACTGGACTGCAGGGTTGAAGAAATGACCTTCCCGGCGGGCACACGTCTCGGTTCGTATGAGGTCGTCGCGCAGGTTGGTGCGGGCGGGATGGGTGAGGTGTATCAAGCCCACGACATCAAGCTCGGGCGCGACGTGGCCATCAAAGTCTTGCCGGAAGCGTTTGCACATGATCCCGAACGGCTCTCGCGTTTCCAGCGCGAAGCGAAAATGCTGGCGGCACTGAATCATCCCAACATTGCCACGATCCACGGACTGGAACAATCTGGCGGCACGAGCTATCTCGTCATGGAGTTGGTTTCGGGTGAGACGCTGCAAGAGCGCGTCAAGCGAGATGGCGCGGTTCCAATCGAAGAAGCTCTCACCATTGCGAAGCAAATCGCCGAAGCTCTCGAAGCCGCGCATGAGAAAGGCATCATTCACCGCGACCTGAAGCCAGCGAATGTGAAACTGACGCCGGAAGGTAAAGTGAAAGTGCTGGATTTTGGTCTGGCGAAGGCGTTTGCAGGAGACGCAACCACTGAAGACATTGGCAACTCACCGACGCTGAGCATGGCGGCGACGATGCAGGGAGTGATTCTCGGTACTGCGGCTTACATGAGTCCCGAGCAGGCGCGGGGAAAGGCCGTAGATAAACGGACGGACATTTGGGCGTTCGGATGTGTCCTGTACGAATTGCTCACTGGCAAACAGGCTTTCACGGGTGAGGACATTACGGAAATTCTTGCAGCGGTGGTGAAAACGGAACCGGACTGGGCGGCGCTACCGGTTTCTACTCCTACGAAGATTCGAGATTTGCTGCGGCGTTGTTTGCATAAGGATGTGAATAAGCGGGCTCGGGATGCTGGTGACGCGCGCATCGAGATTGAGGAGGCGCTAACGGCTCCGCCTAATTCGGAGCCGACAACCGCTGCTCCGGCAAGAGACATTCGAGCGCTCGGGCGGCGGACGATCGTAGTGGGGATCGGGTGCTTGCTGCTCGGCGCTCTCGTCACCGGTCTTGTCGTATGGCATCTGAAGCCTTCGTCTTTGCCACAGCGGGTCTCGCGCTTTTCAATAACGCTACCCCAGGGCCAACAATTGGCAGGTTTGGAGAGCGGCCCTATTGTGGCCTTCTCTCCCGATGGCACTCATCTCGCGTATGTCGCACGCCAGGGCGGCGTCGCGCAGATTTATCTGAGAGCGATGGATAGCCTGGAGGCCAAGCCCATCCCCGGCAACGAAGGAGCCACCAACCCCTTCTTCTCTCCCGACAGCCAATGGCTGGGATTTTTTGCGGATGGAAAGCTGAAGAAGGTTTCGGTGAGCGGTGGGGCGGTTCTAACTCTAACTCCCGTCGGCTATCCGGCCTATCGCGGGGTCAGTTGGGGCAGCCAAGGCACGATCATCTTTACAAGCACCATGTCCGGAGTTCTCCTGGAAATATCGGACGCCGGAGGCACGCCTCGACCCCTTACAACTCTGGACGCTAAGAAAGGGGAAATCAGCCAGAGCTGGCCAGAGTTTTTACCCGGTGCGAAGGCGGTGCTCTTTGACACGTCTTCCGGGCCCGGCACGATCCAAGAGGGACAGGTCTCACTATATGTGCCAAAGACTGGGGAGCGGCGGGACCTGCTCCGAGGGGGAATGAACCCACGATATGCACCGACCGGAGACCTGCTGTATGTGCAGGGGGGAACTCTGATGGCCACGCCCTTCGATGTGGGGCGGCTAGCAGTAACGGGCGGGGCGGTCCCAATCGTAGAAGGAGTCATGCAATCGGGGAACACAGGAGCCGCCCAGTACAGCTTCTCAGACAATGGAGCCCTTGTCTACGTTTCCGGCGAAATCGAAGGGGCTCGACGCAGGCTCGTGTGGGTCAATCGCAAGGGGGCCGAGCAGCCTACGGCGGCACCGCTGCGTGCTTATCTATTCCCGCAGGTATCTCCTGACGGGAAGCGTGTAGCAGTGGCCATTGAAGAACTCGGGAGTCAAGTCTGGATTTATGACCTTGGCCGCGAGGCGCTTAGCCGGTTAACGTTTGAAAGAAATTGGAACGGCAACCCTATTTGGACGCCAGACGGCAAACGAGTAACGTTTGGTTCGGGCACACCACAGAACCTTTTCTGGCAAGCCGCGGATGGGAGTGGCACGTCAGAGCGGCTGTCTACCAATGAGTTTCCACAGCTTCCGAGTTCCTGGTCTCCAGATGGGCAGACGCTGGCCTTTTTCGAGGTCAATCCCACCACGCGCGTTGACCTGTGGATTTTTCGGCTGAGTGATCGGAAAGCGCAGCCATTTCTCCGGACGCCCTCTACCGAATCGGTGCCACGGTTCTCCCCGGACGGACACTGGTTGGCCTATATGTCCGATGAATCGGGCCGCCGGGAAATCTATGTGCGCGCCTATCCGGGTCCAGGTGGGAAATGGCAAATCTCGACGGAAGGTGGCACGGAGCCGGTGTGGAATCCGAACGGGCGGGAACTGTTCTACCGCAGCGGGGACAAGATGATGGCCGTGGACATTGCAATGCAACCGAGCTTATCGGTGGGCAAACCCAATATGCTATTTGAGGGACCGTACCTGCCGACTACGGGGACGGTTCCCAACTACGACGTGTCTCCCGACGGCCAGCGGTTCCTGATGGTCAAGCCCCCCGAGCAGGCGGGAGTGGCACCGACGCAAATCAACGTCGTGCTTAACTGGTTTGAAGAGTTGAAGCAGAAAGTTCCTACTGGGGAAAAGTGATGGCACTAACAGCGGGTACCAAACTCGGCTCGTACGAAGTCGTCGCGCTGGTTGGCGCGGGCGGCATGGGCGAAGTGTATCAAGCGCACGACACTAAGCTCGGGCGCGACGTGGCGATCAAAGTTTTGCCGGAAGCGTTCGCGCACGATGCTGATCGACTCTCACGATTTCAACGCGAAGCGAAGATGCTGGCTTCGCTGAATCATCCGAACATCGCAACAATTCACGGACTCGAACAATCTGGCGGCACGAGCTATCTGGTGATGGAGTTGGTGTCGGGTGAGACGCTGCAAGAGCGCGTCAAGCGAGAAGGGCCGGTTCCAATCGAAGAATCTCTCTCCATTGCGAAGCAGATCGCTGAGGCACTGGAAGCGGCTCACGAAAAAGGAATTATTCACCGCGACCTGAAGCCCGCCAATGTGAAGGTGACGCCGGAGGGAAAAGTCAAAGTGTTGGATTTCGGCTTGGCGAAAGCATTCGCGGGCGACGCGACGACCGATGATCCTTCCAATTCGCCGACGCTGAGTGCCGCAGCCACGATGCAAGGGACGATCCTGGGCACGGCAGCGTACATGAGCCCGGAGCAGGCGAGGGCCAAGGCGGTGGACAAACGCACCGACATTTGGGCGTTTGGCTGCGTGTTGTATGAGCTGCTCTCTGCTCGACAAGCCTTCCGCGGAGAGACAGGACAGGACACGATTGCCGCCGTACTGGAGCGCGAGCCCGACTGGCTAGCCTTGCCGCCTCCAACCCCTGCGCAAATTCGCAATCTCCTGCGGCGATGCCTACAGAAAGATCCCCAGCGACGCCTGCGGGACCTTGGTGACGCCCGGTTGGAAATCGAGGAAACACTGATACCACCCGTGGCAGAGCCAACCGGGCAGCGAGATGCGGATTTGGCCGACGGCAATGTCCCAACCTCTAGGCGCCGCCTCCCTCCGGCACGCCAGCGAGGAGAGAGCCCTGGTCGCGACTTCATCGCTGGTCGGCGTGAGGCGAGGTGGATTTCTGTGCTGGCCTTGACAATCTTGCTGGCGGCGCTTTTCGGACTCAACGTTGGCGGCTGGCAAGAACGCTTGCTGACCCGAAATCGGACTCCCCGCATTTCGTCTCTGGCTGTGCTGCCGCTGGAGAACTTCTCTCGCGATCCTGAGCAAGAATATTTTGCTGACGGGATGACCGAAGCGCTGATCACGGACCTCTCCAAGATCAGCGCCCTTCGGGTCATCTCACGGACTTCGGTCATGCAGTACAAGGGCGTCAAGAGGCCTTTACCTGAGATTGCGAAGGCGCTCCAGGTGGATGCAGTGATCGAGGGATCCGTGGAGCGAGTCGGGGACCGCGTGCGCATCACGGCGCAGCTGATTCAAGCGGCAAACGATAAGCACCTGTGGGCGGAGAGTTACGACCGCGACCTGCGTGAAGTGCTCGCTCTACAGGACCAGGTAGCGCGGCAGATCGCCACTGAGGTCCAAGTGAAACTGACACCGCAGGAACGGGAACGGTTGTCGAGCGGTGGTCCGACGAATCCGGAGGCCTATCAGCTCTATCTGCTGGGCCGTTATCACTGGAACAAGGGAACCCAGCAGGAATTAACGAAGAGCATGGAATATTACCAGCAGGCGCTGGCAAAGGATCCCAATTATGCCCTCGCGTATGCCGGATTAGCGGATTCCTACAGCAGCCTCTCCGATTGGTATTTGCCACCTCGTCAGGTAATGCCGCAGGCGAAGGCCGCCACAATGAAGGCGCTAGAACTCGATCAATCGCTTGCCGCAGCGCATAACGCACTATGCTCCATTTACACAAATTACGATTGGGACTGGCAAGGGGCGAACAAGGAGTGTCAGCGGGCCGTCGAGCTAAATCCAAACTCTGCGGATGCACACGACAACTATGCGAGCGAGCTGGCCGACATTGGCCAGTGGGACAAAATGGCAGTAGAGATTCGCCGATCCGAAGAACTTGATCCTCTCTCGTTTCGGATCTACAGCGACGCCGCACAGTGGTACTGGCTGGCGCGTCAAGACGACCGTGCCGTCGATCAGCTCCGCAAGGCTATCGAGCTGGAGCCGGACTATTTCCTGGCACACACGTGGCTGGGCGTGGTCTATGCTCATATGGGCCGGCTACCCGAGGCCGTCGCCGAAACGCAGAAGGGCGCTCAACTGAGCGACAGCCCACTGGCGAGGGCTGTCATGGGTTACGCCTATGCGCTCGCGGGGAGGAGTTCGGAAGCGCGGAAGGTCGCCGACGAACTAGCAGCCAAGCGGGGGCAGAACTACCTTTGTCCTTATGAGATTGGAACGATCTATGTCGGGCTGGGGCAAAAAGACGAAGCTTTCCGCTGGCTGGAGAGGGCGTACGACGAACGATCCTATTGCATACCAGCCCTGAAGTTCGACACCAGACTCGATCCCATTCGCTCGGACCCGCGCTTGGAGGATTTGATCCGTCGCGTAGGTTTTCCGGAACTATGATGGTCAAGCCCCTAGAGCAACAGCAGGCTGCGACACAGATCAACATCGTGCTGAACTGGTTCGAAGAATTAAAGCGCCGCGTGCCGACCGGAAACAAATGATGTTAGCGAATGACTCAACGATGATCGGCAAAACCATTTCGCACTATCGCATCGTCGAGAAGCTCGGTGGCGGCGGGATGGGTGTGGTGTATGAAGCCGAAGACCTGAAGCTGCACCGCCATGTGGCGCTGAAGTTTCTACCTGCGGAGATGGAGAATGATGCCGCGGCCCGCGAACGCTTCCAGCGCGAAGCGTTCGCTGCCTCCGCGCTCAACCATCCCAACATCTGCACGATTTACGAGATCGACGAAGCGAACGGCCAGCACTTCATCGCCATGGAGTTGCTGCAAGGACAGACGCTCAAGCACTTGATTCGAGGCAAGCCGCTCGATGTCGAGGAAGTCCTGGATCTGGGAGTGCAAGTGGCCGATGCCCTGGATGCGGCTCATGCGCAAGGAATCGTGCATCGTGACATCAAGCCTGCCAACATTTTTGTGACCAAGCGAGGGCACGCAAAGATTCTCGATTTCGGCTTGGCGAAGCTGGTGCCGGCGGGCGGTGCTGTGGATCTTTCCGCGATGTCCACGGTCAGTGAGCTAGAACAGCTCACTCTACTTGGCACGGTGATGGGCACCATGACGTACATGTCGCCCGAGCAAGTGCGAGGAGAAAAGCTAGATGCGCGCACGGATTTGTTTTCCTTTGGTGTGGTGCTCTACGAGATGGTGACAGGGGTTCTGCCCTTCCGGGGCGAGACCTTCGGCGTGATTGCGGAAGCGATTCTGAATCGAACGCCCGTCGCGCCGGTCCGGTTGAATCCCGCCGTTCCTCCAAAGCTTGAAGAGGTCATCCACAAGGCGCTGGAGAAAGACCGAAAGCTGCGATACCAAAGCGTCGCCGAAATTCGCACGGACTTGCAGCGGCTGAAGCGAGATTCCGATTCGAGCCGCGTTGCCGCCGCGACACCCGAGGCCGTGTTGAAGTCCACACGGAAATCCGTTCGATGGGCGGTCGTCATCGGCGCAACAGCAGTGGTTTTCGGACTGGCCGTTGGAGGTTGGTTATTTTCCCCCCGTAGCGCGCACGCGCTAACTGACAAGGACACGATTCTCCTCGCGGACTTCGCCAATATTACGGGCGACACCGTGTTCGACGGCACGTTGAGGCAGGGGCTGTCAGTGCAGCTTGAACAATCGCCTTTTCTCAGCCTCATATCCGACGAGCGCATCCAGCAGGCCCTGCGCCTGATGGGCAAGGCAACTGATGCGAAGCTCACGCCGGACATTGCCCGCGACCTCTGCCAGCGCGTAGGAAGCAAGGCCTACCTTAGCGGCTCCATTGCAAACCTGGGAAGCCAATATGTTCTGGGTCTCAAGGCAGTGAACTGCCTCACGGGCGCCACACTTGCTGAGGGGCAGGAGCGGGCAATCGGCAAAGAGCAGATACTCTCGGCCATGGACAAGGCAACCCCCAAGCTGCGTGCCAAGCTGGGTGAGTCACTAAGCACGGTGCAGAAGTTCGATACCCCTCTAGAGCAGGCTACCACGCCCTCGCTCGAAGCCATACAGGTTTACAGTCTGGGGCGCAAGAAAATGATGTTGAACATGGACGTCGTGGCCGCAGCACCATTGTTCCAGCGGGCAATTGAGCTCGACCCGTTTTTCGCGATGGCCCATCTGTCGCTCGGGCTGACCTACTTGAATACCGGAGAAAACAGCTTGGCGCAGGAAAGCATTCGAAAAGCTTACCAGCTACGCGAGCGCGTGAGCCAGTGGGAGAGATTCGCAATCGAGTCTCGTTATTACTATGCTGTGGTCGGCGACTTGCGAAAGGCTCGCCAGACCTATGAACTTTGGGCGCAGGCTTATCCGCGGGATACCATTCCAATAAGCGTCCTCAGCACCATCGATACTCAACTCGGACAATACGAGAAAGCCCTTGCAGAAGTCCAAGAGGAGATCAGCCTTGATCCAGCTAGGCCCATAGCTTATCTCGATCTTGTCGATATCTATCTCAATCTGAATCGTCTAGAAGAAACAAGGACCACGGCAGGAGAGATGGAGGCAAAAAAGTTCGATTCTCCTTACTTACGCTTTAGTCTCTACCAGCTCGCATTCTTGCAAAATGATGCGCTGGGGATGGCGCAACAGGTGGCTTGGTCAAAGGGCATGCCGGGGGTGGAAGATGTGCTCCTGGCGAACGAGGCTGATAAGGAGGCCTATTTCGGGCATCTTCGAAAAGCCCGCGAACTCTCCCGCCAAGCGGTGGTCTCGGCCGAAAGGGCAGAGGAGAAAGAAACAGCAGCGGGCTACGAAGCCGAGGCAGCCCAGAGGGAAGCACTTTTCGGCAATGTGGCAGAGGCCCGGCAGCGGACTGCTGCTGCCCTGAGACTCTCGACGGGTCGGGATGTGCATAATGGAGCAGCATTGGCACTGGCCTTAGCAGGCGATGCGGCTCGCGCTCAGACCCTAGCGGATGATTTGAGCAAACGCTTCCCAGCCGATACGATTGTTCAGTTCAACTTCCTGCCAACGATTCGCGCTCAGGTTATGTTGAGCCGCAATGATTCTTCGAAAGCAATTGGCGTGCTTCAGGCTTCCTCTCCCTACGAGCTAGGGGCAGTGGGTAACGCTCTGTATCCTGTCTATGTGCGCGGGGAAGCGTATCTGGCCGGACATCAGGGGAGCGAGGCTGCCGCCGAGTTCCAGAAAATCCTCGACCATCGCGGCGTCGTAGTGAACGAACCGATCGCCGCCCTCGCCCATCTCGGCCTTGCCCGTGCCCATACCCTCCAGGGAGACACCGCGAAAGCCCGCGCCGCCTACAAGGATTTCCTCGCCAACTGGAGAGATGCTGATCCAGACATTCCCATCCTGAAGCAAGCCAAAGTCGAGTATGCGAAGTTGCAATGAGCTGTTGCGCTCGGGCCCGCACTTCCAGGACCTTCTGCGCCGCATGAACTTCCAGCGTTAGCTTGCTTAGGAATTCGACTGTCACCTCGCCTGAAAATTCCTGTGTAATTGTCGCAGTTTAGGTTACTCTCCCTCGTCCCCAATTTAACCGTAGTCGGTTTTTGGATTCATTCACATCCTTTGGAGGAGTAGACCATGATTATCGGAGAGCGTTTGCGTGCTTTGCGCGAGGAAAAGAAGCTATCACAAGGCGATATTGAGAAGAAGACGGGACTGCTTCGTTTCTACGTGTCCCGTGTCGAAAACGGACATACGGTTCCGGCTGTAGAAACGCTGGAGAAGTTCGCTCGCGCTCTTGAAGTTCCGATGTACCAACTCTTTTATGACGGCGAAGAACCGCCCAAGCTTCCAAATCTTCTGAAACGAAAGTCTACCGACGACATTCTGTGGGGCAATTCCGGCAAAGATGCTCATATGCTTGTCAAGTTCTGCCGCTTTTTCGGTCGGATGAAAGAAGACGACCGGAAGGTGTTATTTTTCATGGCTCAGAAGATGGCCAAGCGGAAGGCCGTTTGACAGGTCGGAGTGGTCAGCCTCTGGCGGCTCGCTGTTGCCTAAGCCTTGCGTAGCCCAAAAGGGCTGCACGATTTCGGAGCCGAGCGATTAAGCCATCTTGGCGATCAAGCGGTGCGCGCCGAGAGATAGCATCAATCGAGAGATTCCACTGAAGAGCATGCTGATCCCCACAAGCGTGCCGATGACCCATTCGGTGCTCGATGGCCATGTCCTCCAAATCAGCACGCTAAGGATCAGGGTGATGATTCCGTCGAATAGCAGCCAGCGCGAGCCGGGCATGCGGATCCGGAACGACAAGATAAGTTCCAAGACTCCTTCGGCAAACAGGTAGATCGCGAGTGCGAGCGTGAGTGACGCCAAGCCGGCCACAGGATGAAACAACAGGTAGGCACCAATGAAAATATAGAGAACGCCCAGCAGCAACTCCCAGAGCATTCCGCCCGTGGTGCGCGTGTGCCAGCCAAACACCAGGTGGGCCGCGCCGCTAAACACAAGCAGCCAGGCGACCAATATATTCACGGCAATTCCGGCCGCCTGAGGTACGGCGATAGCGAGAAAACCAGCCACGATCATCAGAACGCTGAGCCCAATGGACCACCCCACTGCCTTTTTCACAATTGTGCCCGCAGTTGTAGCGCTCATGACACCTTCCTCCTTAGAGCCAGAATATCCGACGCTTTTCGTGTTTACCACTACTGCTTTTCTGCCACGATCACGTTACTGACGTTTTCGCCTTGGGCGTTTTTGCCCGTTTGAGTGGCGGTCAGTGTCGTGCCGTCGGCCGAGATCACAACCCTAGTGTTAACGGTCGGCTTACCATCTACCTTGCCCAGGGCTTCAAACGTTCGCCCGTTGATTTTCTTGTAGGCAGTTGTCGTGTTCGGCCTCGGAGCGCCTGTGACCGGATTGTCCTTTCCGTCAAACTTTCCGACAGTTTCGGTGTGGGTTGGCTGGCCCTGTGGATTGGTTGCGTCAATGGTAGTCTTGAAACCGCCCGCCATCGGCTCCATATTGACTGTTCCCGCTACCGTTGGCTTCGGGCCGGGCTTATAGGTCGACTTGGCCAGATTGACTTTCCATATTCCCATCCAAGGATCGGTCGATTGGGTTCGGGCATTGGGGCTTGCGGCCAATAGTGCCGCTAGCGCGACAAAGACCACCAGGACGAAACGTGTTCGCATAAGTCTTCTCCTTTTCAACCAGAATTTCCGATATGAACTTCCCGGGTAGGGCCTACTTTGGTGGGTACGCAGTCGAGGAATACACCTCGTGATGGTCAACGTCAAGGTAAACTTGTTTCAAGAACCGAGTGTCAATGCGGCATCCGTAACTCAAATGCAGTCGCCGATGAGCATCGCGTGAGTATCCCACTGGAGACTTGCAATCGCCCAGTTCAAGAAATCAAATCAGCCCAGGCAGGTCCTGCTCTGATGGCAAATTCGTTGTGCACAGTGCAGGAGAGGCGTACAATCTTCTCAACTCAGAGCCAAATCATGAATTTCAGCTGAAGACCCAGGTAGTCTGTTTGAACGAAAAGGAGAAGCTAATGAGCAAGCAAGAACGGAATCTTTGCATAAGGCTGTTGGTGGTTGCGTGCTTCAGGCTGGCATTGTGGCTTGCTATTGTGTCGAGTGCAGTCGTGGCTGCCACTTCTGAAGGAAGTATTACGGGGGTGGTGACCGATGACGCGGGCAAGCCTTTGCGTGGAGCTACGGTCACGGCCAAGATAGACAACGTGAGTGTCTCCCGGTACACCGACGCCTCGGGCAAATACCTGATTACAGGGTTGAAGCCGGGCAGCTACAAGATTTCCGCGACGGCCTACGCATTCGGGTCGAAAACGGTGGACAAGGACATTTCAACCAGTACCGCTGATGCTGCGTTCAGCTTGAAGCCGAACTGGAATCCCACGCAGATCTCGACGGCTGAGTACATCTCGGCATTCGGTAATGACAAAGACGTCCGCAACATCGAGGCCAACTGCGAATCCTGTCACAATTTTTCATGGATCATGAGGCGGAGAGGGATGACGGCTGAGGAGTGGAAACAATTTATCCCCAATATGGGCACGATATTTTTCATCCCGGACCTGTCGGAAGATAAGTTGACCGATATCAGTCTCAGTTTGGAGAAAGTCTTTGGTCCAGACTCCCCGGTTCCAACTCAGGAGCAGGTCCAACATGTGGCCATCAGCGATGAAGCCTTGCACGCAACCTTCCGGTATTACACGGCTCCGACAAGGAATTTCACGCACAGCCTGAGTATCGCGGCGGACGGGAAGGTATGGTTTACCGAATTCGATTACGTTTCCAACAAGGTTGGATCTTTTGATCCTGCTAAACAACAATTTCAAGAATATGAAAGTCCGACGCCAAAATCTGTGCCTCACAATCCGTGGGTTGCCAGGAATGGCCAGGTATGGTTTTCCGAGCTAAAGGGTCGCAAGCTGTCGGTAATAGACCCTGAGACAGGTAAGCTCACCGAGTACCCGGTACCCGAAAAGGCTGGCATACACACAGTCCGAGAGGACTCGCAGGGCAATATCTGGACTTCGGGCAATGTCACGAGATTCGATCCGCATACCCAAAAATTCACCGTATTTGGGACGCCGAGTACCTATGACGTCGCGCTGGACGCTCATGACAACGCCTGGGGAGCCAGCGGCGCCGATAAACCTGGTCTTTTCAGGGTTGACTCGAAGACCGGCGACATAAAGATTTATCCGGTTGCCGACATGAAGTCCGTGCGAGGAATCGAGGTGGATGCGCAGCAAAATGTTTGGTTTGGAGACGTTACGAACCACAGACTTGGAAAGCTCGATCAGAAGAGCGAAAAGATAACGTACTACAAGCCTCCGACATCCAACTTTGGTGCTTACGGAATCGTGATTGACAAGAAGACCGGAGATCTGTGGATAGCGGACTTTCTCGGCGCCAACCTCGACCGATTCAATCCGACCACAGGAAAATTCACTGAATATCCTTTCCCAGACCGGAAACAGATGGATCGATTCTTCGCTATGGATCCTCAGGGCCGAGTCTGGTTTACGGACTTTACCAATGGCAGGATCGGTGTCCTCGAAACGGACGACATGAAAATCTCTGCCCAACGATAAGCAATGATCCGGGTGTAGTCGTACATCGATGTGAAGAGCCACTGAGTTCGCATGTCGGGCTGTGCTTCGCCAAAATGTCATCTGCGTCAAAATTAAAACAATTCGCCGGAATTCCCCTGTGGACCAAGCGCGTTGGGACTCTAGCGTGTACGGGGTGAGCAGTGCTTCCGCAGATTGCATACGTCGCCGCAGTCAAAGGAAAGCCCTGTCCCTCGCCAAAATCTCATCCGCGCCGAATGTGGCGCAATACTCTACTTTCGCTACAGCGTGAAGAGTCTGAACTTGATCAAGAATTGTTTTGAGGAACACGAAGTTCTCTCGGGGGCGGGCATCAGTGTGCGCGCACGCAAAGCGTATATATATAAGGATGAGCAGAAAGTTGGGCCGGATCAGGCAGCCCGGTCGTAACGGTGATGTAGCCCGCCGAGCCGTTCATGAGAAAGAATGGAGCCGGAAGCCATGCACCGAGCCCTGCCGTTCGGTGTTCCCTTCTCGAGTCCGAGGTGCGTGCGATCGTCGTGATAGTAGCCAACATAATCAGCGAGCAGACGACTCAGGTGACGCTCACTCAAAGCGATCACGTGATCTAGCAAGTCATGCCGGCAGCTTTCGACCCAACGCTCCGCAATTCCATTCTGCCAAGGACTCCGCAATGAAGTGCGGACACATTTGATTTTCATCGACCGAATCGCGGTAGGAACCTCTGTCCCATACTTGGCATCCCGATCGAAGATGAGAAACCGGGGAGCGGTCCCATATGGAAAGGCCTCCCGCAGCTGCTGGACAACCCACAGACTGGTGGGATGCCGCGTCACGCGGAAATATAGGATACGCCGCCGATCGTGGCCGAGGATGAAGAAGCAGTAGAGCACGCCGAACGTAATCGTGGGAACGGTGAAGAAGTCCATCGCAGCGATGGCTTCTCGATGATTGCGCAGAAAGGCGAGCCAACGTTTGGCCGGCTCGGGATCTCTCGGTGCTCGTCGCATCCAGCGGGAGATCGTTCGCTCAGAGACATCAAAACCGAGCATCAAAAGCTCGCCGTGAATGCGTGGTGCACCCCAGGTCGGGTTCTGGATCACCATACGGAAGCTGAGATCCCGCACCTCTTTGGAAATCCTCCTCCTGCCGGTCACTCGCGGGGCCCTTGAGATCACACGCCAATAGAACGCAAATCCAGACCTGTGCCATCGGACCACAGTGTCCGGGGTCACGACAATCAGCGCTTGTTTCCATCCGGACCAGAACCTTCGCGCAAGAACCCAGAAGAGTTTATCGAGCGCAGCAATCCGTGGCCTGGGACGCTTGCGCTTGAGCACAGTGAGTTGCTGCCGAAGAGTGAGGTTTTCGAGCAAAAGGTTCCGGCGAGTACGAAAGACCCGGAGCATTGTTCCAGTTAGGACCGCGATGATGGAGAACATGGGTGGCTCGTATCGCAGTCGGCCTGTGAATAGCAATGATCCAAGCTGCTGAAAATACACACGGACGGAGTTTTGGCGAACCACAGCCGGAGCCGCGGGGCCCCGGTCTGCCTGGGGTTGGCCGGACGGGGTGCGGCGGAGGCAGTCTAATCCGGCACCCCTTGCGGAGCCGGAAAGGGTGAACATGTACAAAGAAGAGAACGACCTCACCAATGCAGTATCCACGAAGAGCGAATCATCGAGCGCAGCAACGGGTTCGGGGGATACTGCACGCGCGTTGATATGGCCAACTCCTGGTAGGTTTTCTTCCCCTCGGATGTCGCATTCCACAAGTTCCACTCAATGGGAATCACAGACTCGCACCCCATCGGGTTGCGACACCTGGCTGCTTGGCTGGCGAACTGTGAGCGGCTTCGGGTTTGGACCGGCTCTCTCATGCGGGACAATGCGCACGATAAACGTGCTACCGTACGTTTAGCACCACCGAATCACTCATCCCTTAGGTCTTGGTCAGAACTCGATGTACGCCGATTAATTTGCCGGTGCCGGCGCCATTCCTTTAAATACAAATTTCTGAGCGCGTCTTCCTTCATTCACCTCCGCGGTGTAGATGTTGCCTTGAGAGTCCGCTGCAAGATCATGCAAAATGCCGAACGTGCCGGGCGGCTCGACCTCGCAGCCACTCGGTTGCCCGCGCTTCCCCGGGCAGCCTGGTCCACCGAACGAGCTGATCATCTCGAACGTTTTACGATTAAAGGCTACGATTTGCTGCTTGCTCCGATCCCCAACGAATAGAACTTTCTGCTCCGGATCTTTCGAGAACGCGACTCTAGTTGCCGTTGGCCCCTTGAAATCCGGACTAATAAGCAACTGCTTGAGGTATTCGCCATCCGGCGTGAAAACCTGCACGCGCCCGTTAAACCGGTCGCACACATACACAAGCCCATCGTTCGAGATTCGAGCGCAGTGAACATTTCTGAAATTTGGATCGTCGGGTCCCAACGCCGGCGCACCACCGCCATCTTCTCCACCGCCCACTGATTTCGCGGTAGGAGGCGGATCTGTCGGCTTATGGCCATATGCGCCCCACATGCGCTTGAAAGCACCTGTATCCGCATCGAACACAATGACGCGCCGGTTTCCGTATCCGTCAGCAACAAAGACTTCATTCGTCTTCGGATACACGCTTACGTCGGCCGGTTTGTTCACATTGACAGTGTCCGTATTTCCTTTGCTTTGGCCGCTGTGTCCAATCTGCATGATGAACTTACCCGTGTTCGTCATTTTGACAATTTGATGGTCATCAGGCCCGTTGCCACCAATCCACACATTCCCCTTGTAGTCCACAGTGATGCCATGCTCGCGTTCGGGCCATTCGTAGCCCTTACCCGGGCCACCCCATCCTTGAATGAAGTTCCCGTTCGCATCAAATTCCAGCACCGGTGGCGCCGCATGCGCTTTGTCCTCTGCCGTTCGGGTGGCATGTCCGTTGACATCCCCTGGTCGTTGCAACACCCACACGTGGTCATGAGGATCAACGAAAACAGAGGATACTTCGCCAAAGACCCAGTGGTTTGGTATCTTCGGCCAGGAGGGATCCACCTGGAAAGCCGGCACCTCACGCGCGTGCACCTGCTGAGCTTGAAGAGTTGTGTCTCTGCCACCGATTGACGCGGACTCGATGGCAACGATGACGAAAGCTGACAAAATAACAATTCGGATAATCCCCTTCATTGTTCCCCCCCTCGTTACTTCGCACACTCAGACCTTGAATGCGATTGCTTTACAATCGGATCTTCACTTGCTCGATTTTCGCTTACAGGCAGACGCGGTCGACTTCCGGGAACCTCATCACGATTCGATCGGTAAGCTGCAGCATGCTTTGCGAAGGGTCGCCCGTCGGTCGGCCCTTTAAAAACAGCCAAGGTCTCCTGGGCTCCCTTTCTCCGGCTATCAACCTGATTGTCTCCCTTCACTGCGCGTCTCATTAAACAGGATTGGCCAACTCGATTCCATCGGATGGGCCCTGAACCGCTGCTTCAACGTTAAACCGAAAGCTGGATACCCTCCTAAACGTAGGCGATCCAGCGCGAAGCCACAATAACTCCCGCCCACACAAGAATCGAAAAAATACTCATAAGTTTCATCCCCATGGGCATTTCATAGCTATCGTTCCACCGGACCGCCTTGAAGAGCAAAGGCACATGATAAATCAACCCGAGGAAGACCAGCAGCATCTTAGAGCGAAAGGCCCAATTACTGCTATAGTTCAGGGCATTCGGCGCGAACATAAGTGTGCCTGTTACTGCATTCACGACGACTGGGATCCAGATCCAGCGCAGAACCACCTTCGCAAGTTCGGAAATAGGCCGACGCTGCTTACCACCCATCGCAAAACCCATTAATCGCATGTCAAAGGCTGCAAACAGCCCGATCAAGGAGATCATGCTATAGATATGAACGCATTCTATAATCGGAAACGCCCAAATCGAGTTGCGTAGTGTTGTGCTTAAGGAAAGATCGTAAAGCCACTGCCACAACCCCATCATCTCAAGTTTCTCCATCGTTCTAACAAGCTACCAGGATAGACAAGAGTTGAACAAATATCTGCCATATTGAGTGTCCTTGAATGAAGCTTTAGTTAGCTCTGCTCTGACTCTCTGGCGCGCAATCCGTGGCTGTCATGCCCACATCCATCCTTGACCGGCTGATCGCCAGAGGATCCAATTTCCCGCGCCTCAATACCGCCGCAATCCATCAACAAGCGCAAAAGTCTTAAAAGAAGCCGATCAATCGTCCAGCTACGACGACGGAGGCCCAGAGAAGGACCGAAAGACTTCCTACGACCTTAGCCAGCAACGGTGTGGACGAGGTCTCATCCCACTTTGACACATCGCGATAGATCGTGAAGTGAAAGACGGACATATTGATGCCCGCTAAGAGAATGAGAATCAGCTTGGTCTGAAAGGCCGGATTGTAGCAGTACTTCCTCGCCGCAAACGGGGTGAAGAGAAGCGTCCCAGTCAGGATCATTACACCGAAGGCGCCCCAGGTTGAAGGTAGAAGCCGGTTGCCGAGGTCCGAAACCCGCAGACGCCGAAAAGCAAGACCCATAAGGCGGAGATCAAAAGTCGTAATACTTGCGACGAGAACGACCAGAGTAACTACGTGGAGGCTCTCGATTGCTGGCCACAGCCACGTAAAATGCGGTATGGTTTGGCCCAGAGGAGATGATTCGATTGCTTGACAAAACCGGGATGCCGGCATTTGTTATCCTCCAATAAGCTGGCCTCTTTCGGCATCGCTCGGCGCAACCCAAAGGGGAACTGAGCGCTGAACCCAGCCACTGCGCACAAACCCCGACACTTCGGGCCCCCTGTGAGCTTATCTGCGGATCGCTGCAGAAAAGAACTCCTCGTTTTGCGACTAGGCTCTTCGCATTATTAAATGCGAGCAGAAGCACTCTTCTCTAATTGGGTTCTGTGAAGACTTCGTTGTACGTCTCTTCCCAGGTCTTTAGCTCGGGCGAGCCGGGGTAGCATCTGGTCTCCGACTCTACTAGGTCCCAATTCGGTCTCAGCCTCCGGAACTCATGTCGCGTCCAGGGCTTTTTAAAGGCTTTCGGATCATCGAATGTGAAGTCGATCCGTAAAGTGTAATTATCAACCCGCTGATAGCGCTCCACAATGTGCAGACCGGTGCTAGCCATATGGCCCCTACCGTCGAGCCAGACTTCATTGCGCAGTCCAACGGTATCCACGACCAGGGTATCTCCGTCCCATGTGCCAATCGCGTGCCCCATCCAGGTGAGATCAACCGGATCGGGATGCTTACGTCCATCCGTCCAGATTTGCCGTACCGTGTGATCATATTCATAAATCATCAGCACTCGCTTATCGGTCTGAATAACCTCCTGAGTAGCTGAACTCTGCCAGCCAGCGATCAGGTAGGCCGCACCGGGAGGAACACACTTATAAATTGGATTTAATTCAGTTCGTCCGCCAAATATCCCCCCGCCTTCGCGAGTAAGAAATTTCTTGGGATCGTTCGTCCCGGGTGCCTCTGGCCCTGTATAACCTGGGACAGGCCTTCTGTCCGTGTTATATTCGAGTCGTTCAGCCGCCCAAGGCGTCAAAGACGGAGGTTCTGCCTTTTCAGACCCAAAACGAGAAATGAGGATCTTCTCTTCGTCATCGCTTGGCACCGCCCACATACCAGTCAAGTCTGGTTTGCCGCTCCGGGTGCGCGGCGTAGGGGTCTGAGCCAGTACAACAGGGGTGCCGTCTTGAATCACGGGCACCTGGTTCTGACTGAACGTAACCGTTGAAAAAGCGAGCACCGCTACTACCTCGAAAACCAAAACCTCCGAAAGTTTTCTCACTGGTATACCCCCTCTTCGCTTAATTATTATCGCAAACATGCCGCAGTCTTGGTCCCGAAAAACGCAATTCGCACTGAAATCCTTACGAAACTTGCGCCACGCGACCCATTGTGCGCACACTACCTGCCAATCCATCATCAAAGAGGCGATAACCGCCGAAGTTTGCCCTGAGAGCGTAGCCAGGCAAGCCACTTTCCTTTATTGGCGACATCTTTGACACTTCACTTCAGCCGTTATTTATCATCAGTCGCCTGGTAGGGCTGCCCTCCGATATAACGCTTAGCTGTCTCTGCCAACTCTTTGAAAGTTTTCGCGTTATGAATCGCCATAAAAGCATCCAAGTCATTCTTCTCGGTCTGATAGATCGGGATGTCTTCGCCGTTGGCGCGGACCAACTTCACGAAAATCATGATATTCCTGCCATCTTTGTTTGGAAAACCATACATGGTTATCCTTTCGTCCGGCTTGAACATGTGGCTACTGTAGCCCAGCCTAATCTGGGCGGAGGGCGAGCTGCCATAGCCTAGCCATTCCTCTCTGTTGCCCTTTTCGTCCGTTGCTGCCACATGGATCACTGTATGCGGATTGATGAACTCGTGCTGGGTCACGACCCCCGTCACGCCCACCAGGGCATTGTAGTTAGCCTCGACTTGATGGTTATGGTGCGCCAACAAAAGCCCTGGAACAAATAGAAGACAGACAACTATCGAGAAGATAGATACAACCGTACTCTTTGTCGTCCATTTCATTGTGGAACCTCCTCAAATCATTATACTCTCAAGTCCAGACAACACCCTGTCCCAGCACAACTTCGGCGAAAGGAGGTCCGAACGTCCGGGGCTCCCAATAAGCTACCGCTGAGACGGGGCCGATTTCTTGTACCAAAACTCGTGGGCAGTCGCTCTTTTCTATTTTTTATATAGACTGTCTATGTATCCGCTCTGATCCAGCTCGCGAACAAAACTGTCGTCGATGTAGTCCTCTATCCTGGCGTTTTTCAAGTCGTCGTACCGCAACTTAGGATTACCTGCGAACTGTACTTTCGCGTTCTGAAGTCCATCGACGTCTGGATAAGGCTTGGCAGGGAAGTCCCATGCATCATAGAAGAAGTCCAGCATCTTAGGGTCAGTTATACCGTAATACTTCGTCATGGCTCGAAAGACGGTCCGTTTATCATGCTTAACCGTCGCGATCGCGTCCACCATGGATTTGATTAAGCGGCGCGCAGTCTCCCGGTTGTCTTTCAACCAGGCCGCATCAACATTGACGCTGCTCGAGGTCATTGGAATTTTCCAATCCTTAAGGTCAATCAAGGGCTTGTAGCCCATCTGAAGGGCCTGCCACAAAGGCAGCCCCTCCCCGGCTATGAAGGCCTCAAATTTCCCGCTGTTCAGACCCTCGATCGTACCTGAAGAGTCCACCACAAATGTGACATCGCGGCCCGGCTCCCATCCCATCGCTTTAACAAAAAGCAAGGCCTGATAACCCAGAATATTGAAAGTCCCCGTAAAGGCAATGCGCTTCCCGCGCAGTTGTTCCGGAAGGATGATATCTTTCCGCGCAATAAGCGGAGAGTTCGTCCTGTCCTGGACCGTGGCAAGAATCAGTCGTTTGGCTGGTACTGTCCCCGCATCATTAATCTCGAATTGAGACATGAAAGACACCGGCATGCCGCCCGCAATCGTGATCGGGGAAGGTGCGCCCCCGGGTTTGCAGCGATATTCCATGGGCGCATCAATTCCGGCTATACTTTTCAGACTACTCACGTCGTTTTGCGGCACGCACTGGTCTACATCAAGGCCATTCTTCTTGTAGATCCCTTCGTTCAGAGCAACCCAGTTGAGCACCCGGGAAATGAGGACCCCCCCTGGGATGATCCGGAGCGGCAGAAGTTGCTGCTGCGCCTGTCCCGCGTTCGCGTTTCCAATGGCCGCGGCCACGACTAAGACCAGAACAACCAGAATAAGCTTTTTCACTGTTCCTCCGTTGTCAACACGAAATTGGGCAGGAAGCCCGTTGCAGCGGCTTAGTCCGATACATTTTGTTGCTCATCCTCTCCAAATGGCCGTCCGATCATGAAAACCAGTTCCGGGCAAAATCTTTGAAGATGCGAGCGCGTCAGCCGTTTGTGGCGCATGCATAGGTTGCACGGTCATTAAATAAACCTGCCACCGCGGACGATGAAATCTAAGAACCTTACCAAATAAGCTTCAGGCCGAACTGGACCTGCCTCGAAGTAGTCGATGTGGCGCTGATGGCGCCCGCGCCGGGAATAATTGAGGCCGTCAGGTCAGCGGGACTGATTCCTAATCCCGGAATGGTCGGATCATATATGGTTTCGTTGGCAGTAGGCGGAAGGAAATTGGGGCGATTGAATACGTTGAATAATTCCGCCCTGAACTGCACATTAAAGGCCTCCGAGATCCTTTTGACGTGGGTATTCTTAATCACGGAAAAGTCGAAGTTCTCCACTCCCGGCCCGGCAAGGGCGTTGCGCCCGAGGTTGCCCTTACGCAGATAATGGACACCATTTACAACATCAGCAGGCGGGAGAACGAAACATTGGAGCTTGATATAATTCGTGACGTTTCCTGGATTCACAAGCGAAGCGCAACCAGGTCCCGTCAAACGGTCCGGGTAACCTAACGGATCGTTGCTATTCGAGCCCGTTGGATCTCCGGCAATAAAAGCCGTAAACGGGGTGCCGTCGGTGAGCGTCAAAATACCCCCCAACTCCCAGCCGCTTAAGAATGCTGCCGCACCCCCCCGGGCGAATTTTGGCACGGGTAGGTCCCAGAGGTAATTAATGGTCAAACTTCGAGGCACATTGTAGTCTGACAGACCGCGCGTCAACCCGGGATTAAGGGTGTCGAGCCCAGTGGAAATCCCATTGAGGTACTGATCGCCAAATACGGCGCCGGAAGCGAGGTCAATACTCTTGGACCAGGTGAACGAACCACCGACCTGAAACCCGTGGCTCATTTTTTTGGTGACTTGTACCTCCAAGCCATCATAGAGAGAGGAATTCTTGAAATTCACAGAGCGAAGGCGACTAGAATGAAGGGCGCTCCTCGGTCCGCTGAATGCTCCCTGACAACCGAAAGGCGGACCAAGAGGGGAGCCTGCGGGTACAAAGGGCTCACATGGCCACAGGTACTGGTCGACCAATCCTGGCCCATTTGTCGGCACATACATTGGCAGTGTTTCGCCGACATCATCATGCACCACCCCACCGTGTACCCCGTGAGTGCCCACATACCCGATCAAGACTGACAGGGTGGGTGTGATTTCGCGCTCGATGCTAGTGTTCCACTGCATCACGTAGCTCCGACCAGGATTGTTATCCCAATGTTCGATGCCTTTCTGATCCGGATTCAAAGTGACGGAACCAAGCGCTATGCCCCCCGGGAAGGAGCCTGCTGGGGGGTTGTTCTCACGACCTCCCTGGATGTAGGGCCAAAAAGTGCCAGCATGCTCCCAGTAAGCAAGGAGGAGAAGATTGTCGTAAATCCCGAAGCCTCCGCGGACAGAAGTCTTACTCGTGCCGAATGGATCCCACGCAAACCCAACCCGCGGATCGAAATCTCGTAATGAATTGTTGTGATAGAGAGGATTTCCAAATTGAGGCAAGACAGCTGTCAGATCTACTTGGTTAACTACCATGCCGTGTATCTCGGATGCCACGGAGGCCGGCTCATAGCGTAGCCCGACATTAAGGGTTAAGTTGTGACGGACGCGTACATCATCCTGGAAGTAAAACCCGAAAATGCTTTGGCGCATGTGCGGTGCAGCACCTTGGCTTTCTGTTAAACCATTAACACCCGTGAGAGCGAGACTTAGTTGTTGAGGCTTGTTGGTCAGGAAATCAGACAGTGTATTAAATACGAACGCCCCCCCACTTTGATCATGCACCGCAAACGTTAGCTGATCGCGCTCAATGCTGAAACCGAACTTGATGGAGTGGACCCCCTTCGTTAACAGGATATCGTCATAAATTTGATACGCGTTCCAGTGGTGCGATTCCGAGCTGGCAGGATGAGTTAAAGATACACCCCCAGAGAATGGTGTACTTCCACCGATAGTTAATCCGCCTACTGGCTCCCCGGGAATAAATCCGAAAGAGGTGTCCGTAACAACCTGCTTGATGGCCGTGGTGGTAATCGGAGCCCCGTCAATAACCTCGTTCCAGCCCGCTCGAAAATCATTCACCGTGTTCGAGCCGAATATATGGGTCTCTTCCAAGGTCGCGAAATGTCGGTCAACTTGGATTAAGAAAGTTTTCGCTCCATACTCGTCAGCGTTCACCACGTGGGAACCATCCTGATAGTAGGTGCCGGATAGAGTGTCTTTGCTCGAGAACTTGTGGTCACCTCGGACCGTGAAATAGTTCTCGGTCGAAATCGAAGGGTTTGAAAAGTTGTAGAATCCTGTGTCCCCAAACACCTGGTTGTTCGGCGAGGGAAAGAACGCGTTAAGATACCGCGCCGCCTGAATATCAACGCAAGTGTTCGACACGCCGGGCATCGGCAATGATGACCCGGCCGGGCACGCAAAATTGGCAGGGAGGGGTGGACCGCCATTGCTATAACTACTCACGGGAGGGTTTGTAAGGACCCCAGCGCGCGCGGCGGCCGAAGGCACCGTATCAACTTGGCTGTTACTTAAGTACTGGCGCAATCCCTCGTAATCGGCAAAGATAAACGTACTCCCTTTTCGGATCGGCCCTCCCCCCGAGACTCCAAACTGGTTGCGTCTGAACGGCGGAATTGTGGCCGGGTCAAAATAGTTGCGAGCATCCAGCGCGCTATTGCGGAGAAACTCGTAGGCACTCCCATGGAAGGCGTTGGTGCCTGATTTCGTGATGGCATTGATAATTCCCCCCGACGCCCGACCGTACTCGGTCGAATAGTTGGTTGTCAACACCGAGAATTCCGAAATCGCGTCGACCCCCATATTGCCTCCCATGACGCTGCCCGGTCCGCCGTTCTGGGGATCGTTGATGCTAATACCGTCCAGCCGATAATTGTTTTGCTCGGGACGGCCGCCAGATATGTCGAGTTGCGTCCCGTATCCGCGGGACCACCTATCGTTATTGGAGACATTGACGATGGCACGAATTTGATTGACACCAGGCTGAAGCGTGGCCAGATCGCTCCAGGAACGGCCGTTGAGAGGCAGCTCATGGACGGTATCTTCCTCAACAAGTGCGCCGATTACAGCGTCCGTCAGGTTCATGGTCATAGCCTCACCACCCGCAACTTCAATGGCTTGGGTCTGGCTTCCCACTTGGAGGGTCCGGTTCAAGACTTGTTTAGCCCCAACCGTCAGCGTAACGTTCGCGGTCTCAGTCGAAAATCCCGCAGCCGACACACTCACGATATAGTTGTCCGGCAGCAGGTTCGCGGCGGAGTAAAATCCATCCGCATTTGTCGAAACAGTCCGGACAATGTCGGTGCTCACATCCTTAATGGTGACCTCGGCACCGACAACCACGCCGCCTGAATTATCCGTGACGGTGCCCGAGAGCGTTGCGCCCACTACCTGTGCGCTCAGGCGCATTGGTATTCCTAGGCAGAATAGCATGGCAACCAACGGCCCTATTCGTAGGGAAATTCTCTTGTAATGGACAGACCTTATTATCATGATAACCCTCTCCTTCTTCGGTGGGCCGTTTCAACTTTTGACTTTTCGCGGTGAGACACGCCTTCGCTGGTTGCTTAGTAATCTAAGATCCGAGGAATGTCAAGCACAAAATTGGAATTCGGGATGAAGGGAAATTGCGGATTCGTCACCGCGCATGACACTCGAAATGCAATCCGCAATGCCATGTTTCGGAAGGAGCCAAACTCGTTGAACCCTGCGGCCTGGATTTTGCGTTACAGAAGCGCATGGCTATTGTCACCGCTGTCAGTTCTTCAGGGGGGCGCCGCATCGCGTGAAAACGCATCCATGCACTCGACAAAGTGCGCTATTGCGACGACGGTGGCATCCAGATCGACAACAACGCAGAGGAACAAGATTGCGCGCAGTGGCTCTTAGCTGGAAGAACTATCTCTTCGCCGGGTCTGACCGAGGTGGTTAGAGTGCCGCGGCGATTTATACCCACATTCCCACTTTGAAGATGCGGCTGCAACCTTGAGCTGACATCAAACGTCAATATTGATGCTGATTTCGGAATCGACACTGGCTTCAGGAGGGCACACCGAATGAGTGAGAGCGAAAAACAGCCGATTCAAAAGTCATTTGACTGGTTTCCGCGGGTCGCGTTTTAGGGATCGCGGGTGACTTCCAACTGTGGACTGATTCTGGTGCGGGAGTTGGACGAACGACTGGGTTTTCGGCAAACTCATCGACCAATACCTGACAGACGATCGGGCAAAGAATGCGAGGTTCTCAATTGCGGACCTGCCGCGGCAATCGGTCTACAGTCGCCTGGCCGGATCGAGGTTGTCAGTGATGCCGAGCGGCTGTCGCACGATCCGACTTTCCGGATAATTGGCTCCGACCACCGTTCTCCCGTCGATGTAGCAGCAACGTCGAAGAACTCCGCGAGGCGCTTCTGTCCTTCAAAGACAACTACTACCGACACCGGGTCATCGAAAGGAACGGCTTCCGACCACCCAGGCTGGCCCTCCGCGTATTTCTTGCTCCCGGAGCCGCCACATGATTAATTTCCCTCAACTGTTTAAACAATTCGGAGGGGAACTGCGTTCGCACTCCGGATATACGGAGCAACTATGGTAATTTCGGACTTGCACATTAACCTCAATATTTGGCTTCGCTGGCTGCACGTGCTTGCTGGGATCATCTGGATCGGACACCTTTACTTCCTCGACTTTGTGTGTGTCCCCTTGCAGCGCTCTCTCGATGATTCAGAAAAGAATGCGGTAATCCAAAAGTTAATGCTTCGCGCCCTCTGGTGGTTTCGATGGGGAGCCATGATTTCCTTCCTCTCAGGATTGTTTCTGTTTGTTGTGAACTATCTGTATATCCCTGGTGTAGGTTTCGAAGCTAATCAGCTGCTTGTGGACGACCAGGGAATAACCGGGCGAGCATCGTGGATTTTGTTTGGGATGACGGTTGCTACAGTAATGTGGTTCAACGTGTGGTTCGTCATCTGGCCCGCTCAGAAGAAGCTCGTGCTGGCAGACAACGCCTCTGCTGATCACGGCCCTTTCTTGTTTCGTCGCTCATTTCTAGCGGTTCGCACCAATACTCTTCTTTCCGGCCCGATGCTATTTGCAATGCTGGCACCCTCGCACTACGGCGCGATCAGTTTTCTGACCTGGCTGCTTGTTCTGGCAACCGGTGTTCTCGTCATGTGGTGCTTAATCAGGTTTTCTCGTGTGGTTGGTACATCGCGTGGACAACTTAATGACGGTGGGGAAGGGGATGTGTAGTCAGCAGCAGGAAACTAGTGGATGGTCGCACCGCCACAGCTGCGCTTGTACTTCCTTCCTCAACCACACGGACAAGGATCATTCCGCCCAATCTTGCTGATCGTGTACTGAGACTCAGGTTTGCGCACACTCGCATTTGGCTTCCCGTGCTTTTTAAAGTACCGATATGACGCCACCAGCAGATTCAATTGCCTTTTCACGTTGCTCCGGGCCAATCGGCCTAGGACGCATGCGCACCCACACGTTTGCGGTTAGTTGATATTCAGGAACCCCGACTCGCTTCCCCCTTAAGTCCGCTGGAGGATGGATGCCACGATCCGAACGAATATAGATTGAAGTGTGGTGGAAGGCCCGGGAAGATATGTACGCCCTCGTAGGGACTATTACCTGTTGCCGACTTTATGGCGAAACTGCTTAGAAGCTATTGTACAACCCTCCGTAAGACGATCATGAAGCAGGCGATATGAAAGAACGCGCCATAGATCGTAAGCGAGCGGTCGTAGCGGACAACCAAGCGCCGGAAGTTTCCCAGCCATGCGTTGGTCCGTTCCACGATCCATCGCCGCTGGTACCGCCGCAAGGCCCGGCCATCTTGCGTCGCAGGCCGAACGCGATTGCTCTTGTGCGGGCAGATCAGTGCGATCCCGCGACACCGCAAACGCCTTCGCAACGGATCACTGTGGTAGGCTTTGTCGGCGATCACCCGCAGCGGCTTCTGCCGTGGACGGCCCGCGTGATGACTCCGCCCTACGCGGATCGTCGCCAGCGTCGTTTCCGCGAGCTTGACTTCCGCCGGGGAGGCAGAGTGAAGGTAGTTTCCCAGAGGAAGACCGCGGCCGTCGACCACCACCATCCACTTCGTCCCCTTGCCCCGCTTGGTTTTTCCGACTCCGCAGCCCCTTTTTTCGCCGAAGCAAAACTGCCGTCCAGAAACGATTCGCTCCACTTCCATTGCTGGCGCTGGTTCAACTCGCTCAGAAACGCCCGCCAGATGTTCAACCAAACGCCCCGCTCCTCCCAGTCTCGCAGTCGCCGCCAGCAGGTCGAGGGATGCGGGAATTTCTCCGGCAGAACCTGCCAGCGAGCCCCGCTGCGGAGAATCCACAGAATCCCTTCCAACACACGGCGGTTCTCGATCCACGGACGACCGCCCTTGCGTTGTTTGGGCGGCTTGGGGAGCAAGGGCGCAATCTTTTTCCACTGCGCATCGGTCAGTAACGGACCAGACCGCGCCATCGGCTCTCCTTCGGCGCTGCTGACCTTGCTTATCTCCCATTTTCAAAAACTCAACCATAGTCATTTCAATGCCTTGTCCAAGGTTGTGCAACAGCTTCTAGCGAAAATTCGCAAATGTCGAATTCCACTCGGCGAGATGAGCGGAAGAAGATCTCCTCAGGCTCCAGAACCATAAACGTGGGATCGATGCCAGCAATTTGCACCTTCCCGTCGATAAGCGGATGCGCGCAGTCGTAGTCACCAATTGCTATAGAAAGGTTGAGTTTACCCATTGCTCTCGATCTCACAGACTGAGTTTTCTTGTGGTAGTTCAGTCTAATCGCAAGTTTTCAGGATTCAGATAGCAAACAGGGACTTTCTGGCCGGAAAACCTTACCCCGCATTTCAGTCCGAAATGTGCCCGTACGAGCAGATTGCCTAGCCATAGTTTTCACCACCCAATCCAGCGCATCCGTGATATTGTTGCAAGCAGGTTATTTAGTCGGTTGTGCATAATCACCGCGCTGAGCTTTACGGATTTACTGTATCGGCCGAAAGAACTGGATTCTGAGAAAGGAGGGGGCGTTAGCTTTAGCCAGGCCGCGCGCCAGATTGAGGTCGGGACGATGATCGGGGGTGGGCGCAATAAGAGCGTTCGAGTCTCGACCGGATCTTAGGACGACGGATGGCGCAAATACACCATTTCTTACATTCGAGGATGGCGCCTTCTCATCTGTTGTTAATAAAGGCTTTGGTCATTTCGATTCCGATGAATTCTGCGGTTGGATAGATGAGATCGGCCATGTGAAGAACCCAGTTAAATATGGAGCCGCCCGGCAAAGGCTTCGACGGGTTTCCGCTCGCGATTAAAAAACGACCCTCAAGAGTGCGCGAAACTATGGCGGCGCTGAGTTTGTCGCCTCGAAAAGCCTGGCCTCCAGTCGGGAGCCGTGCCAGCACTAACAATTTGGCCTGGTGCTCGTGTCGTGTGAGGGAGCAGACCTGCGACCTCTTCCGATGGGCGTCATGCTCTACTGTGATTTCGATCAGCGGTTCGATACCTTGCCAACGCCGGAAATAGCGAGAGTGGAGATGATCGACGAACTCTACGACGTCGTTATGCATTCGCGAGCACCTGTTCGCAGCGGCGAATCGGCGCTAGCTACGATGGAAGTTTGCCTCGCGATATTGCAATCTTCTCGAGAGCAGAAGGAAATTCTTCTTGTCCATCAGACTGGTCTGCCTGAGTTTTCCGAAAGTTGGAGGAATCTTTGAAGATAACTAAGTCGAGGTATGCTCCCAACAAGGATTCCACACAAGTTATTCTGAGACATTGGCGGGAGGCGGTTCCGAATGATCGCATGGGCCATCTTGTCAAAGACGCAACTCGTGCTTTGGTTCGGGCGTTACAGTTGAGGTTAACAGAATACTGCGTCTCATTCGGGCATTGGGCGTTCCTGCGCGTTCTCTGGGAAACGGATGGCCTTACGCAGCGCGAGTTGAGCGTACAGGTCGGAGTGATGGAGCCAACTACTTTTTCGGCGCTTAAGTCAATGGAAAAGCTCGGCATGATTGTACGCAAACGCGTACCCCATCATAAGAAAAAGGTTTTCATCCATCTGACGCGTAAAGGTAAGTTGCTTAAAGGGAAGCTCGTTCCATTGGCCGTTGAAGCAACCAACGTAGCTCTTCGAGGAGTGCCACCCCAGGACATCGCTGCAACCCGCAGGACGTTGCTGACCATTATCGAGAATCTAGCTTACGATGAACGGGAATCGCAGAACAAACAGAGGCGAATTCGTTCCAATCGTGAGTTGGCAAGCCTTATCGAAAGTGCGGGGAAGCGCTCTTAGTGGCGCGAAGGCGATCGAAATTCCAGCGGGCTCGAACCGCAGACCTGTACCGTGTCAAGGTTTTTCCAGATCCGTGTTCGTTAGCAATGCGAATTGGCGCCCTTCTTTAACCGTGGAAACCTGTCCGGCGCCCATCTGAGCAATTCTCCAGGCTTACAGTGCAGCGTCGCACAAAGCCGATTCAGAACATCGGAACTGTAGCCCTTGCTCTTCCCATAATACATCGCGTACAAGGTCGGAAATGTGATGCCTGATTCCTTTTCCAACCTGTAACGTGTCCAACCCTTGCGCCTTAGTACCTGTTTCAACGTGCAGGTAATCATGGGGCCCATGCTAAGGGGTGCGCCGCTCTACTGTCAAGACTTCTATACATAAAGTTCTATTTACCTATTGCTCAATCCAGGTATAATAGCGAGTTAGGGAGCTGCCCTCAGGCCTCGTGGGTACGCTTTACGCCCGAGGGTAGGTGTGCCTCGCGGCCCCGAACGCCAGCCCTGCGCAATTCTAAGGCCGACTACGGGGTGATCTAGGGGTGAAGTTTAGGCGGTTACCGGACGGGCTGCTAGTGACGGAATCTATGCGCCCGCAAACTGTGTTTCCCCGCTTTCGAGGATCACCAATCTGTCGAGCACTTCGGACCATTAACGTTGCTCAAAAACATCGGTTTGCAGATAGCCAAAGAGTTATACTCTCCCGATTCCTAGTCGGTGGGAGCCCATGCCAATCCTCCCCGGCAGACGTCTAGGCCCTTACGAAATCCTCTCCGCCATTGGAGCGGTTGGGATGGGCGGACTGTATAAAGCCCGTGATAACCGCCTCGATCGAACTGTGGCGATCAAAGTTTTGCCAACGCATCTTGCTGACAGTTCCGAATTGTGTGATCATTTCGAGCGCGAAGCAAAAACCATTGCCAGCCGGAACCACCCGCGCATTTGCACGCTCTACGACACGGGATATCAGGACCATATCGATTTTCTGATGACACGGTCGCGCAGCGCCTCACGAAAGGCGCACTGCCGATCCGACAGGTATCGCAGTACGCCATCGAAATTTCCGACGTTTGGTGGTGCGTTACGACCGATCGCTCAAAATCTATGGCGCGTTCTTTCATATCGCCTGCTCCATGATCGGCTTACGGAGGGTTGTACAATAGCTTCTAAGAGATTCAGTCTTGAATGTTCTGCGTTCGGGCGCGACGTCGGCGCTCATATCGGATTGCCCGCATGCCTTAGGTTGAATAATAAATTTCGCCGTACTGTCATAAAAAGTGTCCCCCGTGTCGGAGCTCGGATACGCCTACGCACTCGAAGGCCAGAAAGACGAAGCGCAGAAGGTGCTCGATCAATTGAACGAGCGCTCGAAGCAAAAGTATGTATCAGCAGTGAGCAGGGCCATCATTTATGCGGGTCTTGGGGAGAAGGACAAAGCATTCGAGTGGTTGGAAAAGAGTTATGAGGAACGCTCAATAGGTGCGTTGAAGGTGAATCCAATTTACGATCCGCTGCGCTCCGACCCGCGCTTCGCCGACCTTCTCCGCCGCATGAACCTTCAGCCATAGCTGCTTTGGAATTCGACTGTCGCCTCGACCGAAAATTTCTATGCAATTGCCCAAGTTTGGGGTATTCTCCCCCGTCCCCAATTCAACCTATGTTAATTTCTGGAATCATTCAAATACTTTGGAGGGGTAAACCATGATTATCGGAGAGCGACTGCGTGAGTTGCGTGAGGAAATGAAACTTTCACAAGGTGATATTGAGGAGAAGACGGGACTGCTTCGTTTCTACGTGTCCCGTGTCGAAAACGGACATACGGTTCCGGCTGTAGAAACGCTGGAGAAGTTTGCTCGCGCTCTCGAAGTCCCGATGTACCAACTGTTTTATGAGGGCGAAGAACCGCCCAAGCTGCCCAATCTTCTGAAACGAAAGTCTACCGACGACATTCTGTGGGGCAATTCGGGCAAAGAGGCACATATGCTTGTCAAGTTCTGCCGCTTTTTCGGTCGGATGAAAGAAGACCGGAACGTGTTATTTTTCATGGCTCAGAAGATGGCGAAGCGAAAAGCCATTTAAACTGAAATGTCTTGATATCGGGCACTCCGACATGCGTGGGTCATCGGTCTTGGGCACAAAGAATATTTGACTTCAACGGAAACGGAAGCGGCGTGAGTTCGATGCTGGCTTTGAATGAACAACGGGGCGCTCGATTCACTATCAATAGCGAGTCTCGCTCTCTGACAAGTCTATACGTGCCTGCTCCAGCTTCTTGTTTGCCTCTGACAATTCTATGTTTTTCCTGTGCAGTTCAAGTTCTCGCATGACTTGATTGCGGAGGACCTCCAACGCCTTAGTCTGCGCGGCGCTCAACTCCTTCGGGATGTGGTCAATTACGCAAAGCGTTCCTAAGACGAAGCCGTCCTCAGT
>Ga0210384_10000717_pt1 | contig 49321 bp, 34 predicted proteins | sample IncBWH2MmetaG_FD_160574 | JGI IMG/M metagenome (GOLD analysis project Ga0210384, IMG submission 160574) | Forest soil microbial communities from Barre Woods Harvard Forest LTER site, Petersham, Massachusetts, United States - Inc-BW-H-2-M | ecosystem: Environmental > Terrestrial > Soil >... | reverse complement strand
CTTAATTAATTAAGCAGCAAGTGCCAAGTTGTTGTTGGCATTTCTAGTTTCCACCAAGTTGCGGGCAGGTGGGTCCCGGCATGCCTTCGGGCCGCGACAGCTTCCGTCGAAACCGTGTCGCCCCCATCCCCTCTATTTTATCATTAACCGCCAAGCCCCTCGCTAGGAATCCATGGAGCCTACAGACTTCGCCTTTTCAAGCTCTTAGAACAACTTCTGCCGTTCCACAACGTACCCGGTCCTCCCGTTGTATTTCCCGGTCACCAGCGCCACCCGCTCGCCCAACCGCTCTGCAGTCTTGCGATCCCCATCCGAAGGCGCCAGATCGGGCCCCTGGTCGCCATTGCTCTGTCCCATGGCTCCAAGCCAGCTCCCCAGACGATTAATGTCGTTCACCGTGCCCCCGGTCCAGTTGTTACCCGGACCGTCTCCAACGCTCACCCAGAACATGCCCATCTGCGCCGCGAAAATCGCGAGCTGTATCAGCGAAGACAATTTGTCGCCGTTCTGAGAAGCAGAATTGGTAAATCCCGCCGCAAATTTATCCTTCCAGGTCTGAATGGTCCACTTCTGGAAAGAGGTCTCCAAAAACGCCTTGAAGATAGCCGAGACACTGCCCATATACGTCGCGCAGCCGAACACAATGGCGTCCGAGGCATCCAGCTTGGCGAAGATCTCTTCATTTCGCCAGCGGCCCTCCACCACATCCTTACCGGTAATCTCCAGCAATTCCACCGAGACATCCGGCGCTCGCGCGCATCCGCGAGCGACTGCCTCGGCCAGCGCTCGGGTATGCCCCCCGCTCGACTGGTACACCACACTGATTTTCAACGCATGCATGCACAACTCTCCTGGGTTTAGTTGAACTGCCTATCCTTCTGGATGCGGAAGGTAATCTGTTGGTGACGCCGCGGGGCAGATGAACCTTGCGACCGGCCCTAGCTCAAGCGGACGGCCTTCCGCAGCGTCACCCACAACACCCAAGACCTGGGGTCGCCAAGCCGAAAGGTTACTTCTGGGCACAAAGGTACCGTTAGACGATTGACTCCCGGCGTCCCACCTTCCAGAATCACGAAACGGGAGATTTCGGGCGAAAAGATGCCGAAAACAGGTCCACCACAGGAATCCAGCGCCCCCAGCGCCGTCGAACAGGCGGTTTCGCGGGCCTTGCGGGACAACCTCGAGCGCATTCAGCGCTCCTCCGATGAACTGCATCAAGCCGTCGGCGACGTGGTGGCCGCTTGCTCCAGCAGCAAGCCCGTCAATGCCCTTGCGCCCATGCTGCGTGCCCAGACCTCCGCGGCCTCTTTGGCCGCCGCCCTGGACGTTTTGTCTCGATTCGTTGCCGTGTCCTTACAGCCCGGTCCCCGCTCGCCCTTTGAAGCGGAGATCGCGCGCATCGCCAGCACCGTAGCGGTTGTCGAGCCTGAGGCAGCCGCGAAGCCAGCGCCCGCAGCCAAACCCGCTCCACCCGCAACCCCTGCGCCACAGCCCAATGCCGCCATAGACACGATCCCTGAAGTCCCCGGGGCACCCGAACCCGAAGCCTTTGAAGAGGAAGTCGCCGCCGCTCCCGTGGCCGAATCCGAGCCGGAAGGCGAATTCAACGTCAGCCGCCTCTCTCCCGAGGAACAGGAATTGCACCGCCGTGCAAATAGGGTAGCGAAAGTTTCCATGCAAGATATTAAAATGCTCCATCCGGAGCAGGTGCGGCTGGGTCGCGAAAAAAAAGATATCTGCAATCGATTGCGTGACGACATTGAAAAAGCTCATCGAGAATATGACCGGCGCTTTAAACCCATCATGGACCATCCGGTGGACTACTTTTATCGCTGGATGGTGGAGATCCTCGCGGAAGGCGATCCCCACGCCCTCGGCGAATATCCGTACACTCCGGCTACGCGCCAGCACTAGCTCTCGCGCTGCGATATCAACGAGTTTTTCCTGCGAAGTGAAGCCTCCTCAGGATTTGCGAGAAGGCCCTGAAAAGAGAACGCGAGCTGTGCTGTTATCCCGCATTTTGGCGATGGTTCTTGCGCTCGCGCTGTTCTGCTCCGCGCCACTGGACACGTTGGCGCAGACGCCCCACCACAAAAAGAAAAAATCCCACAAACCCAAGCCGGTTCCTTGCCGCACGGGCTGCGCTACGGACACCTCCAGCGCGGAAATCGCGCCAGGCAGCGCCGAGGACGAAGCCGCGCAGAAAGAGCTTTCCGGCTTGGCTCGCGCGCTGCATAACGCCGCGCCGGACAGCTACACAAAACTCTCGGCCTTTGCCGCCAAGAACGCCTCGAACGTCTGGGGCGCGCGTGCCGCGCTGGCGCTGGGTTACGACGACTACAACAAAACCCACGCGCAGCAGGCGCTGGCTTGGTTTACCAAGGCCAAGGGCGACACCCTGCTGGGCGATCACGTTTTGTATTGGACTGCGCAGGCCCTGCGCCTGCTCAAGCGCTACCCCGACGCGTTCACCGCGTTGGAAGCCGTCGAGCGCGATTACCCCAACACCTCAATTAAAGAGCAGCTCCTCGAAGCTCTCGCGCCGACCGCCTCGGACACCGGCCACGCGCAAGCGGCCATTGACGCGCTCGAGGCTTACTCCGCCACCTCCACCAAGCCCGCGCTCCTTCTCGAGCGCGCGCAAACCTACAAAGCCGCGCGGCAGTTGGCCCGCGCCGCGAAAGACTATCAGACGCTCTATTACAAATATCCGCAGTCCGATGAAGCTCAGGCCGCCGGCTCGGCGCTGTCGCAGATCTCCCGCGCCTTGGGCAAGGAATACCCTTATCCCGGTGTGGAGCTGCAAGAGCAGCGCGCGCAAATCTTTTTCGACCAGCACAAATGGAAGGAAGCGCGCGCGGAGTTCGAGAAACTGCTGCCGATGCTCCGCGATGCGGATAACGCCCACCGTCAGCGCGCCCAGTTGCGCATCGCGCAAGCTCGCGTGCAGCTGAAAGGCTCGTCGACGCTGGTATCCTCCCTGGCGCCAACGGATCCCGACGTCGCCGCCGAACGCCTCTACGATCTTTCGCAGATTTATCGAACCGAGAAAAAAGAAAGCGAAATGCTCTCGGCCATCGAGCAAGTCGAAGAGAAATATCCCTCCGGGAAATGGGCCGAAGAGGGTCTGATGGCGGCGGGCAACTATTATTGGGTGGAGCTCAACCGCGCCAAAGCGATCACCTATTACCAGCGCATCCTCGATAATTTTCCGTCCGGGAAATACGCCTTCAATGCCGAGTGGCGCATCGCCTGGATCGCTTATCTGGAACGCCAGCCTTACGCCGACGACAAGCTCACCGCATTTTTCCGAAAGTATCCCACTTCCGCGAATGCCTCGGACGCGCTCTATTGGCTGGGCCGCAATGCCGAGCGCGGCGGCAATCCCGGCCACGCCCGCAGCTATTTCCGCACCGACGCCGAGCGTTTTCCAGAGACCTACTTTGGCCGCGCCGCCGCCGTCCGCTTAGACAAACTCGGGCCGGGGGAAGAAGAACCGCCGGAGTTTCTCTCCACGATACCGCCGCCGCCCGTGCTCCGGCCCTTCGACGACCCTATTCCTCCCGCCGCCATGGATCGTTGGAACAAGGCTCAGGCTCTCCGCGCCATCGCCTTCGACGCCTCCGCAGAGCTGGAGCTGAAGTCGGCCTTTTTCGCCACCGGATCGCCGCGCTTGCTCTTCGAGGCCGCCCAAGCCGCATTTGATCAGGGCCATTTCGCCGCCGGCATGGCCTACGGACGTCTGATCGTCCCCAATTTCGACTCACGAAAAATTTCGGACATCCCCGTCAATGTCTGGAAGACACTGTATCCGCTGCCGTACGAAGCCGCTCTGCGCCGCGAAGCCGCCCGCAACAATTTCGATCCCATGCTCGCCGCAGGCTTGATCCGCCAGGAATCCACATTCCAGGCCGACGCGGTCTCGCACGCCAACGCCGTCGGCTTGATGCAAGTCCTTCCTAAGACGGCCAAGCTGCTCGCCAAGCAGCTCAAGGTGCGCTACGTCAAAACCAAGCTCTTCGAGCCCGACTACAATCTCCAACTGGGCATGCTGTATATCGCCAGCTTGTTGCGCGCTACCGGCGCTCCGGAATACGCTTTGGCCGCCTTCAACGCCGGCGAAGATCGCATCGCCGCGTGGCGCGCCGAACGCAACTACGAAGAAATCCCCGAACTGGTCGAGTCCATCCCCTTCACCGAAACTCGCGATTACGTGCAAATCGTCTTGCGCAATGCCGAAGTCTACCGGATGATTTACGGTCAGGGCACTCCGCCGTCGGCCACGGCCGCAGCGGCATCCCCGGCGACGACAGCAGCCCAAAACCGCCGCTAGTAAGGTTTTTCGCGCAGAGGTGCGGCATGCGCCCCATCTGCCGCGGTTGTAGATGGCAGGTCGATGGGCAGTCGCAGCGCTAAGCGAATTCCGCGCTGTCGTAGGGGCACGGCATTGCCGTGCCCGTTCTTGGATTTTCTTGTGCACGTCCGCTCGACAGGGCGGTTCGCAGCGCTAGGCGAGTTCGCTCGCCGGCAACTGTAGCGGCCGCGGACCGTCGCGGGCGCCTTGCGTACAAGGACGGCGCGAATTTCCCGTCAACCGCGATTTCTGTAACAGCGGTTCTTGTAAACGCGAAACGTCTCGTCATTACAATCTCAGCTCAAAGGCCAGCAAATAAAAATGAACTCACCCAAATCCAGCATCTCCCCCATCCCCGCCGGAGACCTAGCCCGCCGCATGCTCTCCGCCAAGGCTGAACAATTCACCGAATCGGTCATCCGCGAAATGACCCGCCTGGCCATGAAACACAACGCCGTAAATCTCTCCCAGGGCTTTCCCGACTTCGCCGCCCCCGCAGAAATCAAGGAAGCCGCCCGCCAGGCCATCTCCGACGACATCAATCAATACGCGATCACCTGGGGCGCCAAACCGCTGCGCGACGCCATCGTCGAAAAATTCGAGCGCACCCAGGGCCTGCGTGTCGATCCCGAGCGCGAAATCACCATTTGCTGCGGTTCCACCGAAGCGATGATGTCCACGATGATGGCCATCATCAATCCCGGCGACGAAATCGTGGTCTTCGAGCCGTACTACGAAAACTACGGTCCCGACGCGATCCTGAGCGGCGCCACCCCGCGCTTTGTGAAGATGAGTCCGCCGGCAAATGAAAATTCCGTCTGGAGCTATGACGAGGGAGAACTAGCCGCCGCGTTCGGGCCGAAAACCAAAGCCATCATCCTCAACACGCCAAACAATCCCACGGGAAAGGTTTTCACCCGCGCCGAACTCGAATTCATCCGCGATCTCTGTGTACGCTGGAACGCCTTCTGCATCACCGACGAAATCTACGAGCACATCCTGTATGACGGCGCAGAGCACATCTCCATGGCCCAGATTGAAGGCATGCGCGAGCGAACCATCGTCATCAACGGCATGTCCAAAACCTACAGCGTCACCGGCTGGCGCGTAGGTTGGGCCATCGCTCCCGCGGAAGCCACCGCTTCGATCCGCAAGGTCCACGATTTCTTAACCGTTGGCGCCGCCGCCCCGCTACAGCAAGCGGGCGCCATCGCTCTCCACTCCCCGCAGTCCTACTACGACAAACTAGCCGCCAGCTATGTCGAGAAGCGCGGCCGCCTCCTGAAAATCCTCGAGCAAGCCGGCTTCACCGTCTTCAAGCCCCGCGGCGCCTACTACATCATGACCGACATCTCTGGTTTCGCCGATCCCGACCCGGTCCGCTTCCCAGCCGACACCAAAGACGTCCGCTTCGCCAAGTTCCTGGTTGAAGAAATCGGCGTAGCCGTAGTCCCCGGCTCCAGCTTCTACAACGACCCCAATGATGGCGCCTCCCAAGTCCGCTTCACGTTCTGCAAAAAAGAAGCCACCCTAGCCGCCGCAGAGCAGCGCCTAGCAAAGCTCAGGCCCACAATGTAGGCGCTGGGCTTCAGAGCTTGTGGCAACTCACGAAACCGGGCTGGTAGCCTCGCATCTCTCCAGCTTGGGGTCCTGCTTTTGGACGGGTGGGACACCGGCGAGGGCAATTCTGCCAAAACGCAAATATGTGTTTTTGCATGTCGATCCAGGGTCGCAGTGGCAAGTTACAGATAGAAAAGACTTTACCCGCGACCCCGGGGAGATCGCGGTAATGCTAGATGCTTGAGCGGGTCAAGCATACTTCCTGGAAGCGCCGGCAGTATAGTGACGCGCCGGGCTAAAGCCCAGCACCTACATAACCCGCATAACCCGCCTATAGACCGGACGAATTTGCGGCTATTGCGGTGGCGTGGCCGAGCCGTCGGTGCACGTTACGGCTCGCTAGAGAAGGCCGCCCATCTACTTCTTCAACAATTCCAGCACCGCCACGGTCATGGCCTTGACCCCGGTGCGGATGGTCGGCTCCGGCACCGGCCAGAACACGCTCGAGTGCAAGGAAGGCAGCGGCACCCCGGTCTCCTTGCTTTTGGCGATGCGTTCGGCATCGATGGCTCCGACCCGGAACATGAAGGTGGGAATCTTGTGATCTTCCAGGCCGAATTGCCCGAAATCTTCGCTACCCATGACCGGCTCCAGTTGCACCAGCTTGTCCGCCCCTAGCGCCGTCTTCATGGCACCCACGACTCGCCCTGTGAGCGCCGGATCGTTGTAGGTAGCCGCCGTAACTTCCGTCTCGCTGACCTTCACAATGGGAGCCCGATCTTCCGGCACGCCTCCGGCCAGCGCAATGCCTTTCGCGATGCGATCCAGTGACGCCAGAATGCGCTGCCGCACCTCCTCTTTGTAGGCGCGAACTGAAAGCTGCAGGTGCACCTCGTCCGGAATCAGGTTGTGTTTCGTCCCGCCATGAATCGACCCGACGGTCACCACCGCCGGATCCAACGGCGAGTCTTCCCGGCTCACGATGGTCTGAATCGCCAGAATATATTCCGCCGCCATGACGATCGGGTCTTTCGTGGTGTGTGGGTAAGCGCCATGCCCCCCGCGCCCGCGGATCGTTACATCGACGGACGTCGCACTCGCCAGCATGTAACCCGCCAGATACCCGATTTTTCCTGCCTCCAGCTCGGAAGAATCGTGGAGTGCCAGGGCGAAGTCCGGTTTGGGAAAGCGCGTGTACAGGCCATCGGCGAGCATCGCGCGTGCTCCGTCGATGCGCTCCTCGGCGGGTTGGCCGATCAGCAGCAGCGTCCCGTGCCAGTCATTCTTCATTGCCGCCAGCGTCCGGGCCGTGCCGATCAGCGTGGTCACGTGGATGTCGTGCCCGCAGGCGTGCATCACCCCCACATCCTGCCCGGCATCGTCCTTTGTGCGTACATGGCTCGCGTAGGCCAGGCCGGTCTGCTCTTCCACTGGCAGCGCGTCCATGTCCGCGCGCACCAGAACCGTCGGCCCGGCGCCGTTCTTCATGATCGCCACCACGCCGTACCCTTTCCAATCGGGATTGGGATACTTCCCGACGTGTTCGGTCACTTCAAAGCCGAGTGACCTCAGTTCCTGCGCCAGGAGCGCCGAGGTCTTCTCCTCGTGATGCGAAAGCTCTGGCGCCCCATGGATGCCTTTGTAAATGGATACGAGTGACGGCAGTTGCTGATCGATCGTGGCGTCAAGCTTGGCCTGCTGGGCCGAAGTGCCCACTGACACCAGCAAACACGACAGCGCAACCAGACGGAATTTCATGGCAAGCTCCTGTTGTCGAAAAGACGGAGCCGGATTATACGATGGTCAGGCCATCGAGTCAGAAACAGATTGGAACTTGGAGTGAGTTGCTCGAATTGCTGGGGCGAAAAGAGGGTTTATATAGCTCTAGCTAAATTTCCCAAGGCTCGTTTGGTGGCCACGGAAATTATCAGGTAGCATCGTGCGGGCGAGCCGTCTAACCCTTGTTTTCTTATGAATTTGAGGAGTCTCTGGCCGTTTTTATGGGGTAGGGAACTGACGGCCTCCTACAAAACGGCGGTTTTAAAAGAAAAACATTGACTTTTCCTAATTTTTGCCCTAATATTGAGGACATAAAAGGGAGTGTCCAAACATGGGAAAACGGGGCAAATACGGCCAGGGTCGCGTCTACCAACCGAAATACAAAGCAGCGGACGGGACTGTCAAAACGGTTTTGAAGTGGTACGTGCAGTATTACGACAAGGACGGGATTCAGCGGAGAGAATCAACGAACGCGAAGACCGAGAAGGAAGCTCGCAAGATTCTGAACACGAAACTCCATGAAGTCGAGCAGGGCACAGCTCCGACCGCAGAGAGCAAGAACCTTCAGTATGGAGACCTTCGCGCCGCTGTCCTGTCTCACTACGCTGTGAACAAAATGAAGTCTCTCGACATTTTGAGCAGCACGGGCGAGCAGAGCATTCGAGGCATGACGAAGCTGGATGAGTTTTTCGGATACAAGAAAACGCAGACCGAAAACGGAGTAAAGATCGACAAGGGAATTAAGGTCCGCGATATCAGTAATCAAATGTGGGTATCGGGATTCATTGAAGAGCGGCGCAAAGAAGGCGTCAGCGACGCGACTATCCGCAACTCCGGCGCACTGCTCCGTCAAATGTTCGCGGTTGCTGCTTCGCCTGAATTTAAGCTCTTGAACTCCTCTCAAGTTCCAACCTTCACGTTGCCAGCAGCTCCCAAGGCGAAACAGGATTTCGCAACGAAAGAGGAATTTGACAAACTTCTCGGGGCTCTCAATTCTCGATTCCATCCGTATGCAACCTTCCTTTTCTTTCAGGCAACTCGCAAGATGGAAGCGATTAGCATTACTTGGAGTCAAATCAACCTCAGCGAAGCCGTGTACTATCCAAACCCCGAAGTGAACAAGACGGGAGACGATGAGCCTAAACCCCTTGCCGATGAGGTTGCAGAGGAACTCAAGAAACTGAAGGTCGGCGGACCAGAGGATTTGGTTTTCTCCGCTCACTCACAAAAAGCATTTCAGAAGGCATTTCGCGCCGCGTGCTACAAGACAGGTCTCGGTCGGGATGCGTGGCAGTGCAGCCAGTGCAAGGCGATAAAGGACGCGCCGACGCCGAAACCCGAGGACCCCGCTCTTGTATGTGAAGGCTGTCAGAAACGCTCTAAGGGCGCTCTGCTAATCCCGATGCAATATCACTATGTGGGTCTCACGATTCACGGGCTCCGCCGATCTGGAGTAGTGTTCTACCGGCAAGCGGGGTTCGCTGACTCGGAAATCATGTCAGTAACCGGGCATAAGACCAATAAGACTTTTCTGGGATATTCCGTTACGCGCGTCAGTCAAATGAGGAAGCGACTGGCTAATGCAGCTGTGGACCGAGCCCGACTAATCCGCCAGCAAGGGAAAAAGCAGCAACTCTTAGCGTAATTCCCGGACCCCAGTAGGGCGTGAGGAGGCAAACGAAACAGCGTAGTTAACCCCTATGAATGACAGAGATTTACTCAGCCTCAACAGGTTGGGTCATGCTGGGGCGTGTTGGTACTTGACAAAAGTAAAGAAGTGTGATAGAGTGTCAGTTAGTACATGGGGTTCTCGGGGCTGTCTGGAACAGACTTCTTCCCCTGAATTTCCCGTCGTAGTACTCAGGCGAACCTGATAACCGCCTGTAAAAGAAGCAGATATTAGGGCTGGACTTGCAGGCTGACGGAGCAAACTTCTCCGACACGGACGGCCCCGGGTCCTTAGAGCGAAGGTCGGCTGAGAACGCCACAGGGTTCCCTCCTTATTAGGGCACACCATCCGAAACTTAAAGGATTGGTGTGTCAATGCCCGTCAAACGCAGAGCCTTACCCAGTACTTCCGGTTCGCCTGTAGAAGCCTTTACAGTTGTGTCTTCATTTCCTGAACCACGACTAATCAAAATCCCTCAAGCCGCTGCCTATCTCCAATGCTCCGTTTTTGCGGTCAGAGAACTTATTCGCCACAAAGCCATACCAAAAATCCACCTAGGAAAAAGGTTCTTAATCGACAAAACCGATCTTGACGCTTGGGTGGAAAAAGCAAAGAGGGGTTCCGCGTGATTCCGGGCGGGTCTGCCTATAGGACGGTGCAGGCATGACCCCTCGTAAGAGGTTTATCCGCTTGGTGCTCGGTGACGCCCGGCCCGTCACCGTCCGGGCCGCCCATGAATCGCAAGAGATGACAGCGGCGGTGACACAGTGACGCACAAAAAACTAAGCGCACTCCAAAAGCGAATCCTGGTCAGCCTCTGCAGAGGTGCCCGGGAGGTCGGAGAACTCCGTCAACTGTTCCCCGAGATTTCCGCGCCAAGCCTCTCGCGAGCAATTAGCAGGCTGCAGGACCGAGGGATTATCGAGCGCCTGGCTGCAAAACGACAAGGAGTCGGTGCCATTGTAAGACGCAATGTCAATCTGATCGGCAAAGACCACAAAGAAAAGGATTGGTGGGTGGAACGGGTCTGGGAGTGGGACGGGAACAATTTTGTCGATATTACGAGGCATCCAACCAAGCGTTTCTCCTTGTCCTCCCCAGCCACGGAATAGTGATCCGGGAACACAACTCGGGCCAACTCCCGATAAGTCGGATTACCGGAAACTTGAGTACCAGAACCGTTCGTTTTCTGGACTACGCCCAGGAATATCTAACTACTTCGCACGTACCAGGAAGACCAGCCCTACTCCCATTATGAGGAGGGCCAACCCCAATATCACCAAGACCAGTTTCCCCTGTTGCTGCCTTTTGGACTGACCCGAGACCACGACCTCATCTTGCGAGGAGACAAAGCTCGGCAGCGCCTTCTTGTATGATCTCCAAAGCAAGACGTAGGGCAATCCCACCACAACACAATACACTCCCACTCCAATGCTCATACTCCGGACCACATGCCCCTCCGGCCTGCCCATTCTCCCCATGTGGATGACAAACGTCGACCACGCATTCGCCAGCGACATCCCGAGGATTAGAATGTAAAAATGCGCGAAGTAAAACATCTTGAGGAACGATTTGATTTTTAGTTCCTCGGCTTCCGACCGCACCACGTAGCCTCGCTTCCGGCGATCCCCGCTAAAAACCACCACGCGGCCGGCTGGTTCATCGCGAAATGCCATGCTTACGATGGCGTCAAGAACACCCATTGGTTTTCTCCTTGGGTAGATTCCGAGGGCCCCATTGCACGCAAAAGGACAGCTTGCCTCCAGATTATCAACCGTCAGAGCCAGTCCACTACCGTACGAAGGTACAGGTTTGCAACTCCAGTTACCCGCGAACCTCTGTGACTCAAACTGCTGGTACATGCCTTACTACGGAGCGGGCGGTGAGAGATGTGTCGAAAGTCTAATCCGCAGTCGATGTGGGAGAGTCCAAGGGCCTGGTAAGTCGGCTTACCGGACAAGTGGTTTTTGGGCGGATTCCACTTTCTGGTAAAGGCGTTTATCGGGAGCTACGCTGGTTTAACTTTGGCTCTGGTGACTGGAATCTGGCGGATACCTACGCCGATGCCGCCCCGCATTTTCGGCGGGTATTTTCCCCGCGCTTTTTCGGCTGCCGCTTTCGTCTTGAATGGTTTCGAAATAACATCGGGCACGCCGTCTTTGTAGCCGAACAAAAACCATTCATATCTAAACTTGGCCATGAGAAATCCTATCAGACATCGCACTCATTCAACGTGCCTGCGGGCGTTCCGCTAGAGTCCTAGCTCGACTGTCAAAACCTAGGGCCAACGGTTCCTGCAAGGCAGCCCCGCCGAAATAAGGTGATAGCCCCACCGTGTACGAAGGATTACGAATGTAGCGATACTCCCGACGTGCGTTCGGTCTAACGTCTACTTCAGAGTCTTTATTTTTCGTATCTCTTTCCCGGGAAACATTCGACGGATAACAGACGAATGTATGTTCAGCGCCATTCCAATCTCTCGTGAGGGCGTGCCGATTTTCAGGAGCAACAAAATTAGTAGCCTCTTCACTCCCTCTATCTCACTCAGTCCGGTGTATCTCATAGGCTCTCCTATTTGACGACCACGGAATGATAGCGCGGCAATTCAGGGAGCGATTGGCCCCTGACAAGTTGATTACAAGCGTTATTCTTTTCGGACCGGGTGCGAAATCACCAACTCACACTGAACCCAGAATCTAATTCCGATTTCGCCAAATCGGCAATACAACGAAGACCCTAACGAAGCGGTCTGTGTGCGCACGGACTCTTCCCCGTGATTGAGTCTGCTCACAGCAGGACCAATGCCCGAACTGAATGGTCATTCGTGCGCGGTCTATCACGACGACACTCGGAAAGTCCGAAGGCGTGGAGGCTGAAGGTCGAACACGCAGGTGCAGGGCCAGGTGAAGGTTGGGACCCTGGTGGCAGTGGAATATCAACCCACCGAGAAGGGGGAAAATCTGGCCGTGAGCATCTCCGTGCGAGGCTAAACCGCAAGACATTAGTAGTCTGCGTTTTAACTGCCCCCGTGGGGCGGGTCCGGCTCAAGAGCAACATTCCACGTCGGACCCGCCCTTTGTCTTGGCAGCAAGAAAAGTTCCGAAGCGAAGCTATCTACCGCGAGATCGTTGAAACTTGAAAACACACCACTCTCTAAAGAAGGCCGGTCATGCGAACAATGGGTCTGATCTGCAATCAGTGCAAGGGGCTGATGTTGTAACTCCATTTAACGGTCGCACGCTGTTAGCAAGAACCGTGAGGGGAGAAACAATCGTTGCTCTCCACGAAAAGTGTGAGCAGGCGTGGGCGGATAAAAATAACTGTGACACCCTGGTACCCCTGAAAAAGGTGCGTCGGCCTGAGTCTAGCGCGATTACCGATTCGACTCTTGGGCAGCCTCAGTTTCGATAGTTTGGATGAAGGTTCCAAGCTTCGCACTTGGTCTCAAAATCCCGGCTATCGATTTGAATTTGTAATCGGCTGTGGATTGGTGGGTGGTGGAAGGCATACCTCGCGAATGCAATCCCGAACAAAACCGCCATTAAAGTCATGACTAACAGCAGCCATCTGCCTCTGTGCCGCTCTACATCGTCTCGCAGCATTTCAGTCCGTCCGCGCGGCAGCCCGCTATTGCGGTTGTTTTATTTCGGGGCTTGCTTGCTGGATACTGCCTTTGACGAGTTCGGTCTTCACTTCGGATTTCTGTCCGGCGAGCAGATTGACTTCCGTTTCAAACGTTCGATAACCCGGCAGTCCAACCTTGATTCGGTGCTTTCCCGGACTAATCAACATGGACCGGAGGCCGCCGAACTCGCTCGCATGCCCGATATACTTGTCATCAAGAAATACGGCTGCGCGTCCAGGCTCCACGTTCAGTTTCAACGCTGCAGTAATGTCGGGTATCACGGCGCGAGGGCTGAGGTGCATGGCCACCTGGACTGTTTGTACTTGCCCAGGTTCTACTACAATTTTTCTCAGGAAGTCGTCATAACCGGACTGCCGCACTGAAATCTCATGCTCACCCGGAAGTACCAGCACTTTTTTGTTTCCGTGCAGTTCCTTGAGGAATCCCACATAGTCACCATCGACCCACACGCCTGAGTCTTTTTCTACTTTTGTTGCGCCTTCAAATCGAACTTCGCCCATCACCTTGTTCTCCTGTGCGGAACAGGTCGCCACGATCATGAGTAGACAAAGGTGAGCGGCGTAGACGATCCTGGATCGGAAGACCAGCAGTTTGGACATAGTGCCTCCAATACCCAGTTTTGTAGCCCTAGAGAGGCCTCTTGGCGCCACTAGTCACACCCTGATTGCGGGCCAGACTAGTGATCTCCTCTATAATCTGATGATTTTGTTGATCCACAATCTGAAATTCGCCCGGCCAGAACGAAGTAAGTTCTTGAATTCGAGACTCAGCGGTGCTCAGGTCCGAGGCGGTCTCTAGCCAAATCGCCAACCTGTCATGGTCTTTTCTTACGATGTCGTATTGACGCGATTTCATCGATGCATCCCTAAGCCCTTATTGGCGTTGAAACTAAGAACTTCAGGTTTCGTGCGACTCGTCGCTGGCGCTCACTAGACTGACAACTATCTTTTCGCTGCGTAGGTCGAACATAAAATATTCGCCAGGATTGGTAGAGGCCAATTCGATCAAACGACGGCGCGCTGTTTCAAGGTCCGCTACTGCTTCGAGCCACACGGGATTTCCACGAGCATCCGCTGTGAAGAGATTGAACATCGGTAAGCGCATGGTAAATTGCCCGCCGTGGGTACCATTGAGTTTCGTTGCATTCTGCATGCCATCTGAGCTAACCCTCGACTTTATATAGCTTCCCGGAACAATCCTCCCAATGACACGCGAAGTCCCGGTACGCAGATAATGCTCACTCTGGTTAAAGATTTGTACGATTTACCAGCGACCGAAGGTTGTGTCGTTTTCTGACTTGTTCCAAGTGGTTGGCGGTCGTTAATTCGTAAGAGTAAACCCTACGTCGAAAATACGAAGAAAGCTGTATATACGGGGACAAGACGCGCCAATAAAACGTTAGTGAGGTAGAACATCATGGACTTAAGAATCTTGGTCGTTGATGATTCCAAAGTCACTAGGCGAGTGCTTTCCGCACTGATTAGTTCTCGATGGACCGTCTGCGGGCAAGCTGAGAATGGAGGGTCAGCGGTTAAGAAGTTCCGTGAACTCAAACCGGATTTGGTTCTCCTGGATTTAGCGATGCCCGATATTGACGGTATTGAGGCCGGAAGACAGATGCAGGCTATCGATCCTTCGGTGCCGCTAATATTGTTTACTTTGTTGGACCCATGGGGACTTGAAAGCGCCGCTCGCCATGCAGGCATCTGCAAGGTCGTTTCGAAGTCGGAAGGTTGGAAGCTCATGGAGAGTATTGAGCAGATTGTATCTGAGTCTGAACTCTCAAACCGTCATGCGAAGTCAGAGCGAACACCGGACGACTAGAAGCTGAAGCAGCGGCGCACTGAGGTGAGGTATGGCCAGAATTTTAATCGCGGACGACCACGAATCCATGCGCATAGCACTTAGGGCCACAGTCAAGCTGCATCCTCAGTGGGAAGTTTGCGGTGAAGCCACAGATGGGCGTGAGGTGGTGGCGAAGGCGGTGGAGCTCCGACCTGACCTCGTCATTTTGGATTTCAAGATGCCCGTGGCGAATGGAATCAAGGCGAGCAGCGAGATTTCTAGTTCGACGCCCAACATTCCAATTGTGATGTACACCTTGTATAAAACTCCCGAATTGGAAGTGGCAGCTAAATTAGTGGGCATCCGTCAGATCGTTGGCAAGGAAGACGGAGCGAAACATCTAGTCAGTGCGATTGAAACTGAACTAGCGGCCCAGAAATTCTCATGTCCTGTCCGCAGATAAACCGTCGCTTCCTTTGCATCGAAGGTTGAAGCGGGCATTCACCTATGGCCAGATACCAAATGCTACTTGTTGACGACAATCCTGTGGTGCGACGGATCGTTCGTCAGGTCCTGGAAAAAGAGTCACAACTCAGAATCTGCGGCGAAGCTGACGATGGAAAGAAGCTCTAGACAAGGCTAAACTCTTGCAGCCAGACATTGTGATACTTGATCTTTCGATGCCACAAATGGGCGGACTAGAGGCCGCACCTCAAATTCGGAATCTGCTTCCTGACGCCTCAAGGCTTGCTCAGTTGAACGGAGCTACAGATCGTACCTAAGAGTTTGGTTCATTCAAGTTTGGACTTCTTTTGATGCTACTTGCCACCAATTCGGAAGGCGCTAGCAACGATGAAAGCTAAACTCTGATAAGTTGAGACGCGGAATCCGTGTCTCCCTTTTCCGCCACATCCACCAGTCTCGCCGAAAGGCTTTGAAATAAAAAAGAGGCCAAGAGTTTGATCCCACTGATTCCCTTGGCCCCTTTGTGTGTTCTGGCACATGTATTCTCGATCCCGAGTTTGCCCGCAGCAATGGGACTTTTTCCTATGAAATACCTGGCCTGAAGGCCCGGCAACAGAGTACGGGGACCTCACCAGCTTTCCAAGACCCTAGGAGAGAGGCCCCGGCAGCAAATACGGACTCGTTCACTAGGTGAACAGAAAAATCAAAGGGACCACCCCAACCACCTATTGGGATGGTCCCGGGGGACATAGGCTTCTACCCGGGCAAAACCAACTTGCGCCCAGCGACTCCGGTACGTCAATACCCTAGAGGGTGTATGGGTTAGTAGTTCAGAAAATCAAACGGGCCACCCCGTCACGTAGGATGGCCTGAACCAGAGGGGTCTCTTAGTCGGCTCGGATAAAATTGGCCTGGCTGCGTTCCAGGTCCATACAGCAAAAACCGTATGAAGGAAAATACGTGCGCGGTCTTTGGATAACTCACACCGCCACCTCCAAACAGTATTTCTGCTCGGAGTGGGAGCACTCGATAATGCGTTCGTGGTCGTAATCTAACTTGTGGTTCTCAGGAAGGTGTCGAAGTGAGACGGGCATTTCATCGCGACCCCTTACTATCCTCATCCAAAAACTTCTCCATCAACTCATGGCGTTCGAGGAAATGCTGGTAGCGGGCATACATCGCGGTCGTATAGACGTGATATATCGTCCGATATGAGGTTCTGACTCCACCGTCCAACTTCACGCAGTCCATCATTTCCCTTTGACGCTTCAATAGTTCGCCGAACGGCAGTTGGTATCCAACGTCCTTGTCTTTTGGTCCCGCGTCCTCTTCCTTGTTCCATGTGGCAGCATCGGATCGACATTGTGCGACAGAAGGGGCGTGCTTCTGCGGCTCTTCTGAGGAACTGGCTGGGAAAGCACACATGAGAAAGATCGTCGTGAAAACTAGTCTCATATTTTTCCCTTCCGTTAGTTGCTACGTTGGGTCGGCGGGATATCAGATTACAGCGACTGCTCTCATCGATGGCGACCAATTCTCCACCCACGACGATTCCAGCAGACAGATCGGCGTCAAGAGTCTGGTCTCCCACAGACACTGCCACACGAATACCCGGACCGAAGAGCAGGCGTGTCGGGTCCATAACGTCGGGCGTGCAGAAAGCCGAAATGGATGTCCTGGTTAACCTCGGTACTACTTCAGAGCACTTGAAAGAACGGAAATCTCACTCTTTTTTCCATAAGAGCGATGATTCGAGAAGGGCTTCGTGTCTTTCGCTCTATTGTAAGCTGAAAACCAGAGAACACGTTATATTCCTTCTTATTGCCGAATAGGCCCTGTCCGTGACACGTCTTATAACCTAAGACGCTCGGCTGTGCGAAACATGATCAGGAGGGAGTACCCGAGGTCGTCGCCATGCAAATTTCAGGACACAAAACCCGCAGTGTCTTTGACCGATACAACATCGTGAACGAGGGCGACCTAGCAGATGCCGCAAGAAAGATCGAGGACGGAGTTAACCAAGATTCTGGGCTTACTTTGAGCATAGCCGAACAAACAACAGACTTTGGCGCAATTGCGACTGAACAGCGACAGTTACCTAAGCAGTAGTTTGCTCAATATGTTGCGAAGAAAAACTGGTGCCCGGGGTGGGAGTCGAACCCACATGAGGAAAAATCCCCGGAGGATTTTAAGTCCTCAGCGTCTGCCATTCCGCCACCCGGGCACTGGCACCACAAATCTAGCGAAAACATAGACTTACTGCAATGCCGCCGCGAGTGCTACGCAGGAGTCTTACGCAGGAAGAACCTTGTCTCGCACGGCCAGCCGCCGCGCTAGCCGGTATCCCGAGGTTAATGCTCCCTCCATATAGCCAGAGAAAGCGTAGCTGGTGTGTTCCCCTGCAAAATGTAAGTAATCTTTGTATCCTGCTTTCCAAAACGGGCCCCACCTGGTGACTTCGTTGAGCCGCGGAAAGTAATAAGATGCCTTCGTCCACTGCTCCCTGGGCCAATCCATGAATCGGCTTTTGCGGAGTTGTTTTTGGATGCCCGGATACACCTCCCCGAGCGCGCTCATATACCTCCGCCGCTTGCCCTTCCTTGGCCATCCGACGCACTCCCTCGCATCGTCTGCACCGGAGAATGCCACCATCGCGTAGTCGCGTTTCTTGTCCGCTTCCGTGGTTTCCCAGGTTACGTCCACGGGCCCATCTTCGGTGAGCGTCGGACTGCTTGAAAACTCCTCCCAGAATCTTTTCTCGAATCGCATCAAGTACTTTACGCTCCACCCCATCCCCGGGGGCTTCAATAGCCTCGCAGGTTGGTCGGCAGTGTGTCCCTGGAAGCGTTTGGGAAAGGATATCGTGTGCCATACGGACGGCGGGATGGCCAAAATCACATCATCTGCCGCGTGGTGTTTTCTCTCGCCGTTCTTTTCGACAATGACGATCACTTTTTCACCGATCTTGGCAACGGACTTCACCGCGGCGCTCTGCACCACGGTAGCTCTCTTTTTCTGGTTGAGCGCCGCCGCGAACTTTTTTGCCAACAGATCATTTCCGCCCACGCAACGGTACGCTTCCGTGTCCGTCCAATAGCGGTCCAATCCCCCGCCTTTCACCATGGCTAGGACGCCGAGTAAGCTCTGCTCGTGGGCAGGGACGCTGTTATCGGCGGCCAGAAATTCGGTCACCGCTTTCTTGCACCGGTCGCGCTGATAGGTGCACTTGCATTTCTGTCTCCAGATCCAATGTTTAACGGAAACGGCATCCAATTGCGTCGCGTTCCGATTTGTCCAGGGCTCGTGTGCGTCGACAACGCTTTCGGCCAGCTCAGAGAGTTTCTTAAGGAGCAACTCGACTTCGTCTGTGAGCTCGGAACTCTCCTCATAGGTGAGTGTCTTTCCTTCCATGCGCACCGGAGAGTTTCCGTATTCCTTGACGTCACTGAACTTCAGTCTGAAATGTTCCTTATACGAGCACCACAGCGGATGATTGCTCCCGATGAGTTCTCCTCCACCCTCGACGGTCTTGCCAGGAATGAAGCTCTTGAGACTCTCAACACGCCCACCCACGCGGTTCCGAGCCTCGTAGACCGTTACGTCATAGCCTAGTCCCTGCAATTCGTAGGCGGCACATAACCCGGCCAGCCCCGCTCCCACAATAATGACTTTTCTTGTTGGCTGTTCTAGCCTTGCTTGCTTGCCTCTACCCCTCACTGCCTCTCTAAGTCTCTTGCGTTCTTCGGCGAGAAACCTCCCTCTTGGTATGGATTCCTTTGCGGCCGGCTTTTCGATATCTTCTCGGACGGGAATCACCTGCCGATGCTTTGCCCGCAATATGGAGTAGAGCGTGGGCATGAGAAGCTCCTCGATGTACTAACTGTTTGGTTTGCCTGGATGAAGCGGAACAATACGTGACCAAAGAGTGCTCGTCAACCTGCTGTCTGACCTTATTCTTGATTAGCTAATTGGGAGCCGTAAGAATACGCCCCCACTGTAAGAGTTGCCTCGCGCGTTGGTCCATGGGCCGACCCTTCACTTGGGGCAGCGGGTGGTCTCTGCACGAGGATGCCGCGGTCAATGAGCCAAGCGATCAGAGCAAGAGCGGACTTCATCGAAATCTGGTTCGACCAGGATTGAGCTATCTGCGCTGATGTCAGGCCACCGCCCAGTCGCTTCAGCAGCGGTGCTATCTCCCAGGCGCCCAGAAAGGCCAGCGGCTCATCCAGACTCGGATGGCGCAGCGCCGTTTTCATAGTCACCCAATGACCTTCAATGCAAGGCAGATCGACGAATTCAAGCCGGGAAGACAACTCGATAGAGGCGCCGGGTTGGATTCGCTGGGCCGGCGTCGTTTGAGGTCCAGCAAGCGAGGACTCCATGAGCGCTTCAGCCGCTCGTTCTTGCCAGAAAGGGCCTCCCCCGCGCCGCGCTACTTGGAGATAATGCCGCGCGGCCCAGCGGCGATGAGATTTCGAAGCGGTATTGACGCTCTCCTGGAAAAAGCGAATGGCCGCCGCGCTCGAGTCAGGTTTACGCAATAGGGTGTTCACGACCACACTGCCCGCCAGCGCATTTTGAATCGCTTTCTGGACGCCGCTCGATGAGAGCGGATCGAGCGCCAGAGCCGCGTCGCCGATCTTGATGCTGCAAGAGGTGATACACCTCTCGTCGATGTAGGGTGTGGCATCCGCGGCCAAAACGGAGCCCGCAAGACGTGCGTCATGACAGCCGGACATGAGACCCGATCGAGCCATGAGCTCGTGAAACCTAGCGGCTACCGATCCACGAGCGGTACCTCGGAATTGTTCCACGTCGATGAAGACCAAGGAGTTGTAGGTGCCGTCGGGAAGCGGCACTCCCCAGTACCACGCTTCAGCGCCAGCTTCGATGCGCGGCTCCTCAGGAAGCCGCCGGCCACGCCAGTAGGCGTAGAGTGCAAGGGTGCGGCACCCGGTGCAGCGCCTCCGAGCAGGCAGGGCGGCCGCACGACCACTGGCGTCCGCCAGGAACGTGGTTTTCGACTCGACAATTCCCGTCTCTGTGCGAATGCGAAGATGCCACGCGTTTCCATCCCAGTGTCGCTCACGAAGGATCGCAGGCTGCAGCACGCGCACTCCACGCGCCTTCGCTCGATCTAGGAACAGCGCGTCAAACCGCCCGCGATCCACCAAAAGGCCTTCTCGGCGCGGATCCCGCCGCCATTGCGACCCCTGGTCCCACAGCACTCGCACACGCCCAACGCGAGAGAAGCCGGCGGCTTCGACAGCGTCGTGCATGCCAACGACTTCGAGGAGCGGGAGAACGCCGGGACTCAACGACTCGCCCAAGTGAGCACGCGGGAACATCGCGCGCTCGATCAGCAAGACGCGGTAACCAAATTCGGCCATTCTCGCCGCGAGTGTGCTGCCAGCAGGTCCGCCGCCAAGAATACAGATGTCACTGACGAACATGGGTCTCCGACATACGAAGATAGGTCTCGATGCAGTAGTGCAGCCATCCACGGATATAGTCGCAGGCTGGTCGCCCACGCCGTATAACCTCGTGATGACAGCCACCGCCGCACAGGTAGCGCGCCCAGCAGTCGCGGCACGGCTGCTGCCGATGCACGTGCCGCTCGGCCAGCCACTCCGATCGCCGCTTCGCATCAACGCCGGTGGACAACGAGCCCATGAAGCCCTCGCTGTCGCCGACGAATCGGTGGCACGCCGCCAGATCGCCGTCGGCTGAAACACCGAGGTACCCGGCGCCGGCTCCACATGGATAAGGCCGATGCGTGCCCTTCTCAATTTCTCTCATCGCGTTGAGCATGTTTGCAAAGGGATAGCGCTCCCCCGCTCGCGTGCGTCGCTCGAACTCGCGGCCGCAGTCAATCATTTCGCCTAGCATCACCTCGAGGTCGTCGGCCTGCATCTCGTTGTGTTGGTTCGGTGCACTGAGCATGGGCGAAAAACCAACGCTGTGAAAGCCAGCGCTTATGAAGGTATCCAGCGTACGGCGAAGGGCGAGATTCTTGGGTGTCACCGTTACCCGAGCAGACACCTGCATCCGCTGTTGCCGCGACAGCAAAGGTTGCACGTTCTTCATGACGCAATCGAAGCTGCCACGGCCGTTTTTGTACATGCGCAGGCCATCGTGGACCTCTTGCGGACCATCGAGACTTACCGTAACCGCGAATCCGAACTCTTCAAAGAAATCCCCGTCCGCCGGTGTGAGGAGCGTGCCGTTGGTGGTGACCGAGAACGTCAGCGTAAGTCCGCTGCTTTTGGCCAACTCGGCAGCGCGTCTCGTGGCCGACTGAAGCACGGAGCGGTTGACGAGCGGTTCACCTCCAAGAAAAGCGAGATTCAGTCGCGCGCCAGGTGTGGCGCCAGCCAACAACAGATCCACGGCCTGATTGGCCGTTTCAGCCAGCATGTTTTTGGCCGCGCCGCCGAACTCTCCTTGTTGTGCGTAGCAATAGGCACAACCCAGGTTGCATTTCTGTGCGATGGCCAGGGATAGCGCCTGAATCGGAGGCGAACCGAGTGGAATGTCATTGACGTAGGGCGTGCTGCTCAATCCGACGCGATCAAGCAAGTCGTCGACCCTGCCCTCGGCCACCGCGGTATCAAACTCGGCAAACAGGCTGGCCTGCGCATCGAACAGGCGGCTGCCGTCGGCAACGAACAAATGGTATCCGAGCGCGCTTTCGAGGAGATGCGCCTGGGCCGCCCGCGGCACCGATGCCGCCATGTAGTGGCGAGCATCGGCGCGTCGGCCGTCGATGGCTGTTGCGTTCAAGGCTAGCCCTCCGGCGCCTCAGGCATATCGCGTCCGCGCACCACCATTCTCAGCAACTCTTCCCATTTCAGGAACAGGTCGTCGTACATGATCAATCGCGAGTCTACGTAATCGTCCGGCACATAGTGCCCGGTGTGCTCTTTCTGCAGCCAATTGTCCCCCTGGCTCATGCCGTTAGCCGCGGGCTCAACGTTGACATAGTCCGGACGGGCCGCGGCCCAGTAATAGCAGGAGCATTCGCGGTAGTCGTTCTGCCACGGCGAGCATAGCCCCTGCGTCAGCTCGCCCACCTCTGCCAGCGTCCGCGAAATCACCGCGGTCTCGCCTTCAAAGAACGGCCGAATCCTAAAGGTCAATGTAAGGTGGGGCGGCGGCGGGGGCGGCGGGTGATCATCATCACCATCATCCCACCAGACCTGATCATCCGGGGACTCTTCCGCCGTGAAATCGCAGGTTACAGGCTGTCCGGCATTCTCGTGCAGGATTCGCGCAAGGGCGTTTGACCACTCCAGCGGCGCCACGCCATCCGGATTGTCTTGCGTCGCCAGCACTACGGTGTCGAACCTGCTATCCGGTGAAGGGCCTATCATTTGCGCCATCACTTTGGTCCCGTTTACGCGCAAGAGTCGATGACCCTTGAGCTTTGCTTTGCGGGGATCATCCAGGTTTGCGTCGACGTTCAGCACGAGGTTGTCGTATTCACGAAGCTCGATGCCCTCGAAGATCCGCCGCCACACTGCGCGGAAATCCACTTCAAGTCCGGGACAACAATTGGCGATGGCATTCACCGGCCGGGAGCTGATGGGATTGCCCGCGGCCGCATAGCTTACGTGGGCCGTGCGGTTCCGCGGCGTCAATTCCTGGGCATTTCTTGCTTCTCCGTTTCGGGTCGTGTGCCATGTCAGATCGGGGGTAAATGCCATCATGTCCGAGGCCGCGCGAATGATGTCGATCTGGCGGCGAGTAAGCGCCAGATAGTTGTCGTCCGCGCCGCACATTAGAGCGGGCATTTTCCGGCGCCCTTCGTCCGTAAAGTCCGCCACTTCTTCGGGCTGTCGAAGGATGCGGAGAAACCACGGCATTGCGCCGCTTCGCAACGCCGCAAATACCTGCTCGTGGAGCGCCATAATTGCAAGCGTATCCACCGTTGCCGGGGTCAAGACCGGCCGTTCAAGCCGGTCGGTATTCCCGGCTTCGTCAGCGGGTTTTGTGTCGATCGAAAGCGGCGGCCGACCCTCCGGAGCATTGCCGTTCATCACCGCGACATTCATCAATCTGACCGTCTCGTACGCGCGCCGGACTATGTCCTCGGCTTTTGCCCGTATGACTTCGTACGGTTCGTCAGCCGATATTTCGGGCCCCTCAATGACCTGTTCGAGGTCATCCAGCAGCGTGCGCACGAACAGCGAGTCTGGGACGACCACTGGCGGCGCCGCACAGATCCTGGCACCAGCGCTGAGCTGCGTACCGTCCCTCAGCGTCAGTCTCACGTCCACGAACCCATCGCACGCGTCGTCGAGATATCCTCGGCTGATGGCCACATCGTTGTTCAGCCAGGAGGGCGCCGGAGGAAAGATTGCGAAAAGCGAGGGAGGCAAAGTGTCGTTGTAGAACGCCGTCGTTTGCGGATCGGTTCCTGTTTTTGGGCTCGAAACAGGGGACGACGTGGCTGCTCCCGCGTTCGCATCCGGCGCCGTGCTGTCCGCGTTGAACAAAAACCAGCCTTTGGATTTGTCATAGATCTGGCACTCCGTGGGCACCTGGTAGCGCAGTGGGGCGCCGTGGGCGCTCTCCACACCCACGTTGGGTCCGTAGATCAGTCCTTGGGCAGGCGTGAATCGCAGCCGTATCTGTGGGAATTTCTTGTTTGGTGTGATGTACCGCACTCGTCCGAAGTCGATGAAGCGATCAGCGGCGATGAAATTCTTGCAATACCCCTCGAGGCGGTGCGACTCATGGCTCGAGAACCAACCCGTGTCCGCAGCCACGAGATCATTAGGGTCGTTGGTTCTCCGCACAACTTTCCGGTTGGCCACCGTTACGCACCACTTCACGTCCCCTTCGCCGAGCCCGTGCTCGGCCAGCAGGGCCAGCGTCAGAGGTTCCAGCGGCTTCGACGGGTCGGGATCGGTCTGCGCAAATACCTCCAGAAACGGCGCCACCGGCCGCATCTTTCCTCCGTTTTTGAATGTCACTGTCTGGGGCGTGCGCGCTTCGGCGATCTCTCCGGTTCCCTCGTCAACGATGAGTGTCTGCGCACCCTTGATCATGCGGAAGTCTAGAGGATGCTCTGGATTCTCCTCGATGGTGTAGTTGTCGAGTGGTTCCCCAGCGGAACCCAGGCGGGCAATAGCGAACGGCGGAAGAATACGCAGCCCGAAGATGCTCATCAGCGGACACTCCGACGAACGTTCCCATCCTGCAAGGCGGTGTCAATCCACGCCCTGGACTGCTGGTCGAGGTCCAACTGAGCCGCCAGGTATTGCTTTCCGTCGATGGGCGCGTCCGGAAGCAGCTTGTCGCTGAGCAGTTGCGCGTCCAGCAGCAGCTCCCGGTGCAGGCGCCAGCAATCCTCGTCGGACACAGGCAGAACCAGCGTGAAGGGTAATTCAAACGGTGGACCCGCCCTGCGTGGATCGGGAAAACGCTTTTCGTCCCGCAGCGGCAATCGGACCAGCATGTTGGCAATGGCGCGCAGGTTGTACATTTCTGCGAACACGCGATGCAGCATGCCCGCGCGCATTCGCTGGTGCGTCGCCTGAGCCGCAGGCGGCAGCCGGTAGGTGTGCGCCAAGTATGTCAGCAGCATCCGATACCGCAGGTTAAACAGGAGCGCCCAATCCCGCGAGTGCGGGGATTCGATGTAAGTGCCGTTTGGTTTATCGATCCATGTCGTGGGATTGTTTGGCACCATGCGCGTCGCCGTCCAGGTGATCTTCTCAAACCTCACGTAGATATTGATGAAGCGATCGAAGTGCGAAGGCTGGTCGTCCTCTGGTTTGAACTGCGTAGCTTCACCCTGTTCGCCGATTGACTGTAGCGCGGCCAGCACCTGGGTGCGGGAAGCCACTGGCGAAACAATCACGCGCGCCTGTGCCGCCGTGGGAACCAACGGGAGGGGCACGCGTCGCAAAGGCTCCATGCTTGGCCCAAGCGCGCCCGCTGCCGGGTTGCTTTCCGGATCCACCGCGTACGGTTTGTATCCCTTGCCCCATTCTTCCCAAGACGCCTGAATCGGGTAGGTTTCCTCATGAAACGCCGAATCCGGGATCAATTCTGGATTCTTGATAATGTTCACGATCTTTCCGTACAACTCTTCCACGCGATGCGGTGTCCGCCCAACCGCTTCCCGCACCTGCTCGATAATCCGGTTCACCTCTTCGACTGGGATCCCGTAGTACCGGTTGGTAACGGCTGCCGTCTTCGCCGGCGCTTCTGAATACACGTAACAGGACAGCGACTCCATCGTGAGCGGGCTGAGTTCCAGCTTTCTAAGCGGAAAGTATTGGTTGGACCAAGCGAAGTTTCCGCGTTCCCAAGTGATCGGTGCTCCCAGAACGGTCAGGATGTTCTGCACGGTCAGCAAGTGACCCATTTCTTCCTTGGCGATTGCCAGCAGGTTGCGCCGCCAAGTCTGTACCATCTCTCGCTGGTCGCCCGGAACCTGATCGCCGCCCAGCGAATAGGCAGCGTACAAATACTGAACCATCAGCTCGTGTTCAATCCCAGCCGCCACGTGGAGCAGCAGGACCACATAGTCCAGCCACGTCTCATGCGGACCCTTTGACAAACGATCGTGGGCTGCGTCGCCCGCGCCCGTGACCGCGGATGCGGGAATCGACAGACCGGACTGTGACGCCGGGTCAGGTTGCATCTGGACTTCCCCCAAGCATATAACTTAGCCGCGCTCTAGTTCGTTTTCGGTGGATCGAACGTTGGCAGAATAGGTCCGTTCGCGTGACAGAAGAAAGAGACTATCTGCTTTTTCTCCCGACGTGTCAATGTCCCGTCACTCGCAATGGGAGTCGAGGCGGATGTAAAAGCGCAGGCGAAGAGATCGATCCAACGTAGCGGAGAATATGTGTCTACTGAAGTCTCGCGTATTCTGCCTTTGCCTGCTTTAGGATAGGGACATCAGGGTCGGCATCTTTCCAAAGGGCTGAGAAATCTTGGTAGGCTGTGCGGGATTTGGCGGCATCGCCCGCGAGGGCGTAAGCGCGAGCGACACCCAGATGGGCCAACGAAGCAAGGGGCCAATTGGCAACGATCGTGCGATGCTCGATGAGCTTCTGAAATTCCGCTACGGCTTCCTTGCTTTGACGGAGCGCCAAATAAGCTTGCCCGCGAACATAGGGAGGATACAGCAGGCCGCCTTCGCTGAATTGCGGCAGCGGGAACGCCAAATCGTACGGCGAGGCCTCCTCGAGGACTTTGATGGCCTGCGCGGGATGTCCAGAACTAAGCTCGAGATAACCACGAATCACCGGCAGCCAATAGCGGTTGAGCATGACGTTCACGGGATATTGCTTCTGAAGTTCAACGGCTATGGCTCGCGCGCGCGCCTGGTCGCCCGTGCAGGCGAAGGTCAACGCAGCGATCGTTCGCATGTCGCGGGTAGAAGACAGCGCCAATCCTGCTTTCACTTCTTGGCGTGCGCGGGTAGCATTTCCGAATTCCGCTTCGCGCAGCGCGGAGTTCAACTGCCACAGCGCGGCGGTCTCTTTCGCATCGTTGCGCACCGCGGACTGGATCGCTTTGGATGAAAACTCCCGCGCCTTGTTCAGGCGCCCGTGGTAAGCCTCGGTGTCCGACTCCGCCGAAAACAGAATGTCTTCGACTCCGGGTTTGCCCACGGCTGCCTCGACCTGACGCTGCATCTCGTCCGCATCGTTTTCGAGGAAGGCGATGTTGTACAGATCATCATGCAGAAACTGCCATTCCTTTTGCCGCGCCAGTCCTTGGCGCGCTGCGGCCTTGGCTTCATCCAGCCGCCCCAGCGGGATGTATGCCTCCATAAGGTTGGAGTAAGCGGGGCCCTGATCGGGAGCCAAGCGAATGGCTTCCAGTTCCGCCCCAACGCCTTCTTCGTATTTTCCCTGGTAAGCGGCAATGTACCCCAGGTTAAAGGGAGGCTCGTACTGCCGCGGATAAGCCTGGGCCCAGGCATGGAAGGCTTGCTCGGCCTTGTCGAGCTCGCCCGTGCTCAGCCAGTAGTAGTTCGCCGTTATGTTGTATCTCTCTGATTCGCTCACCCGATCTCGCAACGCAAAAGCTTTGTTGAAGTTTTCCTCGGCGAGCCCAGGCTCCCCCAGATTCGAGGCATACAAATACCCCAAGGCGCTGTAGGCCAGCGCAAAGTTGGGATCCAATTCGCTCGCCCGGCGATAGTACGGGATCGCGGCCATCGCTTCCTTTTCGTTTAGGACCTTCCGGCCCTCACTGTAAGCTTTCAGAGCTTCCAGTGACGGTGTGGTGGCCTGCGCCAGCGGCACGTCGAATTTTTGGACGGTTGGAAGAGATTCCCCGAGCTTGCGACGCAACGTGGAGATGGCTTCGCCGAGGGTCCTTAAGACATCCTCCTTGCGCGCAGCCTGTACCTGTTCCTGGGCGAGCGCACCGCCCGAGCGGCAACTCGCAGCTTCGAGACCCATGACATATTCGCTGCCGAGATTGGAAATGGATCCCTCGATCACTGCGGTGCTGGCGGTGCGCTGGCACACTTCTCGCGCGACCTGCTTGGTTAGCCGTTCGCTTGGCGGCAGCCCCATCAGGGACAACGTTTCCTGGATTCTTTCCTCCGTCTGCACGCTCAAGAAGGGAGATTGCCGCAAGCCAATCGAAAGAGCTTGCTTCAGGGTTTCGTCGAACACGGGATCTCCGGTGTTATTCACGAAATCGGCCAGAACGATGGTGTCCCTGTCGGTCAATTTTCCTTGTGTGGGTTGCGAACGCAAGTACCACACTGCTGCCACCGCGAGTGCCGCCAAGAGTCCAGCGGCGCCGAGATATGTCCTTGTCTTGCTGGGGGCTCGCACCACCGGAGCCGCGACACTGGCACTTACCGCAACCGCTGCCACGCCAGAAGGCAATGCCCTCGCTGCAGAACCCGACAGCCGGCCCGAATCCAAATCGCGTTTTAGATGTATGAGATCCGCTCGCATATCCGCGGCGCTTTGATAGCGAACTTCGCGGTCCTTTTCGAGTGCTTTGCGGATCACCGCTTCCAGCCCCGGCGGCACATTCGGATTCACCTGGGATGGCAGGGGGGGGGCCTGGTGCACGATCAGTCCGCAAATCTCTCCGGCGCTCGACCCGTTGAACGGCATTTGGCCCGTCGCCATTTCGTACAGCACCGAGCCAAAGGAGAACAGGTCGGTGCGCGCATCCAGGTCCTTAGCCCGGACCTGCTCCGGCGACATGAAGGCCACAGTGCCTAGCATCATTCCGGGGCTGGTCAGGTGCAGAGCGTCCGAGTCTGTGAGCGTGGCTTCACCGCCTGCCAGGACGGTTTTCGTGTTCACTTTCGCCAAACCAAAATCAAGAATCTTCGCGTGGCCGCGCTCCGATATAAAAATGTTTGTGGGCTTGATGTCGCGGTGAACGATTCCCTTGGCATGCGCAGCGTCCAATCCGTCGGCAATCTCGATGCCCAACGCGAGCAGCATCTCTGGCTCTATCGGTACCCCGCTGATCCGATCTTTCAAAGTCGCGCCTTCAAGACACTCCATTGCCAGGAAGACGTAGCCATTGGCCTCACCGACGTCGTGGATGGTACAGATGTTCGGATGATTCAGCGCTGACGCTGCCTGCGCCTCGCGTTGGAACCGCATCAGCGCCAGCGGGTCCTTGGTCATGGTTTCTGGCAGAAATTTCAGCGCCACATAGCGGTGCAGCCGCGTGTCCTCGGCCTTGTAGACCACTCCCATGCCGCCGCCACCCAGCTTATCCAGAATTCGATAGTAAGAGATCGTTTGCCCGAGCGCTAACCGGAACTCTCCCATAGTGCGGTCATCTTAGGTTGCCAACGCAAGGAAGGTCAACAAATCTGCGTTCTAGCCAAGACAAGTGTCAACTCTGGCTTCCAGCCACCTTGTGTCTGTTGCCCCGGTCCGACTCGGTCCATTTGTTGCCGAATACTCAGACACAATGAGCTTGTTAGGCGAACAACAAAACCAAACGGGCCAATAAGGGAGTGCGCTGCGCGAGAACAAGCCGACGGTCCGGGGAAACTTCGGAACGGCTTCTCGCAGGCGCTTGGCATTCTCGCGCATCGTCAAAGCAGTCTCAGGGGTACTTTGTCCCCTTCCAGAGAGTAGTTCGAAATCTAGCAAGGCATGAGTTCTTCGAGCGACAGTGCTCTCTCGGGAGCGAATTTACGTTCGCGGTGACTTATCAGGCGGCGCGTCTGCCTTTGACTGGAGCCGCGTCCGATCAATTCCAAACGATTCTCGGATACGTCCCAGCGGCAAACCGGTTTGCGAGGTCGTGAATACCTGGCCGAAAAGGTATGGCCCGGGACAGCAAACGTTTGCTCTATCTTCGACCATAAGTTGAGCGATTTCCCGCGCCGGCAGAAGACTTGCCAATCGTATGTGGCAAGTTTATAGTTGGCGTCGCGCGAGTAAGCGTTTGCTCAACGGTTCCTCTTTTTTCATTTCTGAAATTCAGCTGCGAGGCCACCATCATGAGTTCGATCTCCAGAAGACGGTTCGTGCAAGAGACTAGCGTGGCGACCTGCGCCTTCGGCGCATCTCTCGCCGCGCCCCGCTGCCTGGTTTCCGCATTCGCCCAGTCCGCTGCGGATGCTCCTGCCCGGCTCTATGTGGATTTCCGGCGCACCTCCGCCACACTCGATCGCAACTTGTTTGGATCCTTTCTCGAACATCTAGGCCGCGCTATCTATGAGGGCATCTATGATCCAGGTTCGAAGCTCGCCGATCAGAATGGATTTCGAACAGATGTCCTTCAGGAAATCCGTTCGCTGAGCGTCCCGCTGGTCCGGTATCCAGGAGGAAACTTTGTGTCGGGCTATCGCTGGCTTGATGGCGTAGGCCCAAAGGACAGGCGTCCAAGAAAACTGGACCGTGCCTGGAACACGCTGGAGCCGAATCAGTTTGGCACCAATGAATTCATGGCTTGGTGTAAGGCCGCAGGTGCCGAACCTTTGATGGGCCTTAACTTTGGCACTGGCACCCCGGAAGACGCCGCAGCGCTCGTCGAATACTGCAACGTGCGGCAAGGAACCCAGTGGAGCGATCTCCGTCGCGCGCATGGAGTGGCAGAGCCGCACAATGTCCACCGCTGGTGTCTCGGCAACGAGATGGACGGCCCCTGGCAAATCGGCCACATGACCGCCAACGAATACGGTTTGAAAGCCGCCGACGCCGCCAGGCAAATGCGCTACGTCGACTCCTCGCTGCAACTAATCGCCTGCGGTTCGAGCGGCCCGCTCATGCCGACTTATCTCGAATGGGACCGCGAAGTGTTGGAGCAGTGCTACGACTACGTAGACGGCATCTCCCTGCACCGCTATTTTGATAACACCCGCGAAACGGGCGGAGACAGCTCCAAGTTCCTCGCGCTCAACCTTTCCATGGAGCGCCAAATCGACGAAGTCGCAGCCGTGTGCGATCTGGTGCAAGGCCGCAGGCGTTCGCCCAAAAAGCTGTGGCTCTCCTTCGACGAATGGAATGTGTGGTACCGGGCGCGCAGCGGAGACGCCGTCAACGGCAATCGCCAGGAAGCTCCGCACCTGCTGGAAGAAGTTTACAATCTGGAGGACGCCCTGCTGGTGGGCGGTCTATTGAATTCGCTGATCCGCAAAGCAGGACGCGTCCGGGTAGCCTGCCTGGCGCAACTGGTCAACGTAATCGCTCCCCTGATGACCAACAAAAATACGACGCTCCGGCAGACCATCTACTATCCCTACAGTTGGGCGTTGCAAAGCGCGCAAGGCTCGGTCTTGGATCTCTTGCTGGAGTCCTCCAGCTACGAAGTCCCGGACTTCGGACATGTCAATCACCTGGATGTGGCGGGAACGATCAGCAGCGACAAACGAAACGTTTCCTTGTTTGTGCTCAACCGCGATTTGTCAAAGTCGCGAAAGCTGGAGGTCATCTGGCAGGACCAACCTGCGCAGTTGCTGCAGTCGTCCGCACTAACCGGAGAGGATCTCAAGGCCACGAACACCTTCGACAATCCCACCCGGGTAAAACCAAGCAGCCCTGAGAAACCAGTCACCGCGAACGGCAAGACCATCATGGAGTTCCCGCCGCGCTCTTATACAGCACTACGTTGGACCGTCTAAGATCTGCTAGCGCGGAAGGAAAATCTGCACCGAATCCGGCGCCATGAGCGCAGGTGTGGGAGCAAAATTTTGTGCCAGAAATGGCTGCCTTGCCGGCTCCCGGCCCCTGCCGCCCAGAGTCCGGAAAACTCGGCTATGCTATTCTAGACAAAAGAGATATTGCCCTGCCGGAGGCAAAGGAATATGCTATTTCCAAGACGATGCACCCCGTAACCGTGCAAGGCTTTTTCCGGGCCAATCCTAGCCCGCGTGGCTGGCAAAGGTTCGCCCTTTCTCTGGTTGTTCTCCTCGTAGCCGGCTCGCCTGCCAGCACCGCCGACCGGCAATCCGCCGACCCCGAGCACGGGCTCGATCAGATCCGCAGCTACATCGCCTCGGGCTGGGATTCGCTCACGCGCTCGCTCACCGATTGCAAAACTATCGTAGATCCGAAACTAGCCGCTGCCTCGGTTATCTACATCCCGGCGGACTTCGACGTTCCTGCCGCGGTCCAGCAGCTTGAGAAGCAGTGCCACGTCCAAGTGCAGCATCTGCCGGCGGTAATCCACCACCTCGGCGAGATGGATCCCGGCAAAATCGATCCAGCCGGATTGCTGTATCTCGAAAATCGCTACGTCGTGCCCGGCGGAAGATTCAATGAAATGTACGGCTGGGACAGCTACTTCATCATCCGGGGACTCGTGCGCGACAACCGAATCGATCTAGCGCAAGGCATGGTCGAAAACTTTTTCTTTGAGATCGAGCACTACGGCGCGGTGCTGAACGCCAATCGCACTTACTATCTGACTCGGTCGCAGCCTCCCTTCCTGACCTCCATGATTCTCGCCGTATACGACGCGCAGAAGGCCGCCGGCCATGAAAACCGCGCGTGGCTCGAAAAAGCCTACGGCTACGCCATACGCGATCACGAACTGTGGACGCGCGAGCCGCACCTTGCGGGTTCGACCAGTCTTTCGCGGTATTACGACTTCGGCGAAGGTCCGGCTGCGGAAAGCATAAAGGATGAGACCGGACACTACCGGCAAGTCGCGGCCTACTTTTTAATCCACCCGGAAGACCAAGACTTGCTCGTCCGCAAAGCAGCCGGCCAGACATCCCCGCTCACAGTGGGCTCCACCTATTCCCTTCAGGTCTGCGACACCGCCCGCACCATGGCCAGACCGGACTGCGATCCCGCCGGAGATATCGCGCTGAGTGCCGACTATTACAAGGGCGACCGCGCAATGCGCGAGTCCGGCTTCGATATTTCTTTTCGTTTTGGTCCGTATGGCGCGGCGACCCACCACTACGCTCCCGTCTGCCTGAACAGCCTGCTCTACAAGACCGAAAAAGACCTGGAGCAGATCAGCGGCATCTTGGGCCGCAAGCAAGACGCCGACGAGTGGCGCAAGCGCGCCGACGATCGCAAGGAAAAAATTCAAAAGTATCTGTGGGACGCCCAGCGTGGCATGTACTTCGACTATGACTTCGAAAAACAGCAACTTTCGACGTACGAGTACGTAACCACGTTTTATCCGCTGTGGGCCGGTCTGGCGACCCCAGAACAAGCAAAGGCAGTGGTACAGCACTTGGCCACCTTCGAACAGCCCGGCGGCTTGGTTATGAGTCCGCGCGAAACCGGCGGCCAATGGGACTATCCATACGCCTGGGCGCCGAATCAACTGCTGGCCGACGAAGGCCTCCGCCGCTACGGATTCAACAGCGACGCCGATCGCGTGTCTTACGAATTTCTCTCGACGGTAGCGGAAAATTTCCGCCACGACAGCACCATCCGCGAAAAATACAATGCCGTCACGCGTTCTTCGGAAACCCAGGTAACCGCCGGCTATCACATGAACATCGTAGGTTTCGGCTGGACCAATGGAGTGTTTCTGGAACTGCTGCACGAACTACCGGAGAATTCCGCCATTCGCCTGGCCAAAGAACAAACCGCGATTCCCCGCGCCGCCAACTAATCTTCCTCGCGCTATGCGCCCGCGGAACGCACTTGCTCTAAATAATAATTATCTCGAGCCGGAGTCGCACCCTTCTGACTAGCCACCCAAGCCCCCATGCGATTTGCCGCCTCGTTCATCGTAGAAAGCGAAGCTCCGCGAAGGTAGTGATAGACGAGCGCCGCCGTAAAGGCGTCGCCGCACCCGACCGTATCCGCCACGTTCACCACGCAGCCCGGATGTTCGTCCGTCGCGTACTCGCCAACCAGCAGACTGCCCTTGGCCCCGCGGGTCACGCACACCAGCTTCGAGCCGTAGGTATGCCGAAGCCACTGCGCCGCCGACTCCTCATCATGAAACGGAAAACCCAGGAGCCGCACCACCACCGGAAGTTCGTCATGATTCAACTTGATGATGTCCGCGAGTTGCGCCGATTCCGATAAAGTCTGCGCCGAGTAAAACGTTTGGCGAAGATTGACGTCCAGGATGCGGGTCGTGCCCGCCCGCATTCCCTGCAAGAATAGCCGCACGGTTTCGCGAGACTGGCGAGACCTCTGCGCCAAAGACCCGAAGCACACCGCGTCCACCTGTTCCGCCAAGGTTTGCCACCCGGCAGTCCACTGAAAAAAGTCCCAGGCAACAGACTCCGCGATTTCAAAAGTGGGTTGGCCGTTCGCGTCTACTTTAACTTTCACCGTGCCAGTGGGATGGCCCGCATCGATCTGCAGATAAGTCGTCCGCAGTCCCAGGCGTTCCAGGCGCCGTCCAGCCGAGCGCCCCAGCGCGTCGCTGCCCACGCGGCTGGCGACAATCCCCTTGTCGCCCAGCAAACTCGTCATGTACGCGAAATTCGCCGGCGCGCCACCGAGTTGCTTGCCTTCGGGGAACATGTCCCAAAGAAGTTCCCCCAAACCGGCAACGATAAAGTTTTTACCTCGCATCACTGGGGCTCAAGAGTGATCGAGTTCTATTGGCAGCCGACATCTTGCTCCTGGACCACCCAAACTCAGCGGATGCTTCACGGCTTCGCATGCTGGCGTTCCTCCAATTGCGCCGCCATCTTCAACTCGCGCTCGGCGTCTTCACTGTTGCCCATATCACGGTAGGCCTGCCCCAGCAAATGGTGAGGAATTGGGTTGTTCGGATCCATGGCCAGAGCGCGCTGCAACGCGCGCACCGCCAACTCCGTCTCGCCCTTCTTTTCCAAGACCTTGCCCATCAGGATATACGGCCCGGTGGATGTGGCATCCAGCCAGATCGACCGCTGCAGTAACTTCTCCGCCTCATCGAACTTCTGTATCCGCGAATACGCATCCGCCAGCTTGTAGTACGCCGCCGCATACCCCGGATTGAGCTGCAGCTCCTTCTCAAGCTCCGCAATCGCCTCGGGAATCTTGGAATGATACAGGTCCAGCTCTCCCAGCAGGTAGTGCACCAGGGGCAACTTGGGATCGAGCGCCGCGGCTTTCTGCGCATAGTCCTCAGCCACCGGCGCGAAGTCTTGCCGCAGCAGCATCCGTGCGGTGAACAAATAACTGGCTGCCGATTCCGTAGGCACCCCGTACATTTTCGCGAAGGCCACGCGCGCATGAGGATAATCCTTGGTCAGGATGTAGCAAATTCCCAGGATGTAAGCCGCATCGACGTTAGCGCTGGGAAACCAGGCCTGCACTTTTTCCAGCGAAGGAATGGCCTCAGCAGGCCGTCCCGCCAAGTAGTAAGAAAGCCCGAGCAACTGGACCGCTTCACTGTCGCCTGAATTTTCTTCCTGGGCCTTCTTTAGCGAAGTGACGGCGTTCGGATAGTCGCCCTTCCGGTAGTACGCCAGTCCGAGTTCGTGAGAGAGCCCTCGGGCCGCCGGATGCTTTTCTTCGATGTCGTGGAGTCTTGCGATCGCGTCGTCGTACTTGCCCTGTTGTAACAGCCGTCGTGCCGCATCGAATTCCGCCGCGTCGAGCGGCCCCGCAACTGTCTGCGAAGATTCCGCCGCGGGAGCACTCTGCGCCGGCAGCGCGGACTGGCCAACCGCTGGTAAACCGCCCAAGATCAAGCTGCTGCCCAGCGCGACGCAAACCCAACTGATCCTTGTCATCCGAGAAGTCTCAAGAAAACCCACAAAACAATTAGAGCATAAAAAACGGGGAGCCCGTAAGGGCTCCCCGTCGGCTTTTGGGGTGGTTGTTTGGGTTTAGAAAGTTACCCTGACACCGAACTGCAGTTGACGCATGCCGATCGGTGCACCGGGCGCGGAATCGGCTTCGATGTCCGTGATTTGACCAGCGTTGCCGCCGCAATCCACGCAGGTGTTGCCAGGGATCGCGAGGACAGGATGGTTGAACAGGTTGTAGGCATCGAAGCGGAACTGCGCCTTCACGCGCTCGGTGATGGTGAAGTTCTTCGACAAGGCCATGTCATCATAGAAGGCATGCGGACCACGATAGGAATCAAATCCGACATTGCCGATCTTGCCGCAGCCAGGAAGCGTGAAGGGACCGGAGGTCGGTCGGGCAAAGGTGCAAGAGTCGACTCCGGCTTGCGCTGGAGTCAGCGTGTAAGCAAGCGGCGCGACTGGCGTGAACCACAGCAGGTTTCCGCTGGCATCATGGGTTGTACCCGTCCTTAGTTGCTCTCCGGGCACGCGGTTGGGACGGCAGGGTCCCGCGTCCGAAATCGCGCCGCATTCCGCAATGCTGGGAGTAAACGGAAGGCCGGTACCGTATGTCATCGTATTGGTTACCTGCCAACCGCCCAAGAGCAGGTCCATAGCACGGCCCGCGTCGCTGAAGAAGCGCTTGCCTCGGCCAATAGGCAACTCGTAGATGGCATTGACCACCACCACTTGGTTGCGATTGAAGTCGTTTGGACCCCAGGCAATAGTCTTGTCTACCGAGTAGTAGTTGCTGTCGTAATGATAGGCATGCGAGAAGGTGTAGTGCGCGAGGAACTGGAGACCGCTGCTCACGCGCTTTTCCATCTTCACCTGCAAGGCGTTGTATTTATCGTCGGCATCGTTGCCGTAATAGCTGGTATCTACCGCGCAACAAGGCGGAGTCGGAAGTAGCTGGCCATTCGGGAAACCGGGGCTGGGGGCCGAGGTGAAAGTGAATCCTGGATAAGTAAATGCCGGCACGCCGTTCAGGAACAAGCGGCGACGATCCGCCGGCGATTGCGCTGCGGCAAATCCTGCCAGCTTGCAGGTTCCGGAGCTGCAGTCCACCAGATTGGTCCCCGGGCCGATCGCCACTTCATTGTTGTTGTAGGATGGGCCGTTGCCGGCGAAGACGTGAGTCCCCTTATTGCCGACGTAGCTGACGGTGATATTCAACGTCGGAGTGATTTGCCGCTGAATCGTGGCATTCCACTGGTCAATGGTAGGCAGCCGCTGAACGAGCGGGCGGGCTCCGGCCGACGTCAAGCCATCAACGCCGTTTATTGGCAAGGTACCCGAGGATGAGATGCCGCTTAGTACTTTCCCAAAGTCAAACGATGGAGGACCCTGTGAAAGGGTGAAAATCGCACTGCGATTGTTTGATGCACCAGTATTAAAACTTGTATCCGACAAATCCTGTCGCGCCAGAACCGGCAGGTTCTGGGTGACCACGTGGCCGAAGTTGGAGCCGAACACGCCAATGTCGAAGCCACGGCCGTAGCCCATGCGAACGACGGTCTTGGAATCAAACTGATAGGCGACGCTCAGGCGCGGTGCAAACGCTTTGTAAGTATTACCGACGTTACCGTTCGACCCGACGCCGTCGAAACCGGCAACTCGGATCAATCCATCATTCAAGTTCGCAAAACCACCGTTACCTTTGGCATTGACGGTTTCCGGGAAATACATTTCCCAGCGGAGGCCGTAGGTCAAGGTGAATTTATTGCTGACCCGCCAGGAGTCTTGCCCATAGAAGAAGGTGCGCTTCTGGCGCTCGGCGGCCGTCAAGCTGGTGCTGACGAAGCGCTGGAACTGGGTCACGTCCCCGAGAAGGAAAGTAGCCAGTCCGAGGCCATTAGCTCCCGCATTCGCGGTACCGAGCTGATCGAAGAACAGCAAACCGGTGCGGCTCTGATCGCTGGGCACACGAAGATTCATGGCATAGCGAATATCGGCGCCGAACTTGATGGTGTGGTTGCCCTGCGTCCGTGTCCAGTTGTTTACAAACTGGAATTGCTGTTCGCTCTCGGTCAGCGGGCAATTGCAGCGCGCGGCGTCCAAACCATCTCCAAAGGCGAAAGTGCCGCCGTTGTTGTTACCCAAGGCGCCGTTCACCCCGCCATTGTTGCCGTTATTTTGGAACAGGAAGCCGGAGAAGCCGCCGGTAGTTGGCGCACCGGCAACCCCTGGGCCGGAGTTGAGCCCGGGAAACCCGAGTTTATCCATAGGCGTCTGAGTCCCGTCGGAGTATGCCGTTTTCGGGTTGTACTTAAAATATCCGAAACGGAAATCTGTGAGCCACTTGGCTCCGATCGCTTTGGTGACACCAGTGGCCAAGCTATAGTTATGAACGATGGAGCTACCGTTCAAACCACCGGGACCAAATCCGTCTGAGCCGAGAACCCCGAGCCCGCCCTTCCCGGACAGCGAGAAGTAGTCCAGGCTGAACCGCCCGAACACCTGGTAGTCGTGGGGAGCGCTGTAGTCGATGCGCGTGTCAAACGACTTTTGGTCAAAAGGACCTGAACCACTGCCTACGAAATTGTTATTAACCCCGCCGGCGGTGGGCGTCGGAAATAGGGCCAGGGTACTGCCCACATTTTGGCCGATCAGGCCAATCGGTATCTTGTTACCCACGAATGCCGCCCTGCAGCTTCCGGAGGCCAGTGCCGCTTGAGTCTGCGCCGCAGTCGGGGCGTTCGGACAGGTCGCGGAGCCATTGGCAACATACGTTCCAGGCTGGTAGACCTGCCCGCTGGGCACGCCGCCTACGGGAGGTCCATAGGCATTCAGATACTCACTCAAGTCGCAGAAGCCAGGAGTGGAGCTGGCGGCGTTCGTCGCGGGATTACAAGTACTGATTACCTCTGGTGTAGGAACCGTGTATTGATTGGTGATGCCCTGCTGCTGTTTAGTTCCCTGATAATCTCCAAAAAAGAAAAGCTTGTTCTTGATGATGGGACCGCCCACCGAACCGCCGAACTGCTTCCAGGTAGCCGCCGCCAGTGGCACGCCGGGCTTGTTGGTGAACGGGTCGCGCGCTTGCTGGTCGCTGTTGCGATAGTAGTAGAAGCCGCTGCCGTGAAACTCGTTGGAGCCGGACTTGGTCTGCACCTTGATGATTCCAGAGGTGCTCTTGCCGGATTCCGCGTCGTAATCCTGAAGTGAGATCTTTGTTTCCGCGATGGCATCCAGGTTTGGATTCACGACGATAATGCCCAGGATCGGATCCTGGTTGTCGGTGCCGTCGAGCTCGAAGTTGGTCCCGGAGAAGTGCTGCCCGTTGACATTGATCTGGCCGCCGCCCTGAGGATTCTCGGTGGCAGCGTGGTTGAACCCGGGGAGTTTCTGAGTCCCTGGTGACAGCAATTCGAAGCTGGTGAAGTTGCGGTTGAGCACCGGCAGATCCTGCACGTACTTCTGGCTGAACTGCACGTCCACATCCGCACGGTCGGTCTGCAGTTGCGGAATTTCGCCGGTGACTTCGACGCTCTGGGTGACGTCGCCAACCTGCATGGCCGCATCCACGTTCGTCGAGGTATCTGCGGAGAGCGCGACGCTCGGCACGTCAAATGCTTTGAATCCGGCGGCCTCGATGCGCACCTTGTAAGTGTCCGGAATCAAGTGTGTAACCGAATAATTGCCGCTCTCGTTGGTCGTGGCTTCGTAGGTGGTGCTCTTGGTCGTCGAAGTGACGGTTACCTTGGCGCCCACGACCGCACCGCCCTGCGGGTCCGTCACGGTGCCAATGATGCTTCCGAACACGGCCTGACCCGTCGACGTCGGTGTCTTCAGACCCAGCACCAAGCAGACAACGGCAAACCCCACCCAAATCGATCGCTTCACCATCGCACTCCTCCTTCGAAACAAAACTTGGCCGCGCCTGTCGATGGTCCAAAGACACCAACAGAAGACAGGAGCACCAGCCTGCGAACCGAAATTCGCACACCATTTTTGAATCTATGAGGTTTGTAATCTGGAGGACAACTCAATCACCACTCGCCGGCACTCGCTCTGCCTGGCAAACAAGCGCACATCCCCAGACAACAACCCACCCTCGACGTGCACTGCACCCTAAGCGAACTCAAGCAAGACTGATTCCACCCGTTGCCGCCTTCGACCCTGCCACCTACAATGGCTGCAAGGTTTAGCACCCGGGACGGGCCAACGGAAATAACGATAGCTACTATTAGATTTTTCCCTGTGTTAGATTGAAGTCTCACCGCGTTCTGATACGGTTACGCAAGGTAACGCTCCTACTTGCAGTCAGATGCGTGTGTTGTTACACTCCTGTTAAACGCGAGTAACCGGTGGTCCCACGTGACGGAACGCGACCAATGCCTCGGGCAGATCGACCGGCTGACCAACAGCCAGGCCCTGCATAGTTCCGAATCCCTTTGTAAGCTGCTTCGCTACCTCGCCAAGCACGCTCTCGATCACCCCGGCCTTCCCATAAAGGAATACCAGATTGCAACCGAGGTCTTCGGCCGCTCCGATGATTTCGACCCGCAGGTGGATTCCATGGTCCGCGTACAGGCAGGCCGCCTCCGCCAAAAGCTAGCCGAATATTATGGCTCCGATGGCGCGGAAGACCCCGTCGTAGTGGAGCTTCCGAAGGGGACTTACGTCCTCTCGTTTCACCATAAGCCTGCCGCGGCCTCCAGGCCCCACTCGGTTCCCGCAACGGAACCCGCCTGGGACACCGTAAGCCCACGCCAGGGCTATCGCAATTGGGTTATCGTCGCGCTCTCCCTGACCGTCCTCTTGGCTGCCTGCGCCGCCGTGGTCTTTTCCCTCATCGCCAATCGCAACTCAGCCCAAGCGGGTCTGGCCCGCGACGCTGGCGCCCCCGCCGCCTTTCGCGTCTTTTGGAACGGCTTCGTCTCCGGCCAGCAAGACCCCTGGGTCATCTTCAGCAATGCCAAGTTCATCGGGCGCCCCGAAATTGCCTTGCGTTACTACGACGCTGGTAAAGACGGCAACAGCGGCCCCATCTTCGACCATTACACCGGGGTGGGTGAAGTTTTGGCGGTGCACGAACTCGATCATCTGTTTGCCAATCTTCATCGGCAAATACGCGTAAAGCGCGGCAGCTTGTTTTCTCTCGATGACGCCAAGAACAACAATCTGATCTTCGTCGGCTCGCCCCTGGAAAATCTGACCCTTCTGGAAATACCTGGAACCCAGGAGTTTGTCTTTCACCGCGTGACCGCCGTTGGCCCACGCAAAGGCGACCCGGAAATCATCAACGTGCATCCACAACCCGGCGAGCCCAAAGAGTTTCTGGGAACGCCACAGAACGAAGTCTTGACGGAAGACTATGCAGTCATCGCGCTGGTGCGCGGCCTCGAACCGGGGCAAGCGGTGCTGATTCTGGCAGGCAACACCACTATGGGGACCCAGGCCGCGGTGGAGTTCGTCTGCCGCCAAAACTCCGTCGAAGAGCTTCTGCTACGGCTCCCGGTCTTCGAAAACGGCCAACTAAAGCCCTTCGAAGCGGTCATCCGTGTCAAAGTAACCCGCGGCGTCCCGGTAGGCTCCGAACTAATAGCCCTCCGCAGCGGCATTTCTTAAGCTCGCGTCACAACTGGGGTCGGGAACTGGGCGTCAGTCCTTTCGGTCCGACATCGGTCATGTCTGCATTACGGCTTCTAGCCGCCGCGGGAATCGTGTAGGGGCGCGCTTTAGCGCGTCCCTCCGATCGCTCTTCCGCAGCCTGCCCAGCTGCCGAGGAATGCTGGGCGCCCGCAAGCCGCAAGTGCGGCGCTTCATTCCCTTGCAGGGGCCGGGGCTCGCCCCACCCGGCGTCTACTCCGGCGCGCCGCCCGCTGCGCAGCATGAACCGTGCAATTTCCCCGCAAGAATCACACAAACCAAATCGCAAAACTACGGCGCAGTCAGCCGCGGGTCCAATTCCGCAGCCCTCCGAAACTCCTTCGCCGCCTCGTCGTTCTCCCCTTTGCGTTGCAACGCCAACCCCAGCTGGAAATGTGCGCCGCCGTATTCTGGCGCCGCCCCAATGGCCGATCGGAATTGCGAAATCGCCCCGTCGAGATCCCCCGCGTTGAGCAGCCGCTTCCCAGAATTCGTGGCGAACAGCGCCGCTTGCTGGTTCGTCTTCTGCTTGCCGATCTCCGTTCCCGCCTTCGCTTCCGCCGCCGCCCCCGCGGTGTCGCCAAGTTGGCGCAACACCCCAGCCAAGGTCGTGTGCGCCCCGGCAAAATCAGGCTGCAGACGAATCGCCTCACGCAAAGCCGTCGCGGCCTCCTCCAGCTTGCCCTGTTGTTTCAGAACGCTGCCTAGCGTGTAGTAAGCTTCTGCATAATCCGGCTTCGCGTGAACCGCCGAGCGAAGCTCCTCGGCGGCGGCCGGAAAATCGCCCTGCTGCCACAGCGTAACTCCCAGCGTGTAATGGACATCCGCTTGCTGCGGATCCAACTCCTCCGCTTTACGAAACTCCGCCGTAGCTTCCGCAAGCTTGTCCTTCAGTTTTAGGGCCAACCCAAGATCGTAATGCAGCGTGGCATCCTGCGGAGACCTTTGCAGCGCCGCCTGAAACTCGCCCACCGCGGAGTCAAAATCCGTTTTCTGCAAGTAAGCCACTCCCAAGTTCGTCTGGTACCGTGTGTCCCGGGGCCGCAGCCGCAGCGCCGCTTGAAACTCGGGAATCGAGCTACTGGCATTCCCGGTCTGCAACAGCGCCAGTCCCAGATTATTGTGCGCGTCGGCATTTTCCGGCTGCAATTTCACTACCTCGCGGAACGCCGTCACCGCTTCATCCACATTTCCGGAACGCTGCAACCACAATCCCAAGAGATTTTGCGCCTCGAAAAGATCCGGCTGTAATTTGACCGCCACTTGCAATGCGCGGACCGCCCCTTCTGCATCGCCGTTCTCATGCAGCGCCTGCCCCAAATAAAAGTGCGCCTGCGCATTTCCCGCATCCAAGCGCACGGCATCGTTCAGCTGCCCGATGGCCGCATCGAACGCCTTCTGCTCAAAGAGCACCACGCCCAAGTGCAGGTGCGCAGGCGCAAATTCCGGCCGCAATCGCAGCGCTTCGGAAAATTCGCTCTCCGCCTCTTTCATTTGACCTTCGTGCACCAGCAGCGACCCCAGGTCGTCGTGCAACTCCGCGCGGCCCGGATCCAATTCCACCGCCCGCCGCACCTCCTTCGCTGCTCCGGCGGCATCGCCCGAAAAGTTTCGCGCCCGCGCCAAGGTCCGGTACGCCTCCGAATCCGTGGGGGCAAAGCGCACCGCCTCGCGCGCCTCCCGCACCGCCCCCTTGGCGTCGCCCTTGCGCAGCAGCGCGTTGGACAAATTCATGTGCGCCAGCGAAAAATCAAACGTCAGATTCACCGCCGCCTGAAATTCCGCAATGGCCGGATCGATCTGGTTCTGCGCCAGCAGCACCCATCCCAGCGAGTTGTGTGCCTCCGGACTCCGCGGCGCCAGCCGCGCCGCTTTCTCGAACGCCGCCCGCGCCGCCGCCAGGTCCGCACTCTGCAGCGCCGCCATCCCCTGCGCGTAAGCCGCCTTCGCCTGCGCAGCCCCGTCGCCGCCAGGCGCGCCCGTACTTTGCCCGCGTGACACCCGCGCCAAGGCCAAGCACAAAAACAAAACGCTCAGTCGCGTACGCCATCGCCCGGCAAAAAGAGAAAAAGAAGCGTTCGCTCTCGAAGTGATAAACACAAAAAAATAGTAGCACGCATGGAGTGCGGCGGCTCGTTTACCCTGAGCCTCGAAGGGTCGCCGCTTTCCACGGTCGCAAGTTAGGAGAAATCACCCGCAAGCGCTGCCGATCCCTCAAATCGCCGGCCAGCCCGGAGCCTTGACCGCCATCCACCCGCACCCTACTATCCAAATCAGCTCATGATCTTCAGAAATCCTCGCCATCGCCGCACACTTCTCGCCGCTTTGCGAACTCTTCTTGCCGCGCTCCTCCCGTTTTCTCTTCTGCTCGCCGTGGACGATCCCCCCAACAAAAGCCCCAAGCCGCTTGCCTACTTCACCGACATCGCCAAAGAGGCCGGCCTAACGATGACCAACACCTTCGGCGGCGTCACCACCAAAAAATACATCATCGAGACCACCGGCACCGGCGTGGCCATCTTCGACTACGACAACGACGGCTGGCCCGACATTTTCATCGTCAACGGCACCAAGCTCGAAGGTGTTCCAACCGGCGAAGCCCCTACCAACCACCTCTATCACAACAATCACGATGGCACTTTCACCGACGTCACGCAAAAAGCCGGCCTTGCCCACACCGGCTGGGGACAAGGCGTCTGCGTCGGCGACTACGACAACGACGGCTTCGCAGATCTCTACGTCACCTACTACGGAAGAAATGTTCTGTACCACAACAACGGCGATGGCACTTTCTCCGATGTCAGCGATAAAGCTGGCGTCTCCGGCTCCGGCAAAGCCTGGGGCACCGGCTGCGCCTTCATCGACTATGACCGCGACGGCCACCTCGATCTCATGGTCGCCAACTACGTCGACTTGGATCTCTCCAACACCCCCGCCCCCGGCGAACACTCCAACTGCCTCTGGAAAGGCGTCCCGGTCATGTGCGGCCCGCAAGGTTTGCCCGGCTCAAAAAATATCCTCTATCGCAATCGCGGCAACGGAACTTTCGAGGACGTCACCACCAAAGCTCACATCGATCGAACCGACGGCCACTATGCTTTCAGTGTCACCACGCTCGATTACGACGACGACGGCTGGCCCGATATTTTTGTCGCTTGCGACAGCACCCCCAGCATCCTGTACCACAATCTTCGCGACGGCACGTTTAAGGACGTGGCCCTGGTCGCTGGCGCCGCCTTCAACGAAGACGGCCGCGCCCAAGCCGGCATGGGTTCCACGGTCGCCGACTACAACGGCGACGGCCGTCTCGATATTTTCAAAACCAATTTCTCCGACGACACCGCCACGCTCTATCGCAACAACGGCGACGGCACTTTCGACGATGTCACCTACCCCGCCGGCCTCGGCATCAACACCCAATACCTCGGCTGGGGCACCATGTTTCTGGATTTTGACAACGACGGCTGGCCCGACCTGCTGCTCGTCAACGGCCACGTCTATCCCGAGGTGGACAGCCAGCATCTCGGCAGCAATTTTCAGGAGCCGCGCATCCTGTATCACAACAACGGCAACGCCACCTTCACCGACATCTCCGCGACTGCAGGACCGGGAATCACCACCGCCATTTCGTCCCGCGGCCTAGCCATCGGCGATCTCTGGAACGACGGCCGCATCTCCGCGGTGGTCAGCAACATGAACACCTCGCCAAGCCTGCTCGTCAATCAAGTGCGCAGTGGCAATCACTGGGTGGCTTTCAGGCTGATTGGAGATGTTGGCGCATCGTCCTCGCCAAAACTGCCGACCGCCTCGCGGCCGGCGGTGACCAAGTCGAGCCGCGACGCCATCGGCGCGCGCCTTCGTGTGAAAGCCGGCAACCGCACGCTCATCGACGAAGTCCGCAGCGGCTCCAGCTTCATTTCCAACAATGATATGCGCGTGCACTTCGGCTTGGGCGCGGCAACCAAGATGGATTGGGTCGAAGTCCGCTGGCCCAGCGGCCTCCTCGAAAAATTCGACGGCCCCGCTGTGGACGCCATCCACACTCTCAAGGAAGGCTCCGGCACCGCCGTGCCAACCACCACAAAAAAGAACTAGCGGCGGAAAAACCTGCTCCCAGAGGTGTGCCGCAGCGCCTTGCGCTGAGTGAAAGTGTAGGGGCGTGCTTTAGCGCGTCCCTCCCATTTTTTTTCGCAACCCGTTCAGCCGGGACATAAAAACCCCGAATCGATGGGGCGTTTAGTCCCTGAGGAATTGACGTAGGTCGCGTGGGGACCGCTCCCGTAGATGCGGCTCCATTCCCCAAATCCTTCTACGACTTTTTCGACGCGCTCTTGCGCGCGCGCTTGTTGAGGTACGTCACCAATTTACGCGCCGACGCCGGCACCGGCACCGCGCCCTTGAAAACGATGTCCTCGGCCGCAACTTTCTTGCCGTAGACGCGCTCGTTGGCGTCGTTGTCCGGCCGCACTGTCGAGCCTTCCAGGGAAACTCCTGCGAATAACCCCCGCGACCGCGAGTACGTCAAAACCTCCGCCCGCAGCGTGACGTCCGTCGCGGCTTGCGCGTCGCGGCCCTTGGGTCCCGCCGCCACGGCGGCATCCGCTCCCAGCTTCACCTTGCTGCTCAAAATCGAATGCCCTCCGCGGTCATTCATCACCAGTAAAACAAAGTCGGTCGCCTGCCCGCCGATCTGAAACCCGATTCCGCCCGCTTCCAGCGCCATCATCGAAGGCGCGCTCCACGGCCCGTTGAAATTTTCCCCGGTGCGGCAGGTCATGGCTCCGCGGCCGTAGCTCCCGCCTACGACAAACGCGGCTTTCAGCACCGACGGATACACGATGATGCATTCGGCCTTCTCAATCAGGTCCTGCGGAATATCGTCGGGAATATCGAGAATCTCCTTCAGCACCATGCCGCAATTCCACAAGCGCTTCGATTCCTTGCTATCGCCGGCAGCCGACAGCGGCAAAGCCCACAGCAAGCCCAATGTGGCAAGATACGCTACGGTTCGTCGGATCATAAAATCTCCTCATCAAGTTTTTCCAATCGGAACGAGCATCAGGGCGGCGTCGCGATTATAGGCCGGGCCACTCTTAGATTCAAAGTGTCCGACATTGGTCGCAGATTTTCCACTTTCTCCGCCGCAGCAAACATGCTGCGCCGGGACGGGCTAGAGCCCGCCCCGACAACCGTCTGCGGAACCCGGGCAGGCGCTGTCAGCAAAGGCCGTCAGTGTCGCCGGGAGCTTGCAGGCGGAGTGCAAGCTACGGGCTGCTCGATATTTGTAACGACCCTCCTTTCAGCAACTTGCCCCTTCGCTCTTTCGGCCACGCATTTGCTCTAACAAAAGGTCCACTCGAAATTCGATCTGCCCAAATGTGCGGACGGTGAAAACCATGAGCAAATCCACCCTCTTGAAATTCTCGCTCGCGTCCATTCTCGTGCTCCTGCTGGCGGGCACCCCAAACGCTGCGTACGGACGCGGTGGACACTCTAAAGGCGGCGGCTCGCATGGCGGCGGCTCGCATCATGGCGGTGGCGGCTCCCACGGCGGCGGATCGCACGGCGGTGGGTCTCGCGGTATTTTCCATGGCGGCGGAAAGAGTTTCCGCGGATCGGGCGGATCCCACAGTTCTGGCAGTGGCAGTTTCCGCAGGTCCGGTGGATCTCGCTCGGGTGGTTTCCGTATTGGCGGCGGTACCCGCGGCGGCGGTAGTTTTCCTGGCGGTTACTCCACTTCTCCTCGCCGAGCACCCGATAGTTCGTATCGTAGTTCGGGCGGACTTTCTTCTCGGTCGTATGGGAACTCGGGCTACGCCGGAAACCGCAGTGGTGCGTCTCGCGGCTTCGCGAATGCGTCGGGCCCCTCGCGATCGTTCGGGAACGGCGGAAACGCCTTTGCATCGAGAACGGCAGGCGCGTCCCGTGGGAACTTCGGCTCGAATCGACCTCCTTTCGCCACGTCGGCTTCTCGGGGTTGGTCCAATCCAGGGCGCTCCTTCTCGGGAAGTGCAACGAGGCCGGGTTCCTCCTTCGACTCCAATCGGCCTCCGTTCGCATCGGGTTCCAGAAGTTCGGCTGGCTTGAGCCGTGGCTTCTCGGGAAATATGTCGCGGGCGAGTTACTCTTCCGGCGCTTCTCGCTTTTCCAACGCTTCGGGCTCGAATCGTCCGCCCTGGGCGGCGTCGGGTTCCAGGAATGGGTCCGGGCAAGGACACTCGGCCTCGGCCAATGCGGTGAGACAGACTTACTCCTTCAACGCGAACCGTGGCAACGCGAACTCCGGACGGTCGAACTTCGGAAGGGCTCATTCCGGAAACTCTCGAATTGGCAATTCCAGGTTCGGCGGTTCCTCGTTTTCGTCTTCGCGGTTCGGATCTGGCGGTGGGCGGTTTGAGGGTGCGAGATTTGGCGGTGGGCATCGATTTGAGTCGCGTGGCGGCTCGTTCAGCGGGCGAGGCGGGTTTGGCGGAGACGACTTTTCGTTTTTTGGGGACCTGTTCGGTTTGGCACTGACTTTCGGCGAATTTGGGCTACGGGGCGCGACCTTGTTCGCCACCGGTTGGGGCGGGTTGGTGCTGCCAGCCGTGAGCCTGCTGAGTGCTGGCCTGAACGACTTCGGCTCCGGCGGCCAGCAAGCGTCCGATTGGCAGCCGGGTGCGACGGCATACTCGTTCGACAGTTTGGCCTATCCTCAATAAATCACCCCTGACGCCTCTCTGCTTCCTGGTCAGAAAGACCAATACTACCCCCCCACCCCGGGGTAATTCATATCGATATCAAAATGAAGGACTTGCCTAAAACAGAACGCGCAAACCATTGAGAATAAAGGGCGGTTTTGCACTTGGCGAGAGGAATTTCCGCGTGCTGCTATTTCACGGGAGCTGTGGCGGCGGAATCTGTTTTGTGGGGCTGCCAGGCGGGTCCGCCCTCTTCCCACTGGTCGTCGGTGAGCTGCTCGACTTGGGTGCCGTCAAAGCGCATTACGAAAATTTCGCCGTAGGGCTGCGGCGCACCGGTATACAGCGCTTCGTCCTTGAAGCCCATCCGGGTGCTTGAAAAGAGAAGGCGTTGCCCATCGGGCGACCAAGCCAGATGGGCCTCGTTGCCGGGACTATTAGTCAACTGCTTCAGGTCTTTCCCGTCCGGCCGAATCGTAAACACTTCAAAATTACCTCCGATGTTGCGAATGAAACCGATCAAATCGCCGCGCGGAGACCACGCCGGAAAATTATCGTAGTCGTTGGTCAGCACCGTGACCGAGCGATCCTCCAAATTCATGATGCGCAGCCCTTCGCCTTCGGGACCCGCGGTCCGGTACACGATGCGTTTGCCGTCCGGCGCGTAAGAGGGGAACGCATTATTGTTGGCGCCCGAAGTGATCAACCGAAACTCCGATCCATCGGCGTTGACCATGCCTACCTTTGCTCCGCCATTCGCCGGATCGATCGGTTTCTTTCCTCCAGCCGTGAAGTCCAGAAACGCAGTGAAGACGCCGATTCCAAAGATGATTCGCCGGCCATCAGGCGACCATTGTGGACCCAGGATCAACTCCTTGCGCTCCAGGATCGGCCGCGCCTGCTTCCCTTCCTCGACGACAAACAAGCTGGTTGTCTGGCTGGGGTTGAGCATGGTTGTCGCGAAGCGCTCACCGCTGGGATCGAAGGCCGGCAAGAACCCGGTGGTGAACATTTCGAAGTTTGCGTTGCGGCTCCACAACTTCACCGGCTCGGCGGCACGCTTCGCAGTGTACCGGCTGTAAACCACATGCAAACCGTCCGGGGACCAGGAGGGAGAGCGCACGTTCGCGCCCGCGGGGCCCGCCTCGCCGCTGGCATAGAAAATTCCCTGCGCCGACTTGTCGTTGCGAAAATAAGCGATCTCCCCAGAGGGCAGCACCGAAGGAAACTCTTTGATGCCAGGACCCGTGGCCACCGGGACCGTCTCGCCGCCGGCAGCGTTGATTTTGACGAGCTGGGTGTCGCCCTCCTTGGTCCCCACCCGATAGGTCCAGGTCTCCTCCGACGACATGCAGTAGGCGATGACACTTTTGCTATCCGCTGTCCACTTCGGATTGCCGCAGAAGTTGCCATGCTCGGAAATGCGCTTCAGGCCGCTGCCGTCTGGCCGGATGAGATAGATATCCACCACATGCAGGCGCTCCCATCGGCCCTTCGCCGCGGGAAGATTGCTGTCGCGATCCGAAGAGAAGGCGATCCATTTTCCGTCGGGAGACCATGCCGGCCGGAAATCGCCGCCTCGCCCGGAAGTCAGAGGTTTGGCTTCGTGAGTGGC
>Ga0210384_10000716_pt1 | contig 49428 bp, 70 predicted proteins | sample IncBWH2MmetaG_FD_160574 | JGI IMG/M metagenome (GOLD analysis project Ga0210384, IMG submission 160574) | Forest soil microbial communities from Barre Woods Harvard Forest LTER site, Petersham, Massachusetts, United States - Inc-BW-H-2-M | ecosystem: Environmental > Terrestrial > Soil >... | reverse complement strand
GCGTCCACAGCGAGCAATCCAACAGATTTCTGGAAGTCACTTTCACTGGCGCATCGCAGCCGGTCACTCTTATCGACGATCACTTTTTCACAAGTGCGCATACCAATGCGGATAAAGCATGCATAGAGTACCAACCGGCGGGGCCTCTGAATGTTATCGGCGGAATGTATGGATTAGGCGGCCAGGCAATTTGCAGGATTTATTGGAACGGCGGCGGCGGCCAAGCTACAATTTTTGGTTCCATCATCGGCGTAGATTCATCTTCAAATAGTTCAAATGCCACCAACTTACTGAAGTTTGCCCCAAGCACACTGATCAATAATGTGTACGTGGCCGGAAATAATTATTTGGATGCAGGGGGAGCACCTGTTTCCCCAACGACTCCAGACTTGGCGGCGGTGAACACATCTCAAGCGCAGACCGCAAATACCACAGACGCTTTGTTTGGTTCGCTTCAATCCAATTCCACAAGCGCTTGCGAAACCACCTACGCAGTCACGACCCTTTCAACGATAGCGACGACAACCGACACTGGGTTAAATTGCCTGCCAATCAACGCTATCATTGATGCGGTGGTCTATCGCGTGACCGTAACGATTACGACTGCGGTCACCTTTCAAATTGGAGACGCAACCATATCGGGGCGCTTTTCAGGGGCATTATCAGCAACCCCCTGCGGAGCTTCCGGGGGATTGACGGCAGGTTCTACGGGAGTTTGCTTTGTGCAGGCCGATCAAACCGGAACATCTGGACCTCGCCAAACTGCTGCCGCGAAGGTGCGTGTAACAACCAACGCGAATGCAGGCGCAGGGAAAATTCGCTTGATCGTCTACTACCATACTTGGACTGCGCCATCCGCATGAGAAAGTACATAGCCATTATCGGATTCCTGCTCTGCGTCCCCTCCGCATGGGCGCAGACCTGTCCTCACACGCTCATCGGCAACGGCTTCGTCTTCGACTGCAAGAACACAGGCAGCGGCGGGGCCGTCACAACGATAGGGACGACGTTCTCAACTGGCTATCCCAACGCTGAAATGCTCATTGCCCAAGGGTCCACCAATACCAACACCACGATCACGGCTGGAATGCTTACGAATACCGCGACCTATGGATGGACTTTCTGGGGCGAATGCGCCACACCTGCCACGGCCCAGCATACGGCATTATGGTATTACAAGACCACGGCAGCAAATGGCGCGAGTGATACCGTCACCTTCAATACCGGAGTCAGTGGCCTCACGGCAATTAATGTCATTACAATGTCAGGGGTAGGTGTCATTGATGGTCCCGGTCTCTGCGGTAGTGGTACTGCTGCCAGTGCTACAAGCGGCAATTACGCTGTCAGTGCTGGGGATCTCCTGATTGGCGCTGGCCTTGGAGCCAATTCCCCAATGGTTGCCGGTGCAGGATGGACCGCCGCCGAGACCGACACCTTTGGTCCTGGCTATACATTAGAGGAATATCAATTGGCAGGGGGAAGCGGAACCACCGTCCCCGCCATCTTCCAGAACGGCTACAATGATAGCAGCAATACCACCAGCGACAGTAATCCCGCCAATCTATCCACGACGCAGAAGTTTGATTATCTATTCACGGTAGGGGGAACGAATCCCTCTGGAACGGCAGGGGATTTCACAAGCCCTCCAACCGTATCTGATGGCACCGTTTTGACTCAGCTTACGAACCCAGTCACCACAAGTGACAATCTTGGCAAGCAATACATCTGGGGCCATACCATTTTGACGGGCGGGACCATGCCAACAGTCCAAGGCAACACGACCAATCATATCGTCGGCCCTACTCTCAATTATGCCGGGGTCTATTACCTTGAGCTTACCAACGCTAACACCTTGGATCAGATTGCCAATGTAGCAGGGTCCACTTATGTCCATACGACAGCCACGACACTCACCTGCCCAACGCTCACAACGACACAGCCAAATGAAATCTATATCTGCGTGGCTTCTGATACCGGATATTCCGGCCCCGGTTTTGCCGGCGCTGGTGGCGGCTGCACTGATGTGGCCCACGGCTCCCAGGAGATTGCCTATCGAATCCTTACAAGTGTCGGAAGCTATTCCTGCACACTGACAACGAATGGCACCGCTACCACCTATAGTGTTACTGCGGCGACGTTCTATGCTTTTGGCGCCACGACAGGCAATTCCACAATGACACCCAATGGAGGGCGATGGGCAGACATTGGCATTGCATTCAAGCCTGCTGCCAATCCTCCGGCCACGGCGAAGGTATGGTCGGTAGGATATTACTATCCCAATTCCACTCCTGGTGGACAGCCAACGCCACTCTCCAATATCCAATGGTCCGCACTTACCCATGTCGCCATGATTGCAGCATCACCCAATGCCGATGGATCGCTTTCTCATGTTGGCAGTTGGAATAATGGACAATTGGCTGTGAACTTGATTCAGGCAGCCCACGCCAATGGAGTGCAAGTGCTCTATGGATTGTCTTCGATTGGAGGGCCGACCCATTTCAATGGGGCTTGTGGTGCCGGCAATGTCGCTGCTTTCATCGCCAATGTCATGTCCGATGTCAATACCTATGGATTCGATGGTGTTGACTTCGACTATGAAGAGGCTTGGAATGCCAGCAATGTGACGGCATGCTTATCGGGATTTCGCGCAGCACTTGGCTCGGCCATTCTCCTTGCCACGACCAATGATAGTCAGGTGAATTGGAGTGGACCGCCTGTGCCTGTCTGTGGCTCTCCCAGCATGGGCTACACATTGACCCAGCTAAATTATCTCGACAAGATCTCCGTTCTCGGCTATGGCGTTGCAGCCGGTCCTGGAAGTGGCAATCCCTATACTTGGTTCAATAACCCACTGTTTAGCGATCCAGGACAATATCTATGGAGCGATGATTACCTGGTCCAAGCAATTGAGAATTGCGGGGCAGCGGCCTCCAAGATCCTCATTGGAATAGCATTCTATGGCGATATTGAAGAAGCCAATTCAGGGCCTCGGCAAGCGTTTCGGTCAGGAGCGGTACAAGGCAACGACACTGGCTATGGAACGCTTGCTGCTTTCTTTAATATTAGTGCAGCTTCATACGATTCGGCAGCAAAGACGGCGTGGGTGCCGCTTTCCGATGTTGATTGTCCGTTTTCCATTACCCCTTGCTATCTTACATTCGAGAATCCCCAATCCGTCACCGACAAGGTAAATCACGTTATAAACAATGGGCTTGGAGGATGGGTTATCTGGGTTTTAGGATGGGACAATGTGGGATCAGGGCGTCCACAATATCCACTCCTAGATGCTATAGGAAAAGCATTCACAAAGAGTTCGATTGTAGGAGCACCGGGATTTTCAAGGGGAACATTGCCATGAAAAGGATATTGATATTCATTTTATTATTATGTGCAGCGCCAGCATGGGCCAAGCCTCCTGAACCTTCACTGGAATTCATTCGAGAGATATTTGGGATGCCGGCGCAGCAACAGAATTTCCCAATAGCTGGCGGTACTGGCACATTCACAACATTAACTGTTACTGGAGCTTTCAATTCTGGTAGCATTCCCTCTCCCGGTGCCATTGGAGGGACGACGCCAGCAGCCGGGACGTTTACGGCACTCACCGCAACTGGCAATGCGGAGTTTAAGGGGCCTGTTCCCTGGTACGACGTGTCTGCCTATGGAGCGAAGCTTGATTGTAGTGCTGATGCAGCGGCGGCGGTTCAATCGGCAATTGCTGCCATGCCTACAGGACTTACAGGGGGAGGCACGCTGTTCTTTCCTGCCGGTTGCGTGCGCATAAAGTCCAGTATTACCTTCCCCGTAAAGACGCCCATTCTCGTCTTGGGAGTCGGCCCAGCGTCGATCATCCAAAAGGATTTTGACACCACTCCACTGTTCACGAATGGCACACAAACACTTGGGACCACGACAACCCTGACGGCGAACGGCAACGCCGGTGACATCCAAATGACCGTCACCTCGACAACTGGATTGCTGGCAGGCGATTGGTTGTTGGTGATGGATAACACGGGCGTGGCAGGCTGTACGACTTTTACACCCGCCTCCCTCTCCTGCCACAACGAATTGCAGCAAATCGACACCGTGGCCGGTATCACGGACGGCACGCATCTGCGTCTTGCCAATTCATTGAGCGCCAACTACACGACAGCTGGCTTGGGGCAGGTCGCTAAGATCACCCCGATGTATCTGAACTTCTCCTATATCTCCGTGACGAACGGGCCGGACTGTGCCGCTCCTGGGGAATGCACCGGCTTCGACATCAGCTTCGAGTTCTGGCTAAATGGAACGATAGCTAATTCGTTCTTCTACATGGGCAAAAGCTACGGAGCCGTGCAGGATTTTCAGAGCAAGTACCTACAGGTTTTGGATAACTCATTTTATAACGCTAACGATGTGTACACGCAGACCGGGCAGGCTGGCGCTCCAGTTCAAGCAAACAACTCCGCATTTCTCAGCGTGAAGAATAATTCGTTTTATAAGTCAGGAGAATTGGACATTGCCCTAGAGTCCGCGCACATCGACTTTTCTCACAATCAATTCCACGGCTGCGCCGATGACTGCATCAACTCGCACGGCAGTAAAAATCACGATGTAAGCTTTTCTTTCAACACAATGGATGGAAATACGGCCAGTTCTGGCGGAAATGGCTCAGTCTCTGCTGTTGGCATTATCGTTGGAAACACCGACTTTGATTTTACGATTCAGGGCAATACGATAACCAACATGGCTCAATGTATAGAAGCGGCGGGCGCAAGTATCACCGATGTACGAATTTTGGACAACAGTTGCTATGGTGTGACAACAAACGCGGCTGGCACCTACCCTCCAAACTACCTGCCCGTGCCGCCGGCTACGGGATATATTTATGTGGCGAGCGTGACCAGATTTACAGTCTCTCACAACATGCTCTACGGAAGCTTTCCATCAAACGTCAATGGTGTTGAGATTACCAGCTCGACTGGCGGCATCGTGGACGGCAACATGATCGTGCAGACGAACGGTGGCGCGACTGGCAGCAATGGTATGTACCTGCCAAGCAACACAAGTATGACGTATGAAAACAACATGGTCACGGGTTGGAATATTGGATCGTACCTCAACAATGGAACGAACATCACTTTCGTAAATAATAATCACTACTCTAACAGCACGAATTACTTTTTCAACGCCGCGAACAACGTCGCCGTCGTGCGCTGGGGCAATCAAGCCGATACGGGTACGACCTTTGCCAATCTGGCCCCTTACGCCATCGCCGGAAACTCGGTCTACTGCAACGATTGCACCCAAACGACCCCAGCAGCGGCGAGCGGAACTGGAGCAATCGTCACTTACCTAAACGGTATTTGGACGAGCAGTTCAGGCCAATCTCGCGTGACATTCCTTGCAGATTGGACGTGCGGAACTGGCGGCACGGTTTCAACCTGCGTGACAGCCACGATTGTCGGGGCCACTGTGACTCCACTGACCTTTACGTTACCCCTTGTGGCCTTAAGCTACGATCTGGACTGCGATGGCGTAGTCAGTTCGACGACTGGAACGCCCGCGAACAACTGGAACCTCATAACCGCAACGAATGGCGCAACGAACGTCACATCAAGCTACGCAATGGGCACGGCTGCGGCTGTTGGCGGTTTTGGGGCCACGACAGATACAGCTTCGACCACCACGACGTTCAGCATAGGCGGGACATGGACGCTTGGCGCAGCCGGAACTAAATTCCCTTTCCACATTCATGCAAGGATTGAGGGTGCTTCAGCTTCAGGAACGGTTCTCAGTTTGCAGGTTGTCGATCCGACTGTAGCTGATTTGCTGACTATTTACCGAGGGGCATCCTGTATAATACATTACTAATTGGGAGACAGAAATGAAAGCTCTCACTGCGCTATTGCTTGTGGCTCTCCCAGCCCTGGCGCCGCAGGCGAGACAAATTGAAGTCCAAGCAACGCCATTCATTCCTCCGCAATTGCAATTCTCATTGGAGGCAGGAAAGGTATCAAAGAGCAAGCCTCTTGTCTGTGAAGCAAAGCATGAGCAGAAGAATTATCCAGATCACAATGACATCTATTTGATATTAGAGTGCAATGACGGCGTTAAGCTCAAGCTCGACAATGCCACATTTGCCGAAGGGCAGAAGATAGCTTTGAAAATTGATGAGGTAAGGAGATAACGATGCAGATGCTTACGACGGCCACGAAGCTCGATTGGAATGGCTGGCTACGGGGAATCATCGGCGCCTTCATCAGCGGAGGGGCCGGCGCCATTGGATCTGGAGTGGCCGGGAATATACTTGACAAACAACATGACATGAATATAATTGCGCTAATGGGGTGGACGTTCCTGGTTAGCGGCGTGTTCTCGCTGGCCAAATTTCTGCAAGTGACTCCCACTCCTGACGTGATAAAGCCATGAATGAAGAAAACGGTGAATTGAGAGTGAAGGTAGCTCGACTTGAGGAGCAAGTGAGGGCTGCTGACAAAGCTCTCACCGTAGCCCAAGACATGCACCATTTCATGTGGGCTCTCTTACTCAATTTCATCGGGACTGTAATTGGAATTGGAATTGGACTTCTGGCACTACTCAGACACTAAAAGGAGCATTCTTTGAATGACATCCTTATCGCAAGTGCCGTTGCAAACCTGTGCTATCCATTCATTGCTCTTTACGTTTGGTACAAGATCAAGAAGCATGAAGCTGTCAGACAGAAGCATGAAGTTGAAAGGGAACATCGGATCAATGGAAGGATGGATGAATTAATTGCGGCAAGAGAACGGATTGCTCGGGAAGAAGGACGGCAATCTGGCATTGCAGAGGGGATCTTGATTGGACAGAGAGGTTCATAAATTAAAAGGAGAGTGATATGAAGAGGATATTGATTGGAATGGTAATGGTAATAGGAATGGCAATCGGTGCCCAGGCCCAGTCTACCACCTTCGCCTTGACTGCCCAGCCAATCGCTTTGCCTGGCGGTAAGCAGACAGTGGCGGGGACCTTGGCTGGGATGGCTCTCACAGTCACGGATAAGTTCGATCTCCGCAACGACAACATCATCGCTCCGGGGAATAACTTCCAGGGATTCTTCGGGGGATTCAATTACAGGCTCCCCATCATCAGCCACAAGCTGAACAATGCCAGCCCCACTCTTAATGGGGAAAGGTTTCAATTCTATCTCACTGCAAGCGTAGGGATAGATAGAATCACTCCTGCCGTCAAGACCGATGCCACCAAGTCACATTATGCTGTCTTGGCTGGCGGGGGCGTCAATTACGATCTCACTGGCAGTGGCCATTGGACCTTTGGGGCAGAGGTGAGGTATGCCAAGCTCCCAGGTCTTCAGAACAACACGGCAATTGTTAGCGTAGGCCCAACACTTCACTTCTAAGGTGAATTAAATGGATTACAATGAGCTAATCGCATCCTTGGCGTCAAAGCTGGCCCATGCCATAGCTATTGCTGAGGGAGGGTTTGTAGAAGGAGCCCTCCCTTGGCGAATCCACAATCCTGGAGACTTGGAACTCGGTGATCGTGGTTATGGTGTCGATCAACTCAAGACGGTATTCCTTAAGGCTGATCCCGATGCTGATATTTACGACAAGACCGACGGATTCTCAGCATTAAGGAGAGAATGTACAGCCATATTGACAGGAGCTTCATTTGAATATTCTCCTGGCAATACATTCGAGGAAGTGGCACAACGATGGACCGGAGGAGACAATCCGGGGGCATGGGTCAAGATCGTCACTGACAACCTTGGGGTCCAGCCCCTTGATAGGATTGTGGATTGGGTGAAGGCATCATCCGAAGTTTGATGATTCATTGCTAATTAGCCAAGCTCCAATTGCAAGCATAAACTCTATCCCTGGAAATAAGATGTAGCCAGGGAATAGGTCCATGAATCGCCCCGTTGGGAATGTCGCATGAGTATCGTAAATCATAAATAGTCCAGAGATGCCAGCGAATATCGACAGACATCTAAACATAATCTTCACGTCTTTGCCTTTCCTACCAATAGATAGGTATAGCTTGATTGGTCGGTGCATTTGAGTATCGTTGTCGCCGGTACTCCTGCCAAGAGTAACTTCTCCTTGTTCAAGGAAGATCGACTTCCCTGGCACAGCGATACTGACCTCCCTTCATACGACACCTTCACAGTGTCATGGTCAGTCATAAGCGTGGTCAAGGAATTGTCAATCTTCTTCTTTTCCTCTTCGAGTTGCTTGATAGTCTCAGTGCAGGCAATACGACGTTCCATGAGATTGCCAAAGGAACGCAGGACAGGGCCAGCGAATACGTCACGACTGTCAGGGACTTGGCCGATCTCTTCCATTGCGGTTAGTTCACTATCGGATTTACTCATCATCATCCTCCTGGTTTATAGTGATACCATCAAGAACTAAATAGTCTCCGACTTTCACGGTGCGTGGCAAATGCCCCAATGTCAATTGTCTCCATCTATCTACAATATTTACAATGATAGCATGGCCCTTTGATTTACCTGTATCGGGACAGTAGAAATGAATAGTCTGACCCTTGTAAAAGACTCTCGAATTGTTGACACGGACAATCTTGCGGTCCCTTTTTAATTCAGCAATCCGATCTAATATTCCAGTCATTTCATCTCCTCAGAAAGGAATATCTTCATCTCCAATCTCAACTTCCATCTTCTTTCGATATGGCCTCCAATGCATCATGACATGATTCCTGGTGCAATGGAGACAATAGCGATTGTGACAGAACATGCATTCGGTGGTTTCGTAATCGTATCTGCGATGGCATTGGAAACATTCATAAGGATGATCCATTTCCTTGAGCCAATGAATGTACTCAAACCATAGGATTACGAGTGGTACTCTATCTGTCAAGATTCTAGCAAGGGACGGCGTTTTCTCTTCTCCCATCCTGCCGATCCATGATGCAAGGCGCTTGGCAAGATCAATAGATTGCATCGGCAATTATGATCTCTCTTGCCGTCCATGTGATGCACCTCAAGATCAGGATTCCATGGCACTCGGGGTCCCCAGGCTTCCTTGGCCACAACCCGATGCTCAAGCTGGTTACGGTTAGGGCCGGCACTGATCTGGATGTAGCCCTTGGAATGCCTAGATTTGCCACCTTTCCAGTTTGGATTGTCTTTCCCGGTCTTGGCCTTCATCTAGAATGCCCATTCCCGGCGTTTGCAGCCGATCCTAGCCACCTTCTCCTCTTTCTTGAGCCGTAACCATTCCCCACGGCCATGGGGCGTCATATAGCCCGTTCCTTGACACCAACCACACTCCTCAAATGGCCCACTGCCATCGTCAAGAATTGGGATGGTCTCACCACCCCTACCGCCGCAGTCCATGCAAGTCAATTTCCTTGATTCCACGAAGCGTGCGAATCGAATATGATGCGCCCGCATCTTGTACGACCATTTTGCATAATCAATCATAATCAATCCAACATAAATTGCAGAACGCCCCGGAAAAGGATTGCTAGGCCCAGTACCAGGAACCTCCCCACCTGCTCCCCCTGGGCCTCGTCCTGGGATGCTGCTGTGAAGACGTAATCCACGATCTCAGCGTTGACCATGCCAAGATCAGCCTTGTCAATCACCAGCACCAAAGTATCAACAGTCCATTCAACTTGCATCAATACCACCTTGCCGCCATATTCCAATTTTTCGAGCATGAGTTCTGGCTTTATGACAATTGGCACAAACAACATCACATTTATCTGTTTCCTCTTTTAATCTGGCTGCACTACAAGCCGCTAAAGCACTCATGCAAACACGATTTCCGCTAGAAGTGCGATGCGGCTTTTCAAGGTGATCGAATTCCATAATATAATGTGGGTACCTTTTCCCACAATCTGCACATGGAACTGATTTTAATAATACCAATCGCTGACGTAGATTTCTAGATCTCTTACGTGCTTGTGCGCGTCGTTGTTCTCTATGTTCTTTTGCCCATTGTTTTTGATATGCTCTGAATTTGTCAGGATTTCTTCGATATGTTTTGACATTTGGCATCATCGCGTCCTATTGCAATTTGCACATCTCTGGCAATTTTAGGTCCAATACCTTCAATATCAAGCCATTCATGTTCAGCAGCATGAACCATATTATAAACAGTACCAAACCTTTTCTCAACAAGTTGTGATTTCGTCCATCCAATATGAGGCAATAAAGCTGCTATTCTCCTAGTTACCGTCGGCCTCGACAATTCCGCCGTCTCCCCTCCCGGCTCTTGCATTGCGTGGAAGCTGCGGTGGCTTGACTTCTGCCACCAATTGTACAAGGCCAATATCAAGGCCGCTGTCACGTCCACGGATGACGTACTTCTGACCAAGATGGAACCTTGAACTGCCATGGACGAAAGCCAAGACTCGAAACTGGAGTACAATAGCCTCTGATTGCCGTGGCTCGCGTCGATCCACTTGCCGCACTGTACTTCCCTGTCGCTTTCCTTTGGGAATAGCTTTAGATATTGCAGGACGCCTGACTTTGGACATGGGCGATAGACTCCCTCAATTAATAAGTAAACGATGTCATATTGAGCCTTCATCAATGGGATCTGGTGGTCTGCCAATCTCCCGCTGAACATGCACCCAACTGCATCTAAAATTTTCTTGCATTCAATTCCAACGGATATCCCATTAGCACTGCTAAATGCGATATCGGCAGACTCTAATTGGGTTAACATTGCATCCTTGCCAATTAATTCTGCATAGTGTTTACTGCCGATTCTTGAATCAATGAGGATAATTTTTCCTGCCTCCTTTTCCATGTTCTAATACGATGGCAATTGGCACAGACAACATCACACTTTTCAATTTCAGTTAATAGAACTTCCCAGCAGCGTCCATATAATTGATTAACAGGCCCCCTGCCTGTATGTGGTGGTCTATGATCAAATTCAAGTATGTAATGAGGAAATGATTGTTTGCAGTCAGTGCAACCATTAGATTCTTTGAAATCTTGCATGAATTTAAGACGTTCGGCAGCGCGCTTCCTAGCAGATTCATTGCATTTGTCTCGATACTTTCGATAGTGACGCAAAGAATATTCTCTGAATCTTTCACGATCAGCATCAGTAAAATCACCTTTCATTCGATGATATTTTTCGCGTGCAGATTTTCTTCTAGCTTCAACGTGACGATTGTAAGCGCGCCTTTGCTTAGCATTGGATTCTTCCTTGTGCTTTTCACGCCATTTCTTTTCAACCTTACGGCGACGAGCACGGCGAATGGCCTTTAATTCCTCTTCGGAATAATTTGGGGCATTGTACGGTTTACTCATGGCCGTATCACCCTCGCAGCTAATTCAGTTTGAAATCTGTGACATTTAGGACATTCAATCCTATGACAATGTGCTGGACGGCAAAGGGATTTCAATATCCTCTGTTCATCCTCTTGCGTCAATGTCACAGTCACCTTACGGCACATTGGACAATAGAGTTCCATGTCATTCCATTTCATCGAACGGCTTTTGATGATCTTCGCATAGTACCTTCGTTGTCATAATCATAATTAAAGTGCCAACAAAGGGAATAAATGCTAATATCGGATAGTACCATTCATCTTTAATGATAAGCCAATCATTTGGAAGACGGGCTTCCTTTTCACATCCCGGCCAGTCGCATATATTCTTAATCATGTCATCGCCCCGGATCTGGCTTTCTTTCACAATCCCTATCAGGATCAGTGCAAATGGCTGCCGGGGTCCTGAGCCCTGCATTATGATATGCTGCATGGCCATTGGCTACAATATCCAAGGTCTGTGGTATTAACCACCAGTAATCCGCTGTCTTGATATAGGGCCTGGGAGTGTGAGTGTGAAGCCAATGGGAAGCTGTTCCAATCAACATTGATTCACCAATATCGGTTAAGGCCACAGTTTTGAAATCAGGATGCCGACCATAGAGCCAATGATTTGTCTCAACACTAAGCGGAGCCCTCTTCTCTGCATCAGTCGTAGTCTTGGCATCGGCAAGATCGGCGCCAAGTTGGGCCAGGACCATTAAGTTCCATGCCGGATGCTTCCACGTCACAAAGTCAATGGCAGTCTCTTTCACTTCATGGCCGACATCTTTGAAGACATTGGCCTGACATGGAATTGCCGATAGTGCGAGTAGTGATAGAGCGAGTTTAATTTTCATTTGGTCTCCTGTATGCAAATTGGAACTGCTGGCCGGTCTTGCAGAACATGGCCCTTCTTGTCCGTTGTCGGGGCTCTATATATCGACACTACCGGGCCGTTGTATGGCGGGTACGGTTCTGAGCGTGAATAGGCCATCCACCCATCCGGGCAGTCATAGTGCCCTGCGCTTGGATCGGGGACCCATTCGGGCTTGGGGGGCGAGCACGATACTGCTCCACCACAGGGATCAAACTTCTGTAAAACTCCACTGGTGTTAGCTTGAATCTGAAACTTCGGATTGATCGTGTCGTTCGCGGATTGCGCTCCGACCGTCAGAGCGGCACACAACAGTAATAAGCAGATTCGTTTCATTGCCATTCCTTTCCAAGGCAATCGTCAAATGAACTTCCAGTCTCTAGTGCCTGCCTTGTTTCATCTTCAACTTCCCAACTTTCTAACTTGCAGCCGCATTCTTCTAAATGCCATTGAAAGACATACGACTGGTGCACGATTACGTTCGACCAATCTATAAAAATCGGCTCACCATTTTCTCCTCCGGTGATAATCGCACCAGAGGGCGTAATCAGGGGCGGCTTCGGTTTCTCTTCGTGGTATCCGACCGTCAGAGCGGCTGCGAGGAGCAGGATAGCTGTTTTCATGGTTTTACCAACCCTTTCCGTATCTTGTATCGGGCGTAGGTATTACGCCCATTGGAGAACGCGCATCATCGCAAATGCAGATTGCTTCTGGACAGCAGTTCTTTACTGGAGTCGAGGGACCGGGTATGGTGATCGGTACGCTGTGCTCTCTGGTCCACTCGGATTGATGCAAGTCGATGAGAGCCTTTTGCCCTTCCATCGTCTTAACGTCAAGCTGAACATCTTTCAGAAGTCGATCACGTTGCTTTTCTGTTATGCTCAAGGCATCTTCGAGCGCCTTGATGGCCTCGGATTGCTTGTCGAGTGCATCAGTACAATTCTGTAGCGTTGAAGCGAATCGTGGCGGAGGCGCTGGTTTCCCCTGGCACCCCGCCAGCATGAGGGCAGCGACAGCCAAGATTGCGAGTAGCGGTTTCATTTCAGCCTCCTCAATAATCCGAATCATCATAACCAGAATTACCAGTCACCTCGGGCGCGGAAGCTGCGGCAGGCGCAGGAGGGTCGAGATGAAGAGGCATAAATTCCATCATGTTATTTGCCATCACTTCATAGACTTGTACATAATCGACACTTTCTTCCTTACAGCTAAGAACATATTCTGCCAATCGTTTTCGCATGTGGATTTGACCTTGCTTGCTGGCCTCACGCGCAATCTCGGCATCGCGGGCGGCGATCATCGCAGTCCAATCGTTAAGAACGCCACAATCAGAGCGGACATTATGGCGGTTCAATTCAAGCGCAAACTCCCTCGGGCTACTTGCCATCTGAACCTCCTGCGGCCTTGCGATGGGCGGTAAGGCGTGCTTCTAAATAGTCGCTTATCTCTTGAACGGTAGAAACGAACATGATTCTCTTGAGGTCCATCAATTCTTTCATGTTCGCAGCGGCCAAGTGCGCATCGAGTGCTCGCCCGGCGTCGGGAGAGATGAGGCCTTCCACCTTCCGTTTAATCGAGGCTGCCGCAATAGAAATATTGGGAGGCTGGTTGAAGGCGTCACAATAATCGGCCACCAGACTGAGCGCCGCCGCTTCCCCGGCCTTCGCTTCTTGTTCGAGTGCGTCGATGGTGTCAATCACATCTCGAATTAAAATCGACTGCGCTTCACCAGGAATACAAATTACACGGTACGCTGGCATATTCCGAAGTTCATCTTCTTGACGCTTCGTCAATCGCACGTCACTCCCTCCCGCCGTTCAGAGTTTAAGCTCGCCATTCCTACATTGAGCCCAGAACTCCACAGCCCAATCTCTCTTGGTAGCAATTGGAAATTCAATGCGACTGGATTCCAGGGATGAGAGATTGTCACGAAGGACCCGGCAACTCACATTCCCTTGGCTTAGTTCCAATAGGCACAATGTCTCTACAAGGGATGGCATGGTGGGAGATCCAGACAAGTTGGCATCCATTCCCACTTCAATACGGAATGCCTTCCTGTCCTTGTTCTCTTTGAATCCACCTTCCCGCTGCTCTTTCACTGACTTGGTTACCGATGTCAATATCACATTCAATGTATCCGATTGCCTTACGAGGTCTAGGAATGCGCCGTCGTAAGCACCCTTTACGATTCTCCAGTAATCGTCTGGATTGCCAGGGATTGGACTGCCTTTCTTTTCCACCCCAGATGCAAACTTGGTGCCCCTTTTGGCATCCATGTAGGCTACCCTGGAAACTCCGGCAATGGATTGAGTCCCCAAGTCCTGAGCCATATCCCAAATCGGCCCCATGGATTCAATGGCCAGCCAATCACCAGTCTTGACCCTTCCCATTACAGTGGCCGCAACTTCAGTCGCTTCATTCATGCTGGTGATTTTATAATACTGGATGTTTTGAGGGGCATCAGAGCCAAAGGAACGTAAGGCTGACTTGAATTTATTTTCACTGTCAATAACGTAGAACACGGCATTGGGCTTATTCTGCTCCACCCACCACGCCACACTGACAATGGCCGATGACTTGCCAACGCCATCTTTGCCTGCCAAGAGGATGAACTCCCTCGATGGATAAGCATTCCAATCCAATAGCTCTTTACTTGATTGTGCTATTACTTGTGCAGACATTGACCCTCCTGAGTCTTAGTCCGGTGATTCATATTCATATCAATATCATTATGATATTAATATCAATTCAATGTGGAGGGGATGCCGTCCAGTCCCGAGACACTCACTGTGCAGCGCCATGTCACAGCAGGCGGCATCCCATATACAGTTAGGGCCATGAGGTTTTTAGCATGGTCCACCCTGTAAATTTTCCCGGTACTGCCGCTCGTAAGCCAGTACCGGGTGCCTATTCACTTCCCAGCCAAGATATGGCATCCCCTTGGGCTCACTCCCACTGTTAATGAGATGGGATCGTGGCCAGTTCACTGGGAAGTGAAAATCAAATCCTCTTCCATCTGCGAATCGACTTGATTGCCTTGTCTATCACAAGATCGACAAAGGCAACAGCAACATAAGCGCCAGCACAAGCCGCAATGGAATACTCTGCAATCAAATTGAATAGATGCACAGGTGTCATCATTGTACCCTCAATTGCTGTTCAACTGCATCTTTCAGGACAGCCGGCAACGATGACAAGAGTCTTAGTGCTTGTTCATTCCCGGCATTGCACATATCCCCAAGGAAATCCCTTATGACAACTATGATTTGACCTTCAGGACTCATTACGATAGTCAAGAGCGTAGTCGAATCGCCAGGGACTTCACCAAGATCCATGCCGGCACGTCTGAATCCCTCTGGCAGGCTCATCGTAATTCCTTCTGTTTATCGACAATTTCTTCAATGGTTATCTTGTCGCCACCAACGCGCTCTACGACCTTTACAGCTTCATCTAAACTCAACTCATCCAATTGAATTTCGAAGCTCTCCTTGGTGTCCACGTTAGTTAATCTCACCTTCATCTCAATTCCTCCGCATTAGCCAGGATCATTCTCCAATTCTCCTCAATCTCACTCTCCGAGAACAGAATATCCCATGCCTTGAATACCGGGACGGGTGGCCTCCACGTCCCTCCCACATAGAACACAAAGAGCGAGGCCCTGGTCATGCCCAGCATGTGACAGTACGCTTTCATCTGCCAGAAGTATTCGATTCGAGATTCAATCGCATGATTGGCAGAGGCAAAGTTAGCCTTATACTCCTGCACTGACCACTCAACCGTGTCGATAGCGTCTGGACTGCCAATGATCCCATCGCATTCAATCTCCCCGACACGCTCATAGCGAGGAGGAGGGCACATGGCCGTTGCCAGTTGAACCTCGAATATCCTCCCCACGCTTGCAAACATATCCAAATCCTCTTCGCTGAAATCGTTTTCCTTCTGCCGGCCAATTGCCTTGCTCATGTGACGAATGACACTGGACACATGAATGCCGGGAGTGCGTGCCGCTGCCTGTTCTGGTGATAAGACTAGGCCAGTCATGCTGACGGCACGCTCACTCATCCTCACAATTACTCCCCGGCAGCTTGACTGAGACTCGCGCCTTCCGTTGCCGGCGCTTTCTTCGCCTTCCTTGCGGCCTGCATCTTGGCGATATGCTCTGGGCTCAAGGTGCGTTTCTTCGTCCCAGGCTTACGCCCTCGCTTGGCCGTCCCCGTTGCTTTCCCACCAAACTCATGGATCAATTCATCAAGCTTGGCAAGAGCCTCAACATGGGCCACTCGCTTGCGATTTAGTTCTGCTACGATCATCCCCTTGACATTCATTGGCACCGCCTCCTTGACGGTGATGGTATCGTACCATCAATAGCCTCTTGATGCACGTTGAATCAAATTCAAGACACGTTCAATTTCAGGATTGGCCTTGAGAGCGGCAAGGGCCTCATCTATCCTCGTCAATTGCTGTTGCAGATGAGTGCGATTGCCCTCCAGTTTCTCGGTCACGGTTGGGTTGTGGACAGTCTTTGCCATTTGCTCTGTCGGTGCCGTCTCGCCACCACCAAGATCCAGTAGGTCACCCAAGTTTCACTTCCTCGCCGGTCTCAGTGGCCCATCCCCCTGCCTCTGCATGTTCCAAAAGGAAAGTCGGATCACCGGCCAGCTTTTTGAGTGCAGTCATATTGGCCTTGAGGTTGGGGTCCTTGGTCGCTCTGAGCATCACCGATGTCGATAGCTTGACCCTCGTCATGGTGTTGTCAGGAGCTTCAGCCAAGATCCCTTGAATGAGTTCAATTGCCTGTGGAGTGAGATCGGCATTGCCGTTACCGGCAGCGTGAGCAGTAGGCTGTGACGCGGAGGTGCTTGCAATGGAAGGGCGCGTGGCCGGGGCAGTCGCCTTCCCTTTCCCCGGCAAGGCAATGATCTTACTGACCATTGCAATCACCTTGTCTTTGTTGTCGCTCGTCTTGCCCTTTGGCGCCGCTGTGTTTGTGAGTGTGACCTTGGTTCCCTTGAATTGCCTGACGCTATCCCCGGTGATCGGGAAGTTACATTTGGCAAGCGATCCAAGCCACATGGATGCAGCGCCGCCCTTGTAGATCTTGGCTTCGCCGCCACCCGGATGGATGAAACGGTCACCGTCTTCACTGGCCGACAGATGCTCATTGTCTCCGGCCTTGTATGGCTGTTCATACTCAGCCCCATCATCTCCCTTATACGTCACCATGATTGCTGGGACGCCTTCAGGGACCTGTCCTCCGTAGGTGAAGGACCCCGCATAGACATTGACTATTGTATAGTCTCCGTCTGGGATTTGTCCTGCACCGCCGTGATCTTCCGGGGCAAGTGACGCCCCCTTTGCTTTCTCTGGCATGTCATCTCCTATCGTTTTGATTTGGATTTACTTCTGGACTTCCTTGAATTCAATTCTATTTTGATGAGCCTGTCAAGTTCCATGGCCGCAGCATTGGCCTTTTCTTGTGGGTTGGTAGCACCTAGATAGGCATGGCGGGCCTCGCCTGACCATCCATCGCAATTCGCTGCAAATAAGTCATGTTGCTGCTTATCGGTTAGCCCGAGAATTTCTTGGGCTTTTAGAGAAACATCAAATGTATTGAGACCATCCGTAACGCTGTCGATGCGATCTTCGCCCTTGTATACCGGCTTTGGTACCAACCCTTCCATGAGGCAAGCATTCCCACCCAAACACCCGGCAGTTCCGCATGGAGGTCTTTGGGTCATGACGACACAAGAACCCTTTCCGTAAATCCACCATCTCTGATCGTACCGTCCTGGCTCTGCCAATATCCATTTCTTGAGCTTCCTCATCTTTGTGATATTCATATTACTCTCCCTTTAATGGGGATGGATCTCGACAGGAGTTAAAGGGTAACGCCTTCTCGCCACCACCTGTAGCTTCGCCATCTCTGCCGGGTAATGCCGCAGCATATAACGCCGGGCTAGAGTAGCTTCACATTGCAGGCGCTTACGGGATTGCTTGGCATTCCCCTTAACCCTGTCGGACTTCACTTTCAATTTGTGGTTCTCCTGAGACAACCGGGACATTACATCAAACTTACATGGAAGTCAAGCATTATTTTTGCAAAAGAAAAGGCCCCCGAATGTTTTCGAGGGCCTTGAGCCTCTAATTTACTGTGAGGCAATTCACTGTTGAGTCATACAATCCTCCGCAACTTAAAGTTGCAGCGCAATTCTGCTTATACTCTTACATGGAACATCTGTCAAGAGAAATCACTGGGATTGACAAAATAATTTGAATATGCTACGGTGTCCATGCACACCGCCTTCCCCCATGAAGGCTGCCCTTCGTCCTTATTCCTCCTGAGTAAAACGAGGGGCTGAGCATGACCCGACTGGGCCTGGCGCCGCACAACCGTCAGGCCCTTTTACTTGACATTCCCTTCATTTTGTGCATAATGATGCCGTGGCCTGGCCGGGCCACTACCGGGAACAACTCTTGGTATTGCGTGGATGGGGCCGTTACCGACGAGCGGCCCCCGTCCATGTATCGTCGGAGGTATGTGTGGTCTCACCATGCTATCTAGTTGACAAGATAATCCCTTCGAGAAGAATTCACCTGTTAGCAGGCATCAGCAGCGCCGGCAAATCGCGCTTCCTCTTACCAGCCCTGATCCTTTGGAACGCTGGCATCCCACTCCTCGGGCTCCGGGCCTATCCAGTGCCGTGGTGCATGGTCTGTGGTGACCGGCCACTGTCAGATGCAGAGGACACCCTGGCCAGCATGGGTTTCTCCACGTCGGATGTAGACATCATCCCCGCCTTCGGTCAGCACAACAAATCAAGCTACGGCATCATGGACGAGATAGAGAAGCGAAAGTATAAGCTGGTGCTCTGGGAAGGCTTCGACATGACCGTGAAGAATCCCAATAGCCCAGGCGAGGTCAAGGAACTCCTTAGCCGCATCACAGCCTACTGCGAAGAGGGATTGACGATCATTGGAAGCGTAGGCGTTGCCAAGCTGAAACCCCACGAGATGTATCAGAATCCCCGCCAGCTTGTCGCCGGCACGTCCCTGTGGGAGCGAGCCACCAGCACCAACTTCATTATCATGCCAACCAATCCCAAGGATATTGAAGATCCCAACCGCATTCTCTACGTCAGCCTCAAGAACTCGGCCAGCTTTACAGTTAAGGGGAAGTTTGACGAGACCGGGATATTAGTGTTCGATGACTGGGCAAACCGTATACATGGAAACATGATTCCCGATCCAGTGCATCGAAGGAACGGCCAAAAGTGACCGTAACCCGTGCAGATTCGATAAGGCGCTCTTCTCGCTACACTCTTTCCCTTAAAGATATTACTAGGTTAACTCTCTGCACATCGAATCCATTGACTTTACCTATGATTTGGTGAAGTAAAAGCGAAAGTGAGCATTTGAATGGAATTACTAGTAGCTGATCTTTTCTGTGGTGCTGGCGGCGCTGCCAGAGGCATTGAACTTGCCTGCCAAGATGCTGGGATTGCTGTCACTATCATAGGCGTAGACAATCGGCCCCAACCTCGGTATCCATACCATTTCATTCTAGGGGAATGGGACAGTTTGGATTTGGAGGGATTTGATTTCGTATGGGCGAGCCCGCCATGTCAAAGCTATAGCATTACCAGAACCTTGCACAAAAGAACACATGCAGCTTTAATAGAGCCTGTACGTGACATGGTTATGAATTTACCTCATGTTATAGAAAATGTGGTTGGAGCGCCGTTATTAAAACCACATCAATTATGTGGCTCGTCTTTTAACTTGAATGTTCAAAGACATAGATTATTTGAATGTTCCTTCCCGTTGATTTCTCTAGCATGTAATCATTATGATGGATTCAAGCCATTAGAGGTGGTTGGACATTTTGCCGGCAGGAATGGCAAGACGATCAAACGCCATCGGAAGCCCGCTGATTTAGCGGAGGCAAGTGAAGCAATGGGGATTGATTGGATGAGTTCATCGGAAATAGTTCAAGCGATACCACCAGCCTATTCCCGTTACATCTTCTCCCAATGGCTACTTCACGAGGGCCATCCACAGCCATAACTTTATGGCTTCAAGGCCCAGACCCAGGGCTATGCCCAGGAAGAGGCCAGCCACGATCATCAGCTTGCCTTTCGTTGACATAGCTTCACCTTTCTGACCTTAGCGTATCGTCTACGGATCTCCATGGCCTCGGTCTCCACTGTCCTGGTGGGGAACAAGAACCAGTCAAGCCAGTACCATAGCGTTGCCAGTATGCCCATTAGACCCCCTAGCAGTCGATTTGCCGCACGATCAGCCCTTGGATGGTGATTTGACCCTAATTGGCCCCTTTGACGCAGCCACGGGCTTCCTATTGCGTTTCTCTGGCACCTTGACAGGCGGCGACGGTACATGCCCTGGCACACGACTGGGCAGGGACAGTCCCAGCACCTCCCGCACCAATTCCTCTAAGTTGAATTTCACCGTTCCTCCTTTTCTTTAGTCATGTGCGCGTGCTCCTCTCAGTTGCTAGATCGCTGATTGGCTGCAAGGATGCTCGGAGCGGCTGTGCTCCATTCTTGTTTACTTGCAGGCTTGGCGGACAACCGAGCATCCATGTAGCCAGTCTATTCCAATTGAATGGAATGGGATGACCACGGCCCCGATCATGGCCCTAGCGTTCGCTCTGCTTTAGCAATTTGAATCCCATTGCCAAGCGAAATGGTATTTTGCCATGAGTTTGAGTCCAAACATCGCGCTCCCCTTCCATTGGCCTACCATGCTGACCGTGAGTGGGCGTTAAAGTGCAAACGCAGGTGATTAGTCCTTCCTCTTGACAACGACGGCAATTCCATGCTGGTTTATGTTGCGGCAATAATGCGGGATCGCCAAAGTATCCCTTGGCAATGGCTTGCTGCAATAGCCTCGCCATTCTCCATGCCGCAATGCGCTGGTGATTGTATCTCATGGCCTTGGTCCACGCTGTATCAGTCGAATCGTATCCGCAGACACATGGAATCGAAGGGAAAGGTTCTCCTGTGTTACCTTCCCCTTGAGATCCCAAATGATTCTCTTCTGCCGCAATGTCAATATGACTTTGTGAGTACCGGCAGTTGAACGGTATTGGTAGGACATAGCCTAGTCTTTGCCAGTCCCTAGCTTTGTCCTGGTATCTTGCGTGGCGTGTTGGAATCGTTTGTCACCATTGCCGCGCCCCTTGTGCCGAGTATGCCCACCCTCGCTTCTGACGCCAAGGCGAGTCGATGGCGACGGGGCATCAAGCTGATATTCACCGGGAGCGAATCCCGCCTTGCGATCAAAGGACACTATTTCCCTTGATACACTTTCAGGCAATTTGAATCGTGTGGCAGTCTTCCCTTTGACAAGATATGCCCTGCCCACGGAAATGATTACCCCGTCAAGGTGAAAGCGCCGTTTACATGCCACAGCCATTGCACAAGTCTTATGATTCTTGACTGTGGCAAGGGAAGTGTCACGCGGAAGGACCTCAATGTGAATGTTACGCTTGGCATCCTTTACGGTAGTGACCTCTGGATGGAAATGCTGTACTATCTGCAATGCTGTTGCCATTGTTATTCTCCTGATTTGAGATGCAGGGCTATGCCCTGGTATTACTTTGCACCGCCATTTGGCCCACACTCGCCCGCAATATAAGCGAGCCAGCGTTCTTGATTGAATCGAGGATTCTGTGACTTGCAGAAGTCTGCCAATTCTTTCAAATGGACTTCTTGAAAGCCATCCAATCCATGTGCAAAACGATTGTGCAAGCGGATGGCATCCGCTAATGCAATGAAATGTTTCTTGGTCATTGTAATTCCTCCTGATATTCAGATGCCCTGGTAATCAATTCGATTCACCATTCGCTCGTATGCCCTGGTGACGCTATGCAATGTGCGGTCTCCCAGGGCCATTACCATGTTTAGGATTACTACCCGTGACTTTCCTCATTCTAATTCTATTGGCAATTAGATGCACCTTGCATTGTCCTCCATTGCCAAGGGCTTTCCTTCCACACGTTCGGCATAGGCCGTTTTTAATCTTGTTTCGTTGCCATATCAATTGTCGGCTTACTCCCAGTCTCTTTGCTTCGTCTGAATATCCCTTTGATTTTGGCATAATGTCTCATTTGAGACTGGGCAACCTGATACGCCAAACGGACCCGATTGCCCAGCTCTAGCACAGAGGAGTTATTGTGCTTGAAAAGACCCTAGCACGTCGATTGCCACTTGTCAACATATAATTTAATTTATTTTCACTTGACACGCATTTTATGCTTGACACTATTTCGGGTTTAGTGCATCTTATGCGGTATCCCGAAACTATATCGGGACACAGAGGAGACTATGACAATGTTTGACCTACACTATTCTATTACTGGAGTAACCACGCTGTCTCAGGCTGGGGTCAATTACCTCGCATCTCACGATGGCGACTATCACAAGGCAATTGACAATGGCTTGCATGTTTCGTTTGAAGACCGCGCTACCCTTGAGAAACTGGAAGAGGCGCCGCGCTCATTCCTTGACAATGTGAAACAATTCTTCGCAGAGCAACGTGTCCCAGGGCCATGGAATCCCATTGACGTACCAGTATCGGGATACAATGAGAATCTTGAGGACACCTTGCCAATCAATTCAGATCCACGAGACTGCGAATCCGATGATAACCCCGATGAAAGACTCTGCGAAGAGTATTCTAATTCGGACCAAACGCAAGGCGAGTAATACCGTTCCCATTGGACTCCTTGGAGTCCTTTGGGATTGGCATTGCCAATCAATTCACAGAGGAGAATAATCGAATGGAACAAACTAGTCCATATCGGATGCAAAGCGTACGCCACGCTGTAGTCCATGTTATTGGCAAAATTTGGATGCCAATGGTAACAGCCGCGTATGATTACAGCCTGTCCGATTATGACCTTGAAAATATCGGACAATTCACTCGCGCCAATGTCGAGCGATGGCTTGGCACCCATGCGGGAGACTTTCAATCTATCGAAGACTTTCAAGCGGAATGTGGACGCAAAACAATCCCTTGGAAGTCAGAGGAATCCGAAGTCACTTACATTGACTTGCGATTCCCGAGTGAGGATTGAATGTTAATCAAGCTAACTCGTAGTGGACGTTTCCACGCCAAAACAATGCGTCCTACTCCGCACAAGTGTGCTGCCATGCGGACAAGGACCTATCCTTATTGGGTTTCAATCCAAGCCACAGACAAGCAATTGACTCCCGAGGGATTCCTTATCAACAATGAGAGAATAGCAGAGTACTTCGACACTCGTTTCGGACACAAGGCGCCGGAATGGGATGCTATTTCTTGCGAGAATATGGCGCTCATTGCTTGCCGCGAATTGGCAAGTATCATGCTGAACGATGGTATTGATGTTCAGTGTGTCGAATGTCAGATCCTAGGCTCGAATGGTGCAGAGATTAAGGGAATATGGACACCAGAGCTAATCCACGACAATGGGAGGTCCAATGCACAAGCAATTGCAGTGTCTTAAGAAGTGTGTCAAGCGAGTAAAGCGATTCGCCATGCGTAGTGGTATCGTTTTGCTTGCCATGTTCGCAGTGTTCGTTGTCATGTACAATACAGGGGAAGTAGTCCCATTGGCCTTGGCAATCGAACGCATCGCAGAAGCATTGGGCTTTTCCTTGGCAGATACCTTGGCAGAGGTATAGCTCACTATTGGCCTATCAATTGCGATGATAGGCCAATGGACGCGCTATCTAATGTGTGTCACAGAGGAGAATACGACAATGAGAAAATTGCTTGGCACGCTCAAGGTTTATGAGACAGACGAGGATTGCGTATCGGGACTCCATTCCAAATTGATGCGCGATGGCACATTCTATCGCAATCAGTTTGAATTGCGGCTGTGTCCGAATGGCAGAGCGATGGGAAACGACCTAGAGAAGACTGAACAGGAGAAGATTCTCGCGCATGAATTGGGACACTTTGTCGGGCACATTCTTGCCTTGCCAGAACACTTAAAAGACCGCAAACGGACGATCAGGAACAAACTGGTAGGATTGCATCCCGATGCGCGGCCTAGCGTTCCACAGGAGGAGGAAGCATGGACCGTAGCAGAGGATATTCTCCCCGGCGCCAAGCAATCCGAAGTCTACAAGCAAGGGATTGCATCCTATGCTAAGCACGATGAAAGGTATTGGAAGCTATTCCACGATGCGGACCCTTTCACTCAATTCATGGTGTCCGATGAAACCTTGAAAGCAATTCCAATTGAGTAGTAATCCAATCTAATTACAATCAATTCAATAGTATATGGCCTATCCTTAACAGGGTAGGCCATTTCTATTTATATTCAATTCATCGTACTAGTACGTTTCGTTGGCTTGACAAGGAATTAGAGTTAAAGTAACTTCGCTTCCAAATGGCCATTAATGGCCCTACAAACGCGCTGGACGAACGCAAAATTACGCAAGCCGCCGCGACACTAAAGCCTCGCCGCAAGGTTCTGTTAGCCTCTCTAATGGCAGGGAATACCGTTGCCAAGTCTTCGCAGATTGCGAGGTATTCGCATCCCAATGCGGGACGCGAAGCTATCGCGGATATGCGTCGCAAGCTACCAGAATTGATGGAAGCTGTAGGAATGAGCACTCCAGATATTCTCCGCAAGCTCCGCAAGAAGCTGGACGCGCAGAAGACAATCACGGCCAATTGGAATGGCGAGATCACGGACATAATCGAAGTAGATGATAATGGGATTCAAATGGACGCGATTAAATTGTCGCTTCGTTTGCACGGACTATTGGCAAGCGATAGCGCAGACGGTCCTAGCCATTTGAATATCAGCATCACAAACACTGTGGACGTAAACAAGGACGAGGAATGACTAAGACCCTGGCCGATGCTCGCCTTGTTCCATGTAATCCTCTGCCTCGCTACGTTCGCCGCATCATCCACGACACTGAACGATGCCATTATCAAAGGGAAGAGTACCGCACGGCACCGGAACGTAACCTACGCTTTGCCAAGCTTAGATCCTTGCATGGTATCGTGCGCTATTCCGATACCAACGCCATCGGCTTGCTAGTCTATGTCGTGGCGTGGCCTAGGCAATCGAATGACAATGGATTGAATAGGAATGGTGAGGGTATGACAGGCGCTAATAGAGAGACCACCGGGGGTCGGGTCCCATTTAACCCTGCCATAAAATCCCAAGAATTGCCATCCGATTCCAGTTCCATGGAATTATCGTCATCGGCCACAGGAAAATTGGAAAAATCTGAAATTGAAAGTGATTCCATATAACTACCATGACCATGACAAAAAATTGCACTTGCCCTAAATGTCAAGGCCCCAGTGAACCGATTCCGCCGGAAGGGCTGATTGACATTTCCACGAACAAGGATGGTAGCTGCGTCGTGGTTTGGAATGCAGATGGGACGATAGCAATGGCGGTCCATCCAGATCAATGGTTTGCAATGATGGATAAGGAATAAATGGCCACTCCCACTAAACTCGATATTAGTTTGCAGCCCAAACAGCGCCGAGTCTACGATCAGGTTGAGGATGCTGTGGGGCCGTCGATTATTGGCATTGGCGGTAGCAAGGGTTCAACCAAATCCCACATTATGCGCGTGGCGATGTTATTGCGAAGATTAAAGTATCCCGGCACCGCCGGCCTTCTATTCCGTCGCAAATGGAATCAATTGCGCGATACCCACCTTGAGGGTGGCTATTTCAAATCGTGGCCATTCATGCGTGATTGGTGGCGAGCCAGCGAAAAGACCTTGTACCTGCCTACAAATCCACAGTCCCGCATCGTGTTTGGCTACGCGGAGCATCCTGGCGATATTGACGATTTCCAGGGCAAGGAATACATGGATGTTTTTGTCGATGAAGCCACTCGCCTGACCGAAATGGAATTGGTTAAGCTCAATGAGACTCGGCGCTGGACGGGCACTGTCAAGGGCAAGTCAATCCCAGACAAATTGTGCAAGACGCTGTGGGCGATGAATCCTGGTGGCCCTGGCCATTCCTACATTCGTCGCCTGATGTACAAAAAAGACTATCATGGCAAGGAACGGGCCGAGGACTATACCTTCACACCCATGTATGCTTGGGACAATATCGAATGGTGCCGCACGGCCCTGGCCGAGAATAGCCTTCGCGCTTGCGATTACTATGGCTGCGTCAACGATTCTGGCCGGCTCGTAGTCGATTATGGTGGCTCTTGCACCTATGGCCACCCCATTCCACGTCGAGGATTCACCGACAAGGAACGATTTGAATTCTTCATTAAGAATACGCAAAGGGGGCATGAACTTGATAATCTACCGCAACGACTCCGCACCGGATGGCTTCTCGGTAATTGGGATGAATTCGCCGGGCAATTCTATGACATCTGGGACCCCACACCTGGAGGCCCTTATGTTAAGAAATGCTTGCCCGATAAAGATTGGCACCCAAGATGGCTGGGTATTGACTGGGGATTCCAGCATCCCTGCTCTTGTCATTGGATGTCTCGGGTTGGAAAAATAACGAAGATCTACCGGGAGCGCATGTCCAATCACCATTCTGCCCGCTCCCAGGCCCAGGAGATTGTCGATTCTACCCCCGCCGACGAGCGTCACCTTGTCGATGCCATCTACCTCTCTCCCGATGCCTTCCAGAAGCGATCTGAACAGGATTCCTTTGCCGATCAAATGGGAGAGATATTCAAGCAGAATGGAATGCCATATCCCACCGAGGCCGATAATGACCGTCAGCATGGAGCCCAGGCTCTCTATGAGGGGATGAAGGCCCTTGAATTGGAGATTGACCCGTCATGCAAGGGCCTGATCGACGTTATTCCCATGATCTGTACCGACGAAGACGATCCTGAAGAGATTGTCAAGTTTGACGGTGACGATGCCTTCGATAGCGCACGCTATGGCTATAAATCGAGGATGCGTCCCGGTAAACAGCCCATGATTGAGGTTGTCAACGAGAAGGTCCTAGCCTTTGCCAAGGCCCGCAATAAGAATTTAGAGGACATGGACATCAATTCCGTTGCCATGCTCAATAGAAGGGCCACAGCAGCCGAGAAGGTACGCAGGGGCCGACGCCGTGGTGGGCTCGGGCGAATTTGGAGACCAAGGACAGCGGGAGGAATAGCATAATGCCACTATATCCAGGGGCGCTTGGAGCCACAGCGCCAGTCACTTCCAACATCTCTCCCATCGCCTTGCAAAAGGGAGAGTCTTGCTACGTGTGGGGCACTCTCGCTGCTGGCGCCACTCAACTTCCCGTCAATGACACGAATGTGGCTGTCGAAGAGGTTGCCGCTGGCACCGCTTCCATTGCCGTCAATCTACAGGCTGGCTTCGAGGGGATGCCGCCTCCAATGGTGTGCATTGAAGTCCATTTCGATTCCACTCCCGGTGTCGCTGAGATTGACGTTCAAGAGGCCGATACCGATGCCGATGCTTTCTATATCACTCCCGTTGCAGCAGCTTATACCCTTGTCCCAACAACGGTATCGCCATTCAATAACAGGATTGATCTCAGTCCAACTGGCGGCAAATTCATGCGATTGTTCATGAAGACCTTGCCAAACGATGCCGACGTATGGGCAAAGATAACGAGGTTAGCATGAAATCACCAGTGGTATTGCGCGGCGAATACCATAGGACCGTGACATCGCTATTCGCTGAACTCGATCTCCTTCGTAAGCGCATCAAGGACCTTGAACGTCAATTCGCTGTGGAATATGACGATACTGGCAAGGTAACAAAGACCTTGGCCGACGTTCCGATACCAGAACGAGGCAATGTGAAGGTGATTAAGAAGCCAAGGAATCCAATGGCAGGGATGACGTGGGATCAACGACGTAGGTGGCTCGAAATGACTGACGGCGGAAGGATAAAGAATGGCTAGTCGTGGCGATGGGATGATCGAATCGGCATTGAGAGGCCCAGCACCAGCCCCCACCGCTGCCCCTCCTGATGGCACGGCTGCATCAGGCTATGTTACTCCCGATCTCGGCCCATTTGAATGCGAGAATTGCACCAAGTTTCAAGAGCCATCGACTTGTACCGATCCTCATGTCGTAAACGATCCCGAGGTCAATGGCCAAGTCGATCCCGAGGGCTGTTGCAATTATTTCACTTCAGCCCATAAGGAATCTCAAGAGCAAGAACATACGGAAGGATTAGGAGGCAATAATGGCGGGAGCGAGTGATCGTCATTTCATGAATCCGCAACACGGTGCCCACTTCGGCGCTGGCAGTATCGGTCACGAAGGAACGTCAAAGGCTGGTGCCGGTGACGTGGAAGAGAAATCGGGGCAGCATCGTGCCCCTCACATTCATATTCATAGCCACAGTCAAGGCCATACTGTCCACATCATGCACCACAATGGTCAGCATGAACAGCATGAGCACGCCCACGGCGATTCAGAAGGCATCGCTGAACACATTCATCAGCATCTTGGCGGTCAGCCCGCCAATGTAGCTTCGGAGGGCGCTGCTCCTCCAATGGAAGAAGAAGAGTTCAGCTAATTCAATAGGAGACAATGATGAAGAAATATCTTGCAATAGCTCTCTCAATCGTACTGGCATTCGGCGTGCTCGGGCTTGGCACTGTAAATGCCCAGCAGCCCTCTCCCCTGTCTCGCGTCAATGGGATGTTCTATGCCAGCGCCTATGCTACCTGGCATTCCACCATTATTAGCGGGAACACGGCCACTGGATCTGGAACGTCAATTACCGTCACTCCTCCCACAGCCATGCAAGACGGTACCGTTCTTGATGTCCACATAGCGTGGAGTTCAGTGTTCCTATTGGCGCCATTCGTCAACGATGGCAATGCTGAGACGGCGACATCCATGACGGCAATCAGCTACGGCAATTGTCCTGCCGGGAATCTCGGTATTGGCGGAACTCCCATCTGTGCCACTCTTACTGGAACCTTTGCCAACACTCACGGCCAAAGTGCCCTCGTCTATGATGGCACCTTCGGCCTGACTTCTGCTGCCGCTGCTGCCGCCGCTTCTGGTGGTGGCAAAGTTGTTGTGGACTCTGCCTGGACATTACTTGGCGGTACGAACGCCATGCTCAATGCCCTTGCCGTAGTCTATCCGACGATTTCCATTCTGGATCTAAGAAATGGTATGCCACGTCTTTGGAATGGCACTCCGACCGGCCTAGCTCTTGCCGCTCCCACGCTCCCCGCCGTCAATATCGCTGGCCAGCTTGCCTGCGACTCTACCCACCAGATGTGCTCTGACGCGACAGTGGCTGGCTCGGCATCTTGGGGTGGCGCGGTCTATGCCTGTTGGACCTATGTCGATATTTATGGCAATGAAGGTCCTTGCTCGGCCACAACGACATGGACATCAGCCGCTTCAAAGGCCATTGACCTTGGTATCCCAGCCGCTTCTCCTGGCGCCGTTGGTGCCGTTCCTTATCTGTCCCTTTCTGGCGGCACCTATATCCTTGCCTATCAAATTCCCGTCACGTCCACAGTCTGCACGATGACAACGCTGGAGACAATTACCCCTGCCTGTGCCGTAACTAATACCACCTATGGCCAAGTAGGATCAACCTTCGGCAAGGGCGGTCTCTTCACGACAGGCGGTGCTCAGATCACGACATATCCACTCAGCACGGCACAACTTGCTCCTGTCCTTGCGACCACGGCAAACACTTTGACTGGGCAGCATACATTCACCAATTCCTCGGTTAGCTATACCTATGCTCCAGGCAATCGCATGGGAGTTTGTGGCGCTTCCTCATCCAACATCGTACAGATGGCCGCTGCTGGTGGCATCAACGGCTCATCGGCCACTACCGTTCCCAATCCCATTGCCAGTTGGACGATCCCAGCCAATTGCTTCAACTACATCGGCGCTGAATTCCGCGTCACCGGCAAATTCACCTATACCGATGGCGGCGACTCCTCGACTCGCCTCATTGTCGCCTGGGATTCCAACGGTACCAATACTGCATCAGTGCCCACGCCGCTATGTAACATTCTGGACACGGCAACCGGCACGGGCGCGGCTTACAATGGCACCTATACTTGCACTGTACGAATTTTAACCATTGGCGCTTCCGGTACAGCTATAGTCAATGGTTATTCCACTCAGAACCTAGCTGCCGGCGCTACCACCCTTGTCCGTAACGGCGCCGACACTGCCGTGGCCGCATCTGCTGCCATCAATCTCACCACTAATGCCCGCATCTCGGTGTGGTTTGAGGGCGTCGGTGCAACCAATAACCCTGGCGCGCAGGGACTTGATGCGACGCTCGAAGCGTTGAACTAATGCCATGGCAATCCAAAGCGCAGGCAGCGTGGGGCCATTCGGCCTCTGGAGTCGCTGCCTTGGGCAAGGAAGGCGTCCGTGAGTGGGACAACGCCACGGCGAAGGGATCGCTCAAGCGTAAGCATGTAATGCCGAGGAAGAAAAAGAATGGTAACTGAAATTGGAACAGTATTAATCAATGATGGTCTTATGCTTGTCATTCGCTACCATGACCATGTGGCTGTATTGATGTATCCAGAGTTCATGATGGCGCTATTTGGGAAAAGAAAATGAAATACCTCGTCCTAGTTCTCACATTGTCGATAGCCAGCTTCTTGGCTGCCCAGGATCGTGGCAAGGATGGTCACTATCACGATCCTTACACCGGGGAAGCCCAGCCCGATATGTGTGACAACAGTTTCAAGAATAGCCATCCCTGTGAATGTGTTAAGACAAAGAAAACGGAATGCGATGACCAGCCTACTCATCCCGGTCAGATGTGCAAGACGTTCTGCCGGGAGAAGGACTGCCATTGCGCTGGGGTATGCACATCATGAGCAACGATTCCATCGTCAAGGCTCATTGCGCCGCTGTAAGGGCCGACGTATCCAAGGTAATTCGATTGAAGAATGAATACGGATTGACCTTGCCGCAACTGGCAAAGCGATTTGAAGTGAGTGAGCATTTCATTAAATTGATCTTGAAGGAAGCTAAGGGATAATGGCCGAGGAAGTCAATATCGGTGAAGGCGTTCATCCTGAGACAAGTCAAGACACCGAAAGTGTCGATACTCAGTCTCAGACGAAGCCCGGCGATCCACTTGAAGGCAATGAGGAGTTACAGAAGACGCTCTACTCATTGTATATCAAGTGCGTCTCTGAAGACCGCTATCCACGTCTAGTGGAGGTGAAAGATGTCAAGCAAGCGGAATTCTATTGGGGTGGTAGGCAATACGTCTGGTGGTCAACGCAAGACAAATCATGGCAACTTCCCAATCAAGCCCAGGCTGTCAATTACGGTGATCTCAATTTGGATGATATGCCAAGGTTTGAGTTCGTCACTAATATTTATCAAGCTCGGGGCCTCATGGTCATTGGGGCCGTTGCTGGTGCTCCCCCTCGCGTGCGGTTTTTCCCTGCTGACGCTGATAATGCTGCTGATCTTGAAACGGCAGATGGACGCACAAAGCTCGCCCGATTGATTCAACGTTGGAATCCCGTTCAAAAGATGCTCCAAGAAGAGGTCTACCATGCCTGGACAGGTGGATTCATTGCCTACTGGACTCGCTATGTCGGTGACGGAGAGAAATTTGGCGTGGACTCTCTGGACATACTTTCTGAAGGGTCCGAAGACACTGGCGATACAATTCTCTGCCCTCAGTGCGGATGGGCGTCACCAGCCGATCAAGCAATGCCGCCTATACCCTGTCCTGAATGTGGCAATGAACTCACAGCCGATGACATTGTACCCGGTGAGCCCATTCCGATGCCGGAAGATGGAGGGACAATAGATGCTCCAAAGGGTCGCCAAGTCATCTCAGTCTACGGCGCACTTAACTGTAAGCGTCCACAGCATGTCCAAGACCAATCCGAATTCCATTATTTCGCCATTGAGAGAGAAGTACATTACAGCACTCTTCGGGCGGCATTTGACGAAAAGGCTGATGAGATTAAGCCGGGCCTGGCGTTCGGGGCTGACGATTCATTTGAACGTAACGCCAGATTGAGCGTGGCAGAGAATACCAAATTATTGACACAGACTGGATCTGCCCAGTCTGCCCTCTGCACCTACGCTGTAGTTTGGTTTCGCCCCTCTTCCTTCTGGATGATTGATGACAAGGCCAAGCGAGAGGAATTGCTACAGCTATTCCCTCGCGGTTGCCGCGTCGAACTCTGCGGCTCAACCTACCTCAAAAGTGAAGCTCAATCCATGGACGATTGCGTTGTCACTACCCACGTCATGCCTGGCCGTGGCCAGCATCGTCCTGGTATTGGCACAGCAATGCTCTCCATTCAAGATCGTGTCAATACCTTCTCTAACATTGAGGCCGAGACCTATGAATATGGCATTCCTATCACATATAGGGCGAGTGATACGTGGAATGCTGATGCAGATGAGGACCAGAGATCGGCACCTGGCCTTGAAGTCGAAGTCTATTTGCAGCCTGGGGCTCAGATCCAAAATAGAATCATGCAGGTTCGTGCTGATACCGCGTCCCCAACGATGCAAGCCCACGAACAGCAATTAATGGGTCCTGTCAGTGATGAGATTAGTGGAGCTTACCCTGCCCTGTCTGGGGCATCGGCGCCGGGCTCGACGCCGGAAACATTAGGGCAACAGGCAATGCAACGCGATCAAGCCATGGGCCGCATGGGAGTCTTCTATGTCAATCTTAAACAGGCTCATGCTGACATTCTTACTTTGGCTTGCCGCACTCTTGAACAGAATATTGATGGCGTTGTGAAATCTCCCGTCCTTGGCGATTCTGGCGACTTTGAATCCGATAGCGTTGACGTTACCGCCATGGAAGGCGAGGCCGAAGCCTATCCTGAAGGCGATGAGAATTTCCCTGAATTGTGGAATCAACAAAGAGCCACCATGACGCAGATCATGGACTCTCCCTTTGGCCCTCAGCTCGTCAAAGAGGCCGACAATGCCGAACTCTTCGGCAAATTGACTGGCATTCCCGATCTCAAGATTCCTGGCGTTGATTCCCGCCGTAAGCAATTGAAGGAGATTGGCGAGATCATTAAATCCTTGACGCCAACCGAACAGCAGCCAATGGGCGGCGTTCCCATGGTGGAAGTTGATCCCGAAGTTGATGAGCACGAAGTCGAGGCTGGCACCTGCAAGAGCTACCTCAATAGCTCCAAGGGACAGAAACTCAAATTAGAGAATCCAATGGCATGGATGGCGATTAAACAGCACATGCAACAGCATCTCCAGGCTATTCCACAGCCCCCGCCACCGACGAAGCCATTGTCTGAGACATTCACTACAAATTTCAAGGACATACCACCTGAAGGTCAAGCACAACTCTTGGCCAAGATGGGGATTGAATTAACTCCGCAGGACTTCATCAATAAAGTCATGTTGGAGAAAGCGGCCAAGCCAGAGCCTAAGCCGATGCCAGGACAACCGCCTTCGGGCGAGAAGGGACCGTCAAATGCTTGACGATAGCGCGACAGTAACACCAGGAACAGAATCGGTGTCAACGGGAGCCGATACTGGACTTGATTTCGATATTGGAACTGGACCCGAGACTACGACAGAAGCGCCACCGGAGACTCAGACTCCAGCAGAACAGCCGCCCGAGACTACGACGCAGCATCCGCAGGAGGAGCCCGAGGTCCAAGACTTCCGTGGCCACGTCTCCAATCGCATTCGTAATCTCGTCAAACTATCTCCCGAACTTGGGAAGGCTCTTACCAATCCAAAGGTACGTGACGCAATAGAAGCTCCCCTTCGCCGGGAAGCTGCCTATCGTGATGTATTCCCCACCGTGGCCGAAGCGAAAGCCATGCGTGAGCGTTTCCCTAACGGTCTACAGGACGTTCAGGCTCTTGAAGAGGATGTCAAGGAAATTGAAGGCATAGACAATCTCACTTACAACCGTGACCAGGATGGCAATTACTCTGGCCATTCCAAGTTAATATCCAACATCTTTGAATCTGATCGTGATGCCGCTGTCTCTCTATTTAAGACCCTTCCAAAGGAGTGGGCGCGCCTTGACCGTGACAGTTATAACGATGTCATGGGGAAGATTGTGGGAGCGACGCTCACCGGGACGGGCTCATGGGAGCAATTGGTAGAGTTAAGGGATCATGCTGCCGCGACGGAGGGATTAAAGGGTATCGTCCCTCAACTCGACAAGATCCTCAATAGGCTGTCACCGTTCGTTGAAGAACGCCGGCCAGATGCCAATGAAGAGAGACTGAATCAAGAGCGCCAGCGATTCCAGCGTGAACGTGACACCACGAATCAGCAGGATCAAAGGAAATTCGATACCACCTTCGGCCAAGAGAATGTCAAGCTCCAACGTGAAGTCGTTGCGAGTCATCGTCTCATGCAAAAGCTCGCCACGGTGAAATCTATTACGCCTCAAAAGCGTTCCGATATTGCCGAGAAGGTCCGCGTCAAGATGGAACAATTCCTAAGTCATTCTCCTGCCTTCATGCGCAAGCTGACGGCAGCATATCAGTCTCGTAACATGGAGGAGGCTGCGAAGATACAGAGGCAATTCTGGGGCCAGGAATGGCTCCTCAATCGCATGATAAGGGATGTCCTGAAAGTAGAGACTCCGCAGCTTATCAATGCGAATAGGACAACGGTCCAAAATAGGACTGGGCAGAGACCGCCAGCCAAGGCGACAACGCAAGATAACGGCGACAAGACGCCGACAGGACCATTCCAAGTGAATAACCAATGGTATCACAAGGATGGTCGCAGAATGACGACAACTGAGGCTATGAAGCATTCAATGAGCCTCCAATAAGGAGATTAAGAGATGGCACCTCCATCCAATATCCAGTCAGTAGCACTACAACTTGAAAAGGTCAGGAAGACCGTTCCTACCGCCTACGAACAGGAACACATCCTGCTCGACATGATTGATAAGCGCGGCGATGTGATCGACGCCAGCACCAGGAACATTAGGTTGCCGATCCTGATGCGTCCTGGCGGGAAATTCAGCCAAGGTACCGCTGATTTCGATGATATGGGGCGCGGCTCTGGGTCAACCTGGGACGTGGGCACTCTTTCCACTCTCCATTTCAGGTTCGCCTTCGAGGTATCAAAGCTCGCCGAATACGCCACGAAGGGCAATGACAAGGCTGTAGAGGATGTCGCTGTCCGCGAAGTGGCCGAGGCCATGAAGATGTTCAAGCGTGGCCTTGATTGCATCTACCAGACAAATGGCACCGGCACTCTCGATTCCATCGTGACTGTCGCTGGTACCACATTTACCGTCACGAATCCCAACATCTTCTATTTTAACCAGGATATTCAAGTCTATCCTGCTGGCCTGGCATCGGCCTCTCGCGGCCTTGCCACAGTGACCCAAGTCGATCCCTTGCTGAAGACCATCACTGTCAATGCTGCCCCTGCCGGGACCGTTGCTGGCGATGCTCTTGTCCTCAATATCAGCCAAGGCGCTGGCGGGGCGAATCCCGTTTCCCTTGAAGGTCTCCTGTACAATCACGTCGATTCATCTTCGGGGTCATGGAATAACCTTGCCCGTTCCACATATCCCGAGACCTTGAAGACTCCACACGTCGCTGCCGGTGCTGCCATTATCACCCCAGCCTTGCGGCGCCTTGGCGAGAACAAGCTCCGTCGTGTCCTTGGGATCGAGTTCGATGAGCCCATGGTCGCATTCATGAATGTTGACCAGGAAGCTGCATGGGAGAATGTCAATGTGGCTGTGACCACCGACATTCGCGCCATGCAGAAAGGCGAATCAACTCCCGACATGCTTTCTCGCCGGCCTCCCAAGACCTTTGGCGGCATCCCCATCAAGACTTCCATCCATGCCACCATTCAGCGCATTGATGTCATTTGCCTGAAACACTGGGGCAGGGGCGTTACCAAGGAAGTCGATATGTTTGAACTTGGAGGGCAGACGACATTCCAGCTGTATGGACAGAGCGGAGGTTTGCTGGCAGGTTACCTTTGCTACTTTGATACAGTTTTCAATGTCTTCATGGACCTTCCCAGGGCAGGCTTGTTCTATGACGGCTTGGCATTACCAGTCGGCGGATACTAAAAGGAGGTGATGCCCTCTGTCACCTGATATACCTCCGGTGAATCAGAAATAGTCGGGGGACGCATCCGACAGACAAACACGCTATTTAGGAGGCAAGATGCACGTATCGAGCAAGGTAAGTGATCGTGATGGTGCTCATCACACCATTACCAGCGTCATTGAAGCTGATGGTGCCTTTGAACTCGCCAAGGCAGATCAAGATGTCAAGGCAGAGATTGTGGGAGTAGTCCGCACCCTCTCTGGCGGGATCGAAGTCACAACGCTTGTGACGGTGAGTGATAAGGCACCGAAAGAGGACAATGAAGACATCTCGTGAGCGGATTGAGCACCACATAGCCCCCGATTCCGTAGTAGAGGAATTGCGCTTGGCTGGTGGTGTCAATCTCTACGGCGAGCCAATGTATAGAGTCGTGTGGGGCTATGATCGCATTGTCCCCATTCACGGTGAATGGCAGGAGTGGGAGCGGTATCAAGGCACCCTCACTGATAAATTCACTGGCCATAGCGAGACTAGGCAATTCGTCAAGCTCGCCAATAGCGTTATCGAGACGAGGCTCTTGCCAAAGTATCTTCCCGGCAATTGCTGGCATCTTGAACAGTGGCGTCCTCCCTCTGAATATGGCACTCGGGAGGAGTGGACGAAACGTGGAGAGGAAGTCATTGGAGGCATGACCATTGATACATCGGGACCATACCCGGAGCGAGGGGAATATGAACTCGTCTACCCACTCACGGATGACGGAACCAGTCGTGGTACGCCTATACCGCTGGTGGCTGATGTTGTTGCGGAGATTGTTCGACTAATCCAATGGAATAAAGGGCGCCGCACCTTCCTTGAACGTCGTGCTGCCATTGAACAGCGAGTGCGCCGTGAAGAGGATGGCTATGTCGCTAGGGCCAAGGAAGTGATGAGAGAAGGACTCCGGCCATTCGCCGGCGAATCGTTCGTCACAGTACCGGAAGGTACGGGAGATAAAAATGAGTAACGCGAGTATCGTCATCAACGTGTCTGACATTGAGCACATTCATTCCAATGGCTTATCAGGGACATGGAAGATCCCTGCCAAGGCCAAGGGAGAGGACTTCGCCATTCTTGTGGTATTCCCCACCCCTGAAATCCAAGACATTGGCGATGAGCGTAAGACTGTCCATTGGTTAAAAGCCAATCCTCTTGCCCATGACATCGTTGGCGTTCCACGGCGCATTGGTGGTCAGATGATTGGCCCTGACCAATACTCCGCTGGCAGCAAAGAGAAGTGGGGGATATTGCTTTGCGAGGCCGAGCCTGATCTCCCAAAGGAACTTCTTGATGCCGAGGAAGCGCAGATGGAATACCTCAACATGCACACCCCTGATGTCAAGATGAAGAAAGATCCTATCACCAAGGCCACCGTCGCGGTCAATCTCTACAATTCAGAGCCAGGGGAATATGAGAAGCGAGTGGAATTGTCCCTCACAATTCAACTCCTTCGAGAGGAATTCATCAAGGAATGTCGCTCTCTCGTCACCTTTGAAGAGATCAAGAGAGCCAAAGCCAATCTCCAACGAGAGGCCCAGCGCCTTGTTGGTGAAGGCGACATGATGTGGGCTGAACCTTCTGAGCATAGGAATATCAGTGCATTGCATCGCAGGGCATGTGCTCATCTTGGCCAGTCTCGTCCTTGGGCTTACGTACCCGAACAGCTTGTTCAATGCCCCGGCTGTGGCGCGAGCATCAAGGAGAACGTCCTGAAGTGCCCTTCCTGCAATGGATGGCTTGATGAAGGTATCACCGAACTTGCGGCAATGCTTCCCAAGGAACGTAGAGTGAAGATGTATCCAGATCAAATTGATAGGGAGCCAGTGGCAATAACAGGGCCAACGAAAGGAAAGTAATGAAGGTTTACGGTCACGTTAAATTGATAGTCGCTTTTGTTGTCAATGGCGACATCTTTGCCAAATTGATGTATCAAGGCCATCCAAGAGGTTATCCAAGTCTCCAAGATTGGGAACGTATTGATGGCAGGAAATTCTTTAAGATTGGTGTTGAGGTAAAGTAATTGCCTATACCGACATCTGCCTACGGTACCGCTGAAGACGTTCTCTTGCGTCTCCGTACTATCGTATTGGATAGTGAAATTCCTGGCGGCGACACGCTCACCGACACCAATTTCATTTCATTCCAATTGCTTAACTCTGCCTTTGAACGAGTTCAATTGGAACTCGCCCGCGTCGGCGTCGAGGTAATGACAAGCGAGGCATGGCTCATTGGATTGCCTGCCATTACCACAATTGATCCTGAAGCCAGAATGATTGTGGATGATACTGGCACCAATATTATCTATCCCAATGGCATTGGCAACGTCTCTGCCTTGACCCCTCAATTGCCAGTTGATTTGGTGACGCCGCTGAAGCTCTGGGAACGTCAGAACGGTACCACTAATTATCTCATTCCCATGCAACAGCCCAATACTGGCCTCTTCGATATGTCTCAACAGACCACCCTTGTCGATTGGGAATGGCAAACTGATGGGCTGCGCTTCCGGGGGGCCTTGCAATCCGAGGATGTCAAGATCAAGTATGAAAAGCATCTGCCATTGCTTGTGGCTCCCACCGATCCCGTTCCCATTCGCGGGGTTGTGAATGCCGCTGCATATCAAGCTGCCCGCATCTTCATTGGCAGCCGTGGCGGGGCCATTCTCCCCGAATTCAAGTTGCAGGCCGATTACGAGATTGGATTACTACAGCAAATATCTGCCCGACGTAGACAGAGGAAGCAAGTACGTCGCCAGCCGTACAGCGGTCGCGGGACAAGACGACAGAGCCCCATATAAGGAGATTATCATGGCAGCAGCAATTACAATTACCTACGCACTGAAGATTGGCTCTCAATATCGCGTTGGTTTCAAGGCAGCATTCTCTGGAAGTTACCCTACAGGTGGAGATACCATCAACTTCGCCACTGCTACACAAGACCCTCTATTTGTTGGAATGATCCCTCAAGTAGAAGCTCTTGGAGCCCCGGTGTCATTTGATATTTGGAGTCAAGGCGGCAATACAACGATTGGATACGTCGCTCAAGTAGGCACAACGCAGGCCAATTGCAAGGTCAGAATGATGTCGGCTTTGGGTACTGAGGTTACGGCGGGTACTTATGCCAGCATCTCGTCTACCATTGCTGCTGATACAGTTGTTGGCGAAGCGACATTCAATTCATTGTAATAAGGGGCCATTGTGTTTTATCAGATGCACGTACATCGTTATTATAGCCACAGAGCAAATGCTGAAGCTCTGTATGCCCCGCCGATGACGACGGCGTTGCAACTTTGGATATGGTTTAATTTTCCAAGTTGGACGCTGTACTTGTATCGGTGAGGGCATTGTGCTGACTCAAGATCTTGTCGATCTGCCATTAGAAGTGATGGGTGGATTTACTCCCGCGCTCGCGCCTACCGTGTGCCCTCCGGGTGCTTCTCCCTTGGCCCAGGACTGCGATTTCCCTGAAGGTGCCGTCACAACGAGGGGAGGGCTACTCGCTGTCTTTGGCCCAGGCAATGGTATTCCTGCCAATGCCACTATCAATGGCCTCAAGACCTATCTCACTCCACAAATACAGCGCAGGCTAATGGTGTGGGATAGTCTTGGCAATCTCTATAAAGAGTCTCCCGATGGCACATTGACAACGGTTGCAAATAGCATATTTGGGGCCAAGACTCTTTATCAAGCTACCACTTTGTTTGGACGTGAATACTCAGCTTATTATGCCTATACCGATCCATTGCTGGGGCTGGACATTCCACGTCAGTACGATGACACCAATTGGGACAGGGTAAGCCAAGTTGGCCCTGGTTCTATTGTCGGTATAATGACGGCGGTGAATTCAGCGACGGCAGGCAATATCGTTGCTGGTAAACATCAAGTCACAGTATCGTTTATTACAAGGCAGGGATTCATTACGCAGCCATCTCCTCCAATTGCTTGGACAGCGAACGGAGCGCATCAAGTCGATCTTGCTGGGATACCGATAGGTCCTGCAAATATCGTTGGCCGTCTTATCATGTTCACTCCAGTAATCACTCCCCCTGCTTTTACTGGGACATTCTATTCCACCCCAACTGGGACATTGCAACTGGCTACGCCAACGATAATGGTAATTTCAGATAACACAACAACGACCATAACGCTAGATTTCCTTGACTCCATTCTCATTGCCAGTTTCAATGCCCAGTATCTTTTCACTCAAATTGAACTTGGAGAATGCGCTTCCGTTGGTGGATACAATAGCAGATTGGCATGGCTTGGAGAGCGCAATAAGGTGCAGAATTTCTCCAATTTGACATTTGATGGTGGATTTAACGGTGCTACACCCTACGGTTGGACTACCCACAATGCCGGTGGCGGCTCCGCTGTGGCCGGTGGTTCTTTGGGTGACTGGCAGGATGCCTATACCATTACTGGCGATGGCATCACCGCTCAGCGCGGATTAATAAATCAAGGCGCATGGCAAGATTGGTTAGGCGTCCCAATTATCGCTGCCAATACTTCGTATTCTGTGCGAGCCCGCATAGCAAAAGCCAATATGTTAACACAGGGTACATTACATATCAATCTCCACGATACTGGCGGCGGTGGCCTTACGACGGTTGGACTTAGCGTGACGGCGGGCCAATTAAGCGGCGATGTTTACACTGAGTTCATAGCCACTATCACTGATGCGCCATACAATCCTGTTCCATCTGGTCTTGTATTGCAAGTTTATGCCGATGGAACTCCCACAAATGCCGGCGTATTCCTGGTAGATTCAATCGAAATATTCCCGACGAATCAACCTTACAATTTCTCGACAGTAAGGTTCAGCCATTCCTTCAATCCAGAATCATACGATGGCACAACTGGCTCCGTCCAGATCAGGCCCAACGATGGCCAGATACTTCACGCCAGCTTCCCCCTTCGCAATAACTTCTACTTTGGCAAGGATCATTACCTTTGCTATGTCACTGACGATGGCCTGAATGAACCTGCATCATGGGCTGTCAATGAGGTTAGCGCCACGGTTGGTATCTGCGGTCCCAATGCCGTTGATTGGACAGAGGAATGGGCTGTCTTTGCAGAGCGAAGTGGATTGTATATCTTCTGGGGATCAGATCCCGTCAAGATCACTCCCGAGATCCAGCAGGATGCGAGCAAGACGGGGAAGATATGTTGGAACAGCATCAATTGGGCATCGTCACAATCCATCTGGGTCCGCATCGACAAAGTGAATAAGCAAATCCTTGTCGGTGTTCCAATTGGAGTGAATGCCGTATTACCCAATACTGTCTTCATGCTCGATTACAAATGGCTTGATGGTGCTGCTGATATTGCGGGCTCTCCAATGGTGACTTATAGCGCCTTTACTGGGAAGGTCCTCGCCCATGGCCGTGGCCGGCGTTGGATGGTTTGGAACATTGCTGCGGCATCCATGACGTTTGCAGAGAGAGCCGATGGCACCGTCCAGCCATTCTACGGCAATAGTATTGGCAATGGCAAGATCTATGAGCAATTGCCTCCACAGGTACAGGCATCTGATGATGGAGTCGCCATCAATTCATTCTACTCTACCTATTATGCTCCCAGTCACGTTGAGGAACAGATAGTTCAATTAGGAGCCCATCAGAAGCTCTTGGGCTATTTGAAGTGGAGGGCCACTGGCAATGGAATTCTATCTATTGCCATTATCACGACAAGAAGGACAACGAATTTGAGGGGATATATCCTTGGCCTTACAACGCTCGGGGATGGAGAGCGTGGAGTTGAAGTGGCCGGGGAGAGGTTTAGTATTCAAGTTGGGACCAATGCCGTGGGATCGTGGTTCTCAATGGAGCAATTGATATTGTCAATGAAGAAGCATCCTACATTCGTTGTGCGGGGAACTAATGCATGATGAAATTATGCCAATGCACTGCTTATGAAGGTCCATGCATTAATTGGGCGCAGTGGATAAAAACATTGCCTGATGGATCGAAATATTTCTTCTGTCAAATGCACAGGGATATAGATGAAAAGGGTGGGAAGACTGGTAGATTTATATTCATAGGAGCTATTCCCAATGCCACTGAATATCCCCAATCTTGATAGGCAGCAAAAGCAGAATCCCGCTCTTGGTGAAGCATTGCAGAAGGTACAGACCTATGCCAATCTCACAATATCGCTCAAGGGATCGTGGGTATCGGTATCAGTCTATGCTCAAGGTGACATTGTGATTTACTCTGGATTGATATATCGTTCTCTTGTTGATGCTAATACAGGTAATGCTCCAGCAACCAGCACATCGCAATGGCAATTGATAGGGCAGGCACAGATACCGGCACCTACATTTGTGAAGCCGGGGAATGTCAATGGTTAGGGAAATGAATTGCTTTATGACAAAACTCACAAAGCCAAATAACATCCAGATAATGTTCTGGTTTATATCCTGCATAGTGATGGCCTTGTGGCGTGCAATAGCAACGGCAGTAATCACAGAAATTGGGGCGTGTAATCTTTTTACTTTCAATGGCTTTATTCAAGGCTCTGCGGGCTTTAATTGCGTCTCCATTTTTAGGATTAAGACGATAGAGCTTTGCCTGCTCTTTATGTCGTCGCGGCCATCGCGATTGAAAGCGTTTGCGTCGCATTCTATCTTGCTCTCTTATTCTTTCTCGATTAAGAATGCGATATTTACGTTTAGATTTCAAAACAAGATCAGGATGCTGTTGGCGGAATTTTGCAGCAGCTTCATTATGCCTAATTCGTTTTTCTTCCGGTGTCATAATTTGCATTGTATCATCCCTGCGGAGGTTTGTCAAGGATGATAGTTAGATCTTACCGCGAGTCTGACCTTAGCGCCATCCTTGACCTTCATCAAAGGCAAGGGTTGGGCTATGAATTGCCAGAACTTGATTTAATGGCAGCTAGTTGCATTATTGAAGAGGGTGGCAATGTCACCCATGCTGTTTTCCTCAAGGGAATTGTGGAGTGTTTTTGGTTGTTCGATCCAGCAAGAGAATGGAAAAGACAGACTCTTGGAAGGCTATTGGTATTGCATAAGGAAGTGGAAAAGATTGCTGCTCGTAATGGTATTGAGGAGATCGACGCATGGCTTCCTCCGCAGGTGCTTGATAAGAAAATGCACAATACCATGCTGAAGCTCGGATGGGAAAAGCCCCTCTGGACGTGTTACCGACATACCGTAGAGCCATTGCCAGTGGAGGTGCAATCCCATCGCTAGAGGACAGGCACAGGCAGCCGATACGCAATTAGGGACTACCAATGCTCTTGGGGCTCAGGGGCAATCCCAAGCCGATACCCTGCGAAACAAATTGGTCCCTGGGTACCAGTCTCTTGCTGATACTGGCTATCTATCCCCTGCCGATAAAGCGGCTGCCACGACAAGTGAAATGGGAGCCACGGCAGCGCCATTTGAGACGGCCAACTTTGAGGCATCAAATAGAGCGGGAGCTACAAGGAATGCTTCTGATTTGACGGCCCAGCAAGATCAATTGGCATTGGAGCAAGGGACTGCTGCTGGTAATACCGCTGCCAATTTGCAGGAGCAGCAAATGTCCAATCAATTGCAGGGAATGTATGGGCTCCAGGGTGAACAGCAAATGGCCCAGCAAGAGGCACAGGGAATGTATGGGTTAGGACCGCCAACATTGCAGGCAAGGGCGGCAGGCACGCAACCATTGAAGATTGGGGTAGGTCCAGTTGGAGTGAGTACACAATAATGGCTGACTATGACTATCCCGCAGTAATGGATGAAGAGGACGAGAAGAAGAAGGGCTATCCAATGCCCATTCCTTCATCGGCCACTGCACCTATGCCAAGTGCCATGACTCCTCCTGAAGTGGCTGGGGCTACTCCTCCCACTTTCCCGATGCAATCAAGTCCAGCACCGACAACAATGGCAAGGGAGCCTGAAAGTGGATTGGTAAGACGTGGTGATGCCATGGCACCAGCCCCGATCAATCCACAGGCACAGCCACCGTCGCCGGCAGCGCCAGCACCAATGCCTGCCACTCCACCTAAACCAATTGGTCCTCAACCTACTTGGAATCAATATGCACCTCCAGAGCCAAGTGGGATGAAGAGGTTTGGGCAAGGGGTGGCCACATTCATTGAACCTGCCATGGGCAAGTTCTTTGCCCAACCAGAGGAAAGGGCCGAGGCTAAGTATGGCGCTGCTACCAAGGAATATGAACAGCGAGTAGGAGAGCAAGAACGTGGAAAGGCAGCGCAATCGGAAGCAGAACTTAAGGCAGCGCAAGCCAAGGCTTATGGAGAGCGAGGACCAACGGCAATAGAAGTGGCCAATATTAGAGGGGCAAATCAACAGGCAGTGGCCGATACTAATGTTGGCGGCAGAAAGGATGTGGCCACCATCAATGCCGATGCCAAGCGTGACACCACTGGCGGCAAGGCCAAGTATGCCACATTGCAGACTCCTGACGGTAAGGCCATTCCCGGCAAGATTGATGCTCAAGGCAATCTATTGGATGCCGAAGGTAATCCCGCTCCAAAAGGAACGGTTGAGTATCATGCTCCTTCCTATGGAGAGACTGTCGGTGGTCGCATCATCTCCATGATTGATCCAGATACGGACTTGCCAACAGATTATCAAGTTGGTGCTGGTGGCCATCTAAATCGACTTGGAGTGTCCGGTACTGGAATTCAAGCTGGAAGAGAAGCGCAGGCCGGGACCGTGGAGAGGGCCGGCGAGAATCTTATCCAGACATTGACTGCCCACAGAGAGAAAGTTGGCAACGTGGGGGCCATAATTCAATCTGCCTTCCTTGGCACTCCATTGGCTGATCCTGAACTCGCTGGTGTCGCAACAGAACTTGGATCATTCGCTGCATTGCAGCCTGCATTGCATGGCTTTCGTGGTCAAAGGGCCATGGAGGAATTCCAAAGACTCATTGGCGGCGTTCCCAAGAATGTCGATGCCTTAATAGCGTCTATCAAGTCAATTGAAAGAATAGCAGGGGCCGTGGCTCCTCCTGTTCAACAAGGCGGTGGCAATCAAGGTGGTGGCAATGCTGGCGGTCCTCCAAAGGCTAAACCTGGAATGAAGGTGCAGTCCAGAACTGTGAATGGCAAGACGGAATACAGGCAGGTGCCAGTTGGCAGATAATGGATGGACAGATGTTGAAGAGAAAGAGGGTGAATGGAAGGATGTCGAACCTTCCAATCCTGAAGCTGCTCAAGCGGCGAATCCAACAGCATCGGCCCCTCCAATTAAACCAATGCAGACAGGGGCATTTGGAGAGCAAGTGGCACCATTGACTACAAAGCAATCGAATGAAGGTAATACCGGGGCTGCGGCAGGGGTAATGGGGGCGACGGCGGTACTCAATCCAATGGCAGCGGCTCGTGGGGTCGTGAAATCATTCGGTGCTTCCCAGGTTGGTAAATATGGAGGGCGATGGGCCGGTCATCTTATTGGTGGCGAGGAAGGGGCTAAGACTGGAGAGGAATGGGGAGAGCGCGGCGGGGCTGTTGTTGGTCCTTTCCTTGGAGGCAAAACAATAGCCAGAATGCCTTTTGTTGGCCGATATTTGTCTACCCCTGAAGATTATGCTGCTGTTCAGACGGAGCGGAAATTAGCTCAAAGGGCTTCCGATATTAAAGGTGGATTGATAACGCCGGCACAAGCCAAGGTTCCTGATCCCTATGCAGAGAAATTGCCATTGCCGCAACGTGCTTATGCTGAGATGGAGAGCGATATTGCAAGGCGAGGGGAAGCACCAGCACCATTGCCGATGCGTGCCCACGCTGAAATGGAAAGCGATATTGCGGCAGAACGACAAGCTAGGGCTGCGGCTAATGCTGAAATGGAACAGGAACATGCAGAGGGACATCAATTTCGTGTTGGGGCTGTCAATGAAATGAATAGGGACATTACTGCGGGGCGACAAGAACGGGCTGGTGCCTACAGTAAAATGGGCGAGGATATTGCTGCTGAACGGCAAGCTCGTGCTGGTGGTTATAATGAAATGAATAGGGATATTGCTGCTGAACGTCAAGGAAGGGCTGGCAGTCGCCAAGAAATGTATCAGGATTTGGCGGCAGCAAGGAATGCCCGTAATGAGGAGATCCCTCCTGCTGACCTTGCGGTGATAAGGAATCCAGGTCCAATTCCTCCTCGGGCGAATGCCCCGGCCTGGAAGAGTGCCGTTCCCGAGGCTGCTCCTCCACCTCCGGCGAGAACTCCAATTCCGCCACAGGAGCCTCCCTGGGCGGCTCGGGCAGCTAGGGTGAGGGCAAACCCCCAGCCAGCAGGAGAAGTCGCTCCTACGGCCCCAGGAACGCCAGGAGCGGCCATCCCAGCGACAGCACCAGCCCCTTCTGGTGATCGTGCCACCCTGGAAGCTGCCAGGGCTGCTGCCGAGGCTAGGGCTGCCGGTCCATTTGGCATGTCTCGGGAGGCTTGGCTCGGGCTCTCCGATGAGGAAAAGGCTCGCGCTGCCGCTGAATGGGAAATGTCTAAGCAGCGTGCCAGTGTCGGCGGAACCATCTATGCTGGCAGGAATGCCAATCCAGATCCATACTACTCCAATGAGAATATCAGGATAAAGGGGCGTAAGCGATGAAACGCTTCCTATTACCATTACTCTTACTATTACCATCCCTTGTCTTTGCCCAGGGCGGCAAGCTCACTCAGAATCCCTGGGTCTCTAATCGCCAAGGCTTCCCTGCTGGCGGCACAAGCATAGCTGTCTGCCAACCGCTTGCCACTACCGCAGCATCGGTCACGTCCAATCTCGCTGTCTTTACCATGACCTCCAATCCCATTACCGCTGGCTTTGTGAATGGGATGACTGTCCAAGTGGCCGGCTTCACTGCCGGCGATACCTACCTCAATGCCGGGACATTGGCCAACGGTGTCCTCACCAACGGCCTCACCATACTCGCAGTCACAACCACAACGGTGACGGTATCGCTTACCCATGCCAATGCGAGTGCCGGGACTAATGGCACCCTCTTGCAATTCGGTAACAGCGTCACGTCTTGCGCCGGTCTCTCCACCGTCTATACCGATGCCAGTCTTGTGACAACGACAGCCAATCCATTGACTGCCGATGGTCTTGGCAATTACGATGGCGGCGTTGTTCCTGGTGTCTACTACGTCCAATACTACGGCTCTGGCATTACGACAACGGTGCGCCAGATCACAGTTGATTGCGTTGTCGGAATGGTGGCATCGTGCGGCCCTGGGGGTGGAGGTGGGTCCATTGGCGGGACCTGTGCGGCGAATCAGGTGGCCGTGGGATCTGGTGTCAATACCATTTCCTGTAGCAATGCCCTAACATTTCTCGGCAACATTCTATCCATTGGCAATAGCACCAATTTCATTCAGACCATCCCCGCATCCGGCAATTTCAATATCTATTTCAATGATGGCACCAATAATGGGACCTTATGTATTGGCTCTAATTCTGTATGTGGATTTACAATGCAACGTGTTGCCAATGTCTTTTCAACTGCTATAAATGCCTCTGCGAGTGGTGGCGGTACATTCAACTTTGCAAACGGCGCCATGTCGATTGGTGGGGCAACATCTGGTACCCTCACTTTAGGGGTGGCAGCCATAGCAGGCTCGCCCAGTAGATTTAATTTCCCGACACTGACAGGTACCAATGGCCAATGCCTGATAACCGATGGTGGCAGTCCTCAACAGGGAAGCTGGGCTCCCTGTGCTGCCGGTGGCACAGCCTTTCCTGTCACTGTGACTGGGGGGATCTCTGGCGGTATCCCTTGCTTCACCTCCACGACCAATGAAGCATCCAGCGCATCACTTGTAGCCAATGGAATAGTCATTGGTGGTGGTCCCGGTGTCTGCCCATCAACTGTCACCGGCCTACCCAACGGAACGACAGCAACAACGCAATCCCTCTCAGATAATACAACCAAGGTTGCCACCGATGCCTTCGTCATTGCCAATTCCATCACCAACCCGATGACTACGGTAGGGGATACGCTCTACGAGAACTCTGGACCGGCTCCGACGAGGCTCCCGGCATTCACTGGCCCTACCGGGGTCAATGGCTTCCTATGCTCTCCCGGTGGCGGGGCTGCGGCTCCTGTTTGGTGCTGGCCTGGTGGTCAGGGACGATCCAACGCTGCCGCCTCGGATGCCGTCGCAGCGGCAGATCGTGACACATGCCTTCTCGAAACAAATGGCGGCGCGGTAGCGATTTCACTTCCGCAAGCTGGCACGACGAATTTCAACAACAATTTCAAGTTTTGCATCAAGGACGCAACCACGACCATATCTACGATCACCCCAGCAGCGGGGCAGATCGCCGGGAACAATGGGACATTCGCGGCAACATTGGTAGTCCCACCCTCGTCCACGACCTATTGCTACAGTTGGGACAACGCGAATTACCAATGTGCGGTGATCGGCACTGGCTATGTATTGAACATTCTGCAAACTGGGGCCAAGTGCGACGGCACGACCGACGACACGACGATCATCAATGCAGCCTATGCCACTCTCGCTGGGACGTACGGCGCGAAGGTTGTTTGGCCGACAAATAAACGCTGCGTGCTCAGTAATACCATCACCGTTCAGAACGTACGCGGAGCCACAATCGAAGGTGGAGGAGTGCTCTGGAAGGGTGGTGCGGGCAATCCTGTCTTCCTGTATTCCACGGACGAAAGTGTCCTAACTGAAAGCTTCTGGATCACTTCAGCGTCAGGCGCTTTTCCGATTGGGACTGCATTCCAGATTCAAGAGGACACCGGCGCTGGGTTTGGAGTTTCGGAATTCAATCAATTCTTTAACAATTCAATTGACTGTAGTGGACTGGGAGGTACCTGCGCGTACGGTTTTGCGATGGTCGATGGTGCAGTAGTAAATGGAAACAATGATGGGATGCAATTTTACGGCAATACGGTATATGGCTACGGAACCGCTTGCTTCTACATTGCAAATACGCAATACGGCACGGTCACGTTTACCGGAAACAACTGCGCTGGCTTCAACGTCGGGGCGGAAGCTGTCCTAGACTCCCCTGGCGCTCCTTTTACCTGGACTGGCGGTTCGGTGTCGGGCAACACGGTTGCGGATTTCTATTTATCTGGATTTGCTGGAGCGGTGCTAATTCAGGGCGTCCACAGCGAGCAATCCAACAGATTTCTGGAAGTCACTTTCACTGGCGCATCGCAGCCGGTCACTCTTATCGACGATCACTTTTTCACAAGTGCGCATACCAATGCGGATAAAGCATGCATAGGGTACCAACC
>Ga0210384_10000714_pt1 | contig 49488 bp, 37 predicted proteins | sample IncBWH2MmetaG_FD_160574 | JGI IMG/M metagenome (GOLD analysis project Ga0210384, IMG submission 160574) | Forest soil microbial communities from Barre Woods Harvard Forest LTER site, Petersham, Massachusetts, United States - Inc-BW-H-2-M | ecosystem: Environmental > Terrestrial > Soil >... | reverse complement strand
GACCACGGCGAAAACCTCCTTGGGCACTCGAACACACCGACCGCTGAAGTATTATATAACGCTAAGCGGCCCCGGAGGGAAGCAGCCAAAACGACCATGACACCCAGAAGAGAATACCCCGATCAGCCCATGGTAGGTGTCGGCGGCGTGGTGATTGACAACGGACGCGCTCTCCTGATCCGGCGGGGCAGCCACCCCCTTAAGGGGGAATGGTCCATCCCCGGCGGCCTGCTCGAAGTCGGGGAAACGCTCGAGCAGGGCGTCGCGCGGGAGCTGGCCGAGGAAACCGGCCTCGAAGTGCGCGTCGTCGAACTCATCGAAGTGTTCGAGAGAATCTTTCCCGCTCCCCCGGGCGCGGACGGCACGCCGGGCGACGCGGCCCGCCCGCAGTATCACTTCGTGATTCTCGATTATCTTTGCGAACTGCTCGGAGGGACTCTTTCCGCGGGAAGCGACGCCCAGGAATTTGCCTGGGCGCGCGAGGAAGAATTGCCGAAATTCGAGTTAACCGTGGCGGTTACTCGCGTGTTGAAAAAAGCGTTTGCTCGCGAGCGCGAGCGCAAGATAACTCCGGTGCAGCCGTTGTAACGCAGAGCTTGGCGAACAGCCTTCCTACTCGGTGAGCGAAAGCGAATAGGACTGCCGTACGGCTCATATTGCTCGCAGTGGGATGAGCGCTGGGATCGGGTTGAGTTATTCACCCGACTTCGCTGCAAGGATCGGTGCGCCTGCGGCGGCGTCCCGTCTCGTCGTGCATTCATCCTTTTGCAGTTCAGTGTGCCGCCATTGGCGACCATCGAAATGAGCGCGCCAAGCTGGAGCGGAGTGAGGTGGATACCACGATTCAGGTCACGTTCACAATGGGTGGTTAGTGCAGAATGGCGGCCCCAAAACCGTTTGACCCACATCGCGTCAACCCCCATCACATGCATGCCGGAGACAGGGCTTTCGCTTCTCCCTGGTGGCGAGAAGCCAGGAGGCTTGCACGGATAGAACGATTCGGCGCACCCGCCCTGCCAGCACAAGGAATATTTAGCATTTGCCGGGAAAAGGTATAAAATGCCACGAATGGTCGGCATGCGGTTCAAGCCCGGGTTTGCTGCTTTGAATTCTCTGGTGTTTTGCGCCCTGGCTATTACTTTGGCTGCCTTGCCCATCCAAGCGCAGAAGGGCGGGGGTGGACCCGGCCGAACTGGCGGAAGCGGCGGATCGGGCGGCTCCGGCGGATCTCGGGGATCGCCCGGCGGAGGACCTAGCAGCCGTCCCATCCAGCCTTCGTACCAGCCGGGACCGACACTTGATACGGAATCCGCAGGGTTAATCACGACAACGCAGCCGCTGCCAAAGCCAGAGGTAGTCGAAGATGATTCCTGTCTCCCATGGGAACTTTCTGACGCCCGCAGCGCCAGCGTGAGCGCAATCAGGCTGGGAGTTCCGGGGAAGGCCAGGAGCCAATACCAGAAGGCTTGCGGCGCGTTTAAAAGCAAAAAACTGAATGAGGCCGAACAGCACGTTCGCGACGCAATTCAAAAATATCCCAAGTATCCGGCGGCGTGGGTCATGCTGGGGGAAGTTCTGCAAGACGAGCAGAAATTGGACGAAGCTCATGACGCTTGCTCTCAGCCCCTGACTGCGGATCCGTCCTACTTGCCCCCTTATCTTTGTCTGGCGGGATTGTTGAATCAGGAGAAAAAATGGGACGACTTGCTGGGCTGGTCCGACCGGTTTGCCGGCATGAGTCTGACCGGCGATAAGTATGCAAATTATTACCGCGCCATCGCCCTATTGCATCTCCACAATTTGCCGGAAGCGCAAAAAAGCGCCTTGAAATGCATTGCCGGCGACACGGAGCACCATCAGCCCGCCTTCTTCTTTTTGCTCGCTCAAATCTACGGAGAGCAGGGCGACATGGCCGATGCGACCCTGCAAGTTAACCAATTCATTAAATTCAGCAAAAGTAAACAAGACAAGGACACGGCAAAAGAGTACCTGTCGGAGCTTCAAGCGCAACAAAACACGAAATAAGCAAACCGGCGATCTTGCCGCGGGTTCAGGTTGGGACGGCGGCAGGAGTTTCTTAGTTCCCCTGCCGTGCGCTGCTTTCCGATAGACTAGCTTTTCGAAAACTGGAAGGAAAACTTCAGGGACCCTGCTTTCGAGTCCAGCCCATGCTTGCCGCTTGCGTTCAGGAAAACTTGCGGTCCGCCCGGCTCCAGCCGTAGCGGCCCAGCAACAGCACAAACTTGCATTGAAACAACACGCGGGATTTTAAGTCGCCATTTTCCAGTCGCGCTCGCACCAACTCCTGATTCTCCCGGTCGCCTACCGGAATGACGACGCGCCCTCCCTCTCGAAGCTGGCTCGCGAATACGCGGGGAATTTCCGGAGCGCCGGCGGTGACCAGAATCGCGTCATAGGGCGCGGCGTCGAGGAAGCCCGCGGAGCCGTCTCCGTTGTGGATGTGGACGTTCGCGTAGCCCAAATTCGTCAAACGCGCCTGCGCGGCCAGAGCCAGCGACGTGTGGCTCTCCACAGTAATGACTTGCCGCACCAGTAGGGATAACACCGCCGCCTGGTAGCCCGAGCCCGTGCCGATTTCCAGCACCCGCTCAGTGCCGGTCAGTTCGAGCGCTTCCGTCATGGCCGCGACCATGTACGGCTGCGAGATCGTTTGTCCCTCGCCGATCGGCAACGGCTTGTCGGCATACGCATCGTTCCGGAATTCGGAGGAGACAAACTCGTGGCGCGGAACGGCGGCTAACGCTTCCAGGACGCGCGGCGAGGAAACGCCACGCCTGCGGATTTGTGTCTCGACCATCCTGCGGCGTTCAGCAGCCGAGGCATCGAAGAGGAGCTGCGTGGCGCGCATGGCCTATTATAAACTCTCCTGCAAACTTGCAGCGAAAGCTTCGTCAACAGTGTGCCGGGCTTGTCGTGGAACCGACAATTGAGACCTCACGCGCAGAAGAGTCCGTGTGGCAACTTCTAAATCTTTGTAGGGCACGGCTTCACAGGTTGCGGAAAAATTCCAAAAGTGTCATTCCGAGGGCGCAGTTTGCCCGAGGGATCTGCTTTTTTCTTGGGATTGGCGAAAAAGCAGATCCCTCGCTTCGCTCGGGATGATATTAAACTACTTTTTTCCGCAACTTGTTCAGCCGTGCCGTAAAGTACGCAAGAACAAAGCGGCTTCAGCCGCTGGCCTGTTCAAATTCGATTCAAGCACATGCTCGCCTGAAGGCGAGCGCTACACGGCAAGGCCCTGATACACTACGTCGGAATTCACGAGGAGGTGGGCAGTGTCTCAGCTTTTCAATTTGGAGTTTGCACGGAAGCAGGTCCGGCGCTCAGACGCGGGCCTGCTGCAAGGGCTCGCGTTGCTCTTCCTCGGTTTGCTCTTCGCGCAAGGCGCGCGGGCGCAGAAGATCACTATGGAGTTCGACCAGACCATTGACTTCAGCAAATACAAAACGTTCGCGATCCGCGACGGCCAGTTGAACAGCAGGAATCCCGCTTTGAACAGCCCGCTAGTCAAAAAACAGATCGAGGCGGACATTCAACACGATCTGACCGCGAAGGGGCTGACCCTGGTTACCAGCGGCCCGTCCGATCTCAACGTCCGGTACACCTTCGGCGCCGCCCGCAAGACCGAGATCGAAGCTTACCCCGCCGGATGGTACGGATTCGGCACGCGTTACGTCAGGGTACCTTATGCAGAAGGAACGCTGGTCATCGATCTGCGCGACCCAACGACGCGCTCGCTCATCTGGCGCGCCATCGCCGCGGAGGAAAAAAGCGACGCCACCAAAATTCAAGGCAAGCTCGACGACATGGTCAAGAAATCCATCGACAAATTTCCGCCGAAGAAAAAGTAGCATATGCGGAGCCTGGAACGCGATCTTTTGCGATCGATTTGGATTAGAATGAATGTGAGGGCTGCTTGGTCCTCGCAGCGTCGATCCACTCGCTGCCAGGGAGGGAATTATGAAACGCCTCATCCCTTTCCGTTCTGACCGTCGCTTGAAGCCCTGGAAATTATTCAGCGCGCTGCTGCTCACATGCGCGACAGGAACCGCGGCCTGGGCCCAGCATGCCGGCGGCCATCTTGGCGGCCCAGGCCATTTCATCGCTCCGCCAGCTTCACACGCCGGCGTTCCGCGCCCGGTTACTCCGATTCGACTCCCTTCGGCAAGTCCCGGCACTCAGAGTCTTTTGATGAGGCCCTCCGGTTTCCAAAATACTCGGCCGCCCGTTCATTTCATCGGTTTCACCCGCCGTCCGATTCTTACTCACCGCCCCGTATTCCCAATCTTTCCGATCAGGATCTTGCCGCCCCGTCGCATCGGGCTGTTTAATATCCCGTTTTTCGGCTATGGATTCGGTTTGGGATTCGAGTCCGGCTTGTGGATGGGCTGCGATCCGTTCTTTAACTGGAGATATGGCTGCGCCGGTTTTCCCGTCTACCAGTACGCCGCCGGAGATAATTCGTTCTCCCTCGGCCTGTATAATCCGCAGCCGCAGACGGAAATTCAAAACTGGCCGGTCTACTTGTACGGCGCAGACAACCCTCAGTTCGTGGATCTCTACCTGAAGGATGGCACGGTCTACAATGTGACGGATTACTGGCTCGCGAACGGTGAGCTACATTTCAAGGCCGTCGAAGAACACGGCGCGAGAGTGGTCGAGCATCAGATCGATTTTGGCCTGCTCGATTTGCAGAAGTCGATCGACGTAAACACAGCGCGAGGTTTCCGTTTCGTCCTGCGCAACGAGCCTCTCGAGCAGTACCTTCGGGACTATCCGCCCTCCGATTCACCGAATGGAATGGGGACGGAGCCCGGGCCGGCACGACCGTAATAGCCTCGCACGAAGTCGAGCTGCTCCCTCAAGTCACCGCTAAATTGAAAATGATTTCGGAGTCTGCCGTCACGCTCGCTGGTCCAGCGGTTCATACGGCCGTAGCTCGTGGCCCATGTACACCTGGCGGGGGCGCGCGATTTTCTGCTCGGGGTCGAGCAGCATCTCTTCCCACTGCGCGATCCAGCCGCTGGTGCGCGGAATGGCGAACAGCACGGGGAACATGGTTACCGGAAAGCCCATCGATTGATAAATCAGGCCGGTATAAAAATCGACGTTGGGGTAGAGCTTGCGCGAGACGAAGTAATCGTCTTCCAGCGCGATGCGCTCGCATTCCAGGGCGATATCCAGCAGCGGATTGCGTCCCATAATTTCGAAGACGCCGTCGGCTACATGCTTGATGATGCGCGCCCGCGGATCGTAGTTCTTGTAGACGCGGTGGCCGAAGCCCATGAGTTTAGTTTGGCCGGCCTTCACCCGCTTGATGAACGCGGGCACGTTGGCGAGCGAGCCGATCTCCAGCAGCATGCGCAGAACTTCCTCGTTCGCGCCGCCGTGCAGCGGCCCGTACAGCGCCGCGGTCGCCGCGGCCGTCGCCGAGAACGGGTCCACGTGCGAGCTGCCCACGCAGCGCATGGCGTTCGCCGAACAATTCTGTTCGTGGTCCGCGTGCAAAATGAACAGCACGTCGAGGGCGTGTTCGAGCGTCGGGTTCGGCCGGTACTTCAGCTCGGACGTCTTGAACAGCATGTTCAGAAAATTGCCGGCGTAGCTCAGCTCGTTATCCGGATAGGCGAACGGCATGCCCAGGCTGTGCCGGTAGGAAAACGCGGCCAGCGTCGGCATCTTCCCGATCAGGCGGTAGGTCTGCTTCAGGCGCGATTCCTTGTTGAAGATGTCCTTGGCCTCGGGATAAAAAGTGGAGAGCGCGGCGATGGTCGAGATCATCATGCCCATGGGGTGGGCGTCGTAGTGAAACCCGTCCAGGAATTTCTTCACTGACTCGTGGATGAAGGTGTGGTGCGTGACGTTGTAAATCCACTCGTCCATTTGCGAGCGCGTCGGCAGCTCGCCCCGCAAAATCAAATAGGCTGTTTCGAGATAAGTGCTCTTTTCGGCCAGTTCCTCGATGGAATAGCCGCGGTATCGCAGGATGCCTTTGTCGCCGTCGATAAACGTGATACTGCTCTGGCACAGGGCCGTATTGTTGAAGGCCGGGTCGTAGCTCATCATTCCGAACTCGTCGGGTTGAACCTTGATCTGGCGCAAATCGGTGGCGTGAATCGTGTCGTCCTTGATCGGAATTTCGTAGGATTTTCCCGTACGGTTATCGGTGATAGATAGAGTGTCCCGGCTCATGCGGGTGGTCCCTTCGTCGGCAACCTGCGTCCCAGGTTTAGTTGGATTCATGACGGCTTCCGCTCTACCAAGAAGCGGCCTAGTAGGAATCTACACTAAGTTTGCATTTTGCGGGAGTGGTATCGCACCAAATCCCCCTGCTTAGGAAGACGCTGCGGCGTGCCGCGCGGTTGCGTCGAATTCGCGGTCATAGCATCTAAAGTATTGTCAAAAAGAGTAACCGGACCGTAAAACCTGGAAGGGGCGTGAGAATCCACCATGATCCAAACCATTCGCTCGAAGGACCGCTATCACCTTGAAACAGATTGGCTTAGCACCAACTGGCATTTCTCATTTGACACCTATCATGACCCCGAGAACATGAATTTCGGGCCCCTGCGCGTGTTTAACGACGACACGGTGGCCCCCGCCGGCGGCTTCCCGCTGCACGGACACCGCGAGATGGAAATCGTCACCTACCTCATCGACGGCGCGCTCGAACACAAAGATAGCATGGGCAATACTGGCGTCATTCGCCCCGGCGAAATCCAGCGCATGAGCGCGGGAACGGGCATCCGCCACTCCGAGTTCAACCCTTCGGACAAGGACCCCGCGCGCCTGATCCAGCTCTGGATTACGCCCGCGGTCCAGCATCTGCGGCCGTCGTGGGAGCAAAAGAGTTTTTCCCTGTCTGACCGCAGCGGAAAATTGCTGCCGTTTGCCGTGCCCGCAGGCAAGAACGGGCAAGGCAGCTCAACGACCGTGCGGATTCACCAGGACGCCACCATCTACACCTCCCTCCTTGCGCCAGGACAATCCGTCACCCACAAGCTCGCGCAGGGCCGTCGCGCCTACATTTTCGTAATCGGCGGGAACTTGAAGCTCAATGGCGAAACTCTCGCCCAGGGTGACCAGGCTCGCGTCTCCAGCGAGCGTGAACTGCAACTTTCGGTCGCGCCGGATCAAGCCGCTGCGCCGGCCGATTTTCTGCTTCTCGATTTGCCATAAGGCGAGTATTATCTAGCAGGTGGAGAGTTTGGCTCACCCCGCCTCGAAATCCCCATTCCGAGCCCGTACCGCCTGATTTACCCGTAGGGAAGTACGATCAGCCAAAGGGCTCGGTGAAACCCGTCGGATTGGGCACATGCCCGTGTGGACGACCGTTGCAATGCAAAAATATTTGATAGAGTTTGTTCCTGGGGTTTGTTGCCAAGTCGAGGCCACCTTATTTTTTGAGGGGTGAGAATGTTCGCTCTACTGGAATTACTAAAGGCCACGGATCAAGGCATAGTGCCCCCGAAGCCGCGAGCCGCATCTTCCGCACAGTGGCTCTCGCAGGGGCAGGAGGCGGAATGGGAAGCCTTTGTCTTACGTCACCCTTTGGGTTCTATTTATCACACGAATGAATGGAAAAGGGTGATTGAGGAGGCCTTCCCGCACATTCGCGGCCGTTTTCTGGTCTTGCGGGAAAATGATTCGGGCCCAATTTATGGTGGGCTCCCTATTTACAGGGTGAACAGTTGGCTGCTCGGCTGTCGCCTTGTCAGTGTCCCCTTTGCGACCGCCTGCAATCCCCTGGTGGCATCCATGGACGATTGGGGCGTGCTGGTGCCCGAATTGGAAAGAGAATGCGACCGAACCAGAAGCAAAAAATTAGAGATCCACGGGGCGGTAAGCACCGGCCAATTCCCTGATTCCTTCAGAAGTAGATCACTCTACAAACATCACAGCTTGCGGCTCGACCCGGATTTCAACGCCTTGCACATACACTTTGACAAGAAATCCGTGCGTCAAAAAACCGAAAAAGCCCGCCGGGCGGGCGTAATCATCCAGGAACGCAATGACATCGGAGGGATGATTATAAGTCATTCGCTGCTTGCGACCACGAGGCGGCGCCTCAGCTTGCCTCCGATGCCATCTCGTTTCTTTGAAGCCATGCACGGCAATTTGCGGGCGGAGCATTTGAAGATTTTTCTGGCCTACCAAAATGGCCGGCCCGTGGCATGTCATATTGTCCTGACCTTCAAGGACGAATGGATCTCGGAGTACTCCGGCAGCGCGGACGGATTGATTTCGGGCGTAAACCAACTCTTATATTTTGAAAGCATCCGCCAGGCGTGCGCGCAAGGCGCGCGGAGATTCAGTTTCGGCCGGACCTCCATCTATAACGAAGGGCTTCTTTCCTACAAACGCCGGTGGGGCACGATCGAGGAAAAGCTGACGGACTTTACCTTGCGCCGGGATCATCATAACAGCAAGGAGCGCCAGGTCAGCGAAGACGCCACTCCTTCGGAAGATTCACGATTGTACGCGCTCTGCAAGCACGTCATCGCCAAAACTCCATTGCCCGTGTGCAAGATGATCGGCGATTTTTGTTACCGTCATCTGGGCTGATCCCGCCGAAATTTCGAAAACAGCTGAATTTCCTCCCACGTGAGGTCGCGCTCTCTCTGCTTTCGTTTGAAATTTCCCGGCCTGCTTGGGCAAAGCGAAGACGAAAATTCCAGGCATTTCCAAAATCACGAAGGCGCCGGAGTTAGGTCTCGAGCTTGAAGCGCGTGGCGGCCAGACGATAGAGCCTCTGCCAGACCGTGCGGTTCACGGTGACCACGATGACCGACATCACCATGGTCGCCGCCAAAAGGACAGGCAAATTTCCGGAATCGGTGGCGCTGCTGATCGCCGCTCCCAGCCCGCGCACGGAAAGCGTCCTTCCCTGAAAATGAAAATATTCCGCGACGATGCTGGCGTTCCAGGCGCCTCCGGAAGCGGTCACCAGGCCCGTCACCAGGTACGGAAAAATGGCCGGAAGGATTAGGCGCCGCCAGCGCTCCCACCGCGTGAACCGGAAAATGTCGGAGGCTTCCTTCAAGTCCGTGGGGATGGCCATCGCTCCCGCGATCACGTTGAACAGGATGTACCATTGCGTGCCGAGCAGCATCAGAGCCATGGCCGCGAGGCCCATGCCGCCTCCGGCGTGAATCAGCAGCAGCAAAAGCACGGGGAATAATGCGGTCGCGGGAACCGACGCGGCGATCTGGACAAGCGGCTGCGCGAGCTTGGCCACACGCGGCGTCGTTCCGATCCAGACGCCCGCCGGAACGGCCCAGAGCGCGCCGAGAAGCAATGCGGCGTTGACGCGAAGAAACGTGAGCGCGGCGTCGCGCGCGAGGAAGATCAGTTCCCGCCCGCCGAGGTGCGCCACGGTGGCCAGAGCGCGAAACGCAAGCCAGGCCATCGCAGCCAAAGCCGCTGCTACCAAGGCGCGAGCGAGCCAGTGTGTAACGGTGTTCTCGGATGGCGGTTTCTGCCCGCGCTCGTCCAGCTTCTTCAACGCCAATGCACGCGACACGCGCTCTTCCAACGGATATATCGCACCACGATAGAACGCAGCGAGGATTCCGGACCGGCGCAGCAACGTCAGGACCAACGACTGCGGCGCCGTCCCTTCCACGGTCTCGAACTTGAATTTGTCCGACCAGGCGATCGCCGGCCGCCAAACCAGCTGATCCAGCAGGACGATAACCGCGACCATCGCCGCCATTCCCCACAGGATGGCGCGCGTGTCTCCGGCCCCGGCGGCCACCTGCAGGTACGAACCCAGCCCCGGCAACCGGAAATCGCGCGCGCCGAGGACGAACATTTCGCAGGCCATCAGAAAAAACCAGCCGCCGGCCACGGACATCATCGAGTTCCACACCAGTCCGATCGCCGCAAAGGGCAGCTCCAGCTCGGTGAATTGCTGCCACGCGCTGAAGCGGTACAACCGCGCAGCCTCCCGCAATTCGCGCGGGATTCCTCTTAGCGAAGCGTAAAAGCTGAACGCGATGTTCCAGGCCTGTCCTGTGAAGATCAGCAAGACCGAGCCCAGCTCCAGGCCCAGCTGCCTGCCGGGGAACAGCGCCACCATCGCCAGCATTACGCCTGGAAGAAAGCTCAGCACCGGGATCGATTGCAAAATATCGAGCAGCGGAAGCAAGATTTTCGCCGCGCGCTCGGACTTGGCCGCCGCAAATCCATAGCCCAATGCAAAAAGCAGCGCCAGAATGTAGGCAATCGCAATGCGCACCAAGGAATACGCAGCATACAGCGGCAACGCGCGCGGGCTCGAGGAAATGTTCGCAACCGGCGTGAAAGGCGCGAACCAAATCTGCCCGGAAGCGAACAACGCGTACAAAATCGCCAATAATCCCGCGAAGACAGATGCGTCCGCCGCGAACGAACTCTTCCACCCCGTGCGCTCGGAAATCCCCCGCAAAATGGACGAGTAGTGAAGGATGGGCTGCGGTTTCATGGGCGGCGCTGTGTGCGGAGGATCACGGCCGGGTCCGGGTCAGCCGCCCGGTCACGGAATCGTAATCGAATAATTCCGCGTAGCGGCCCCACTGGATGGCCGTGTCCAGCTGGCGGCGCACTTCGTCGTCGCTGAAATGCTCGTCCAGCAGATCGTGGAAGAATTCCAGCAGCATGGTGCCGTCCGCTTTGGCTTGCAAGGCCGACTCCATTTGCTGCAGCAGGGGGACATGCGCGAGCACGGCCTCGCGGAACAGTTGTTTGCGCCGCTGGATGTCGCCGGCGGCGAACTCTCGTCCCCGTTCGGTGATTTCCGCGTCGCCTTGCTCCACCCGCGCAAATCCCAGAAGAACGCAGGCCCCCACGATCGGAAGCAAGTCGTCCGACTCCAGCATCAGTTGGTGCGAAATCCGGTGCAAATCCTCCCGCCCGCCATGGTCCACCAGAATTTCCAGAAAGCCGGCAATGCCTCCGGCGCGCACGTGCGGCAGCATCAGATAGCGCGGGGTTGGCTCGGCGATGCCGAGCGGCGCAGGAGCGGGTTTCGTCTCGGCCGGCATTTCATGCGGGAGATCGGGCTGCGTCAGTACGCGATAAATGTGATCGACGAGAGCCTCGAATGGCTCGGACTTGCGGCTGCGCGGCTGCGGCAACGTAATTTCAAAATCTTCGCGGATTCGCGCCGGGTTGCTGGCCAGCACGATCACGCGGTCGGCCAGCACCACCGCCTCTTCGATGTTGTGGGTCACGATAAAAATCGCCCGCGTGGGAATTTTCCGGTCGTTCCACAGCTCCAGCAATTCGCCGCGCAGCGTCTCCGCCGTCAATACGTCGAGCGCGGAGAACGGCTCGTCCATGAATAGAACTTCCGGCTCGATTACCAGGGCCCGCGCGAATCCCACGCGCTGCTTCATTCCCCCGGAAAGTTCCTTGGGATAAGCGTTCTCGAACCCGTCGAGGCCCACCGCATCCAGAATGTGCAAGGCGCGCTTTTGGCGTTCCGTCTGCGGCACGCCGCGCGCTTCGAGCGGCGCTTCGACATTTTGCAGCACGGTCAGCCAGGGAAACAGCGCGAAGCTTTGAAAGACGATCCCCACATTGGGCGGCTCGTCCGTGAGCTTGCGCCCGTGCCAGAGCACTTCTCCCGCCGAGGGACGCGCCAGCCCCGTCAGCATCCGCAACAGCGTGGATTTGCCGCAGCCCGAAGGCCCCAGCAGCGCCAGAATTTTTCCCGGCATGATCTTGATGTTCGTGGGGGAAATGACTTCGATGCGAGCGCCTTCCGGCTGCGCGTAGAATTTTTCCAGCTCCCGCCCTTCCAGAATCGGCTCGTTGTTTTCGCCGCCGGGCAACTCTGCGGCTATGGGACTGTGGTTGGTTTGCGACACGGGCGCATTATGAACGATTTGGGGGTTTGTAGCACAGGCTTCAGCCTGCGGGGGTTCAATCTTACGAGGACAAAACCCCACAGGCTGAAGGCCTGTGCTACTGGCCTCAGGCGGGATTGCGGTCGACGGCGGGATGGCGCACGTCGCTGCCCGCGACCATGTAGATCACGTCCTCGGCGACGTTGGTGGCGTGGTCGGCGATGCGCTCCAAATTTTTGGCCACCAGGATCAGCTCGAATGCGGGAAATACGACGGAAGAGTCTCCCATCATGTAGCTGAGCAGCTCGCGGAAAATTTGGTCGCGGAGCTGGTCCACCGTGTCGTCGCGGCCGAGCACCGAGCGGGCCAACTCGATATCTCGGCGCACCAGGGAGTCGAGGCTGTCGCGCATCATTTTTTCGGCCAGCTCGCCCATCCGCGGCAGGTCCACATAGGGTTTCACGCGCGGGTGGCGCACGATGCGCGTCGCCGAATGGGCGATGTTCACGGCCTGGTCGCCGATGCGCTCGAGATCGTTGTTGATGCGGGCGATGGCCAGGACAAAACGCAAATCGGCGGCCATGAGCTGTTGCAGGGCCAGCAATTGCACCACGCGGTCATCGATCTCAATCTGCAGCTCGTTGATGGCGTTCTCTTCCCGGAGCACGGTCCCCGCGAGCTTTTCGTCCGCATCGAGCACCGAATGAACCGCTTGATGCACGGCTCTCTCGGCGAGGCTGCCCATCCACAGCAGCCGTTCCTTCAGCTCTTCCAGATCGCGTTCGAAATGGCGTTCCATTCTGTGCGTCCTCCCCGTGGCCAACGCTGCACCGGCCCTCCTGTTTCAAACGTCCTCATCCGAAGCGGCCGGTGATGTACGCCTCGGTGCGGGGATCCGAAGGCGTGGTAAACATGTGCCCCGTCGGTGAAAACTCGATCAAATCGCCATTCAGCATGAAAGCGGTCGAATCGCTGACGCGGGCCGCCTGTTGCATGTTGTGTGTGACAATTACAAGCGTGCACGTGGGCTTCAATTCGAACAATAATTCCTCGATTTTCGCGGTGTTCACCGGATCGAGCGCGGAGCACGGCTCATCGAGCAACAGCACCTCGGGATCGACCGCCAGGGCCCTGGCGATGCACAAACGCTGCTGCTGGCCGCCGGAGAGAGCGTAGGCGGACTTGTGCAGCTTGTCCTTCACTTCGTCCCACAGAGCGGCGCGGCGCAGGCTCTTCTCCACGGAATCGTCCAGGCGTCCCTTATGCCCGTTGATCCGCAAGCCGTAGGCCACGTTTTCATAGATAGACTTGGGAAACGGATTGGGCTTCTGAAACACCATGCCCACCATGCGGCGCAACCGGGTGACATCCAGCGTAAGGATATTCACGCCATCCAGGGCGATTTCCCCCTCCAGGCGCGTATGGCGGAGCGTTTCGTGCATCCGGTTCAGCGTGCGCAAGAGCGTGGATTTGCCGCAGCCCGAGGGCCCGATCATCGCCGTCACGCGGTTGGTGGCCACGTCCATGGACACATTGTGCAGGGCGTGGTTCTTGCCATAATAGAAATTGATCTTGGTGACTTTCATTCGCAGCGTGTTGGCGCCTGAGGTGGTCATAGCCGGTGTATGCTCGGCAGTCCTATCCGTGGAGGATGCCGCAGCTGCCCCCGAATTCGCCATCAGTGGGAAGGCGGAACTCATCGTCAAGTCCTCTCATATGCGGTTCCGCGCGTCAAGAACGCGCGAACCAAAATGTTAGTCAAGAGCACCAATCCAAGCAGCACGAGTCCCGCCGCCCAGGCCTGACGATGCCAATCCTCGTAAGGACCGGTCGCGTAGGTGTATATCACAACTGGAAGCGACGAGGTCGGCTGGTTCCAACCGGGGCTCCAGAAGCGGTTGCCAAAGGCGGTGAAGAGCAGCGGCGCCGTCTCTCCCGCGACGCGCGCCAGGGCCAGCAACACACCCGTCAGAATTCCGCGCGAGGCCGCGGGAAGCACAACCGTCGCGACCATCTTCCACTTGTTCGCGCCCATCGCGAAGGCGCCCTCGCGCAGCGAGGGCGGCACGTCCGTGAGAAAACTCTCCGTGTTGCGCAGCACCGTGGGAATCACCATGATTCCCAGCGCAACTCCGCCGGCCAGAGTTGAAAAATGATGCATAGGCATCACCACCAACGCGTAAGCAAAAATACCAATCACGATCGACGGTACGCCATTCAAGAGATCCGCAGTGTAACGCACCACAAATGGAATAGTCCGTCCGCCGAATTCCGCTAGATAAACTCCTCCGAGCAATCCGATGGGAACTCCGAATAGAGCCGCAAGGAGGAGAAGCTTCAGGCTGCCCAGGATGGCATTGGCCATGCCTCCGCCAACTTCGCCGACCGGAGCGGGCAGGTGCGTGAAGAAACTCCACGACAAATCTTTTCCGCCGTTATACACGAGATAGCCGAGGATGAAAAACAGAACCGACACGGTAATCAACACGCAGACGCCCGTGAGCGAGAGCATGGCCACGTTCAGCGATTTTCGCCAGATCAACCGGGCACTCATGTGGGCAACACTCCGCTGCCGCGTGCCGTTGTGACCAGAATCAGGAGACGCGCGAGCCCATTCAACACAAACGTCAACAGGAAAAGCACCAGGCCAAGTTCAATCAGTGCGCTCAAATACAAATTGCCGGTGGCCTCGGAGAATTCATTGGCCAGCACGGCCGCGATCGAATACCCCGGCGAAAATAGAGACGCGGCAATCTTGGGATTGTTGCCGATGACCATGGTGACGGCCATGGTTTCGCCAAGTGCGCGGGCGAGCGCGAGAAACACGGAACCGAAAATGCCGATCCTGGCCGCCGGAACCACCACCTTCCAAGTGGACTCCCACTTGGTTGCGCCGAGCGCCAGCGCCGCCTCGCGCTGATCGCGCGGGATTGCCAGGAGAACTTCGCGCGAGACAGAAAGCACAAACGGCACGATCATAATGGCGAGAACGATCCCCGCCGTCAGGAAACCGATCCCATACGAAGGCCCTTTAAACAGAGGCAGAAATCCCAATGTCTTTTTTAACGCCGGTTGAACGGAGGTTCGCATCAGCGGCACCAGCAGGAACACGCCCAGCAGACCGTAAATCACGCTGGGCACCGCCGCCAGCAAGTCACTCACAAAAGTGAGAGAGGAAGAAAGCTTCGGGGGCGCCAGCTCGGCCAGAAAAATCGCCGCCCCCACACCGAGAGGAACGGCCAAGAACAATGCGACCGCCGAGGTCACCAGCGTGCCGTAAATGAACGGTAACGCGCCGAATTCGCCGGAAACCGGGTCCCAGGTTTCCGTAACGAAAAATTTCCATCCGAACCTGGTCCGCGCTTCCGCCGAAAGAACCCACAACTGATACACCAGAAGGACCGCAATGAGCAGAACCGCCGCGGCCGCAATCAGCGTGATGAGGTGCGCGATTTCATCCCCGCCGAACCAGCGGCGCAGCAAGGCCCGCGAATTCCCAGGAATATCCGCCGGCGTTGCCGCGTTCGGTGTGGTGGCCATTTCGATGTGTTCGCCTTCCGGTCCGAAACAAGCTGCGGAAAAACTGAAAAACCGTCATCCCAGGGCAAGTTGCGTGACAAGGAATCTCTCCTGACTTGGAATTCAAGTGATAAGAGATTCCTCGCTTCGCTGGGAATGACAGAGCGAAGTAATTTGCCGGCAACCCGTCGAACAGTTACTGGATCTGCGCGATTGCCTTCATTTCCTTGGTGACGACTTCCTTCGGCAGCTTCGCGTACGCCAGTCCTTCGCAGTACTGCTGTCCGTCCGTCATCATCCACTTCAGGAAGTCTTTGACAGCATCGCGCTTGGCGGCATCGCCGAATTTCGCTGGAATCAGCAGCCAGGTGAAGCTGGCGATCGGGTAAGCCGCCTTGCCCTCGGGGTTGGTGATCGACACGCGGAAATCGTCGGGCATGAACTTCGACGCCGCCGCTGCCGCTGCCGACACGCTGATAAGGTCCGCCTTCACAAACGCGCCTGAGGAATTCTTCACGCGTCCGTAAGCGATCTTGTTCTGGATGGCGTAAATCAACTCGATATAACCAACCGAATCCGGGGTCTGCTGGATGAGTCCGGCCACGCCTTCGTTGCCCTTGCCACCCAGGCCGACCGGCCAGTTCACCGACGTCGCTTTGCCAACCTTCGTCTGCCATTCCGGGCTGATCTTGGAAAGATAATCGGTCCAGATGTACGTCGTGCCGCTGCCATCGGAGCGGTGCACAACGACGATGTCGTCGGAAGGCAGCTTCACGCCGGGGTTCGCGCCTGCGATCGCCGGATCATTCCACTTGGTAATTTTACCGAGAAAAATTCCGGCGATGGTGTCCGGAGTGAAATTCAGCTCGGCCGACACGCCCGGCAAATTGTAACTGGGTACGTCGGCGCCGAGAACGGTGGGAAAATGCAGGATGGGAACACTCGCTTGCTTGAGTTGGTCGTCGTTCATAGGCCCGTCTGACGCTCCGAAGTCAACCGTCTTATCAATCAGTTGGCGGATTCCGCCTCCTGAGCCGATTGACTGGTAATTAATCTGGATGTTCGGATGAGCTTGATGATAAACGTCGAACCACTTGGAATACATTGGGTAGGGGAACGTCGCACCGGCGGCGTTCAACAACACCTGCCCTTCGGCAACGGAATACGTGGCCAACGCCAGCAGAACCGCAAGCAGGCAAAGCACTTTTACAATTCGCATTTTTTCTCCTGGAATTTCGTCACTAGATTCTGACTCCAAATTGTTACAGCCATGTTACAAGGGAGTGAGGCCGGCATAAAATCGGTGAATCGCTATAACTCCTCTATTATGTGACCACTACAAAGAAAGGGGAGATGGGCCGACGCCAGGGGAGCGCCGGCCCGGGTGGGGTGCAACACGAAGGCCGCTGTTCCGCGCCAGAATCGCGCAGTGCAATCTAACTTTTCTTTTCCGGATAATTGGCTTCTTCGATAACCATCCGCGTGCGCCCGTGGCGCACGTCGAGGCCCCGCACCCAGAAAATAATGTCTTCGGCAATGTTAGTGGCGTGATCCGCGATGCGTTCGAGATATCGCGTGACCAGGACGAATTGAAGTTGCGGCGCGGCCTGCCGGCCGTCGGCGGTAATCCGGGTGAGCAGGTGCTCGAATATCTGGTCCCGATAGCGGTCCACCACATCGTCGGCCTCAAGGACTTCTCCGGCCAGGACCAAGTTGCGAAAGATCAGCGCGCCGAGGCTGCGGCCGAGCATTCCTCGAACGGCGCCGGCCATCGGTTCCAGGTCGCGCGGCGTTTCGATCACATTCATTTCCGCCAGTGAAATCACCCGCTCGGAAATATTCACGGCCAGGTCGCCGATGCGTTCCAGGTCGTTGGCGATTTTCTGGGAGGCGACGACGCGGCGGATTTCCTCGTCATCGAGCAGCCCGGTTCGCAGCATCCGCACGGCGTGGTCGTCGATCAAAATTTCCATTTCGTTGACGCGCGGCTCGACTAGAAACACTTTGCTCGACAGTTCCGCCGCTGCGTCCAGATTGGGGTGTAAGAGCGCGTCGAGAGCGCTCCCCACGCTGCTTTCCACCGTGCGGGCCATGGAAATCAGGTAGTTGGCCAGCACGTCCTGATAAATCGTTTGCAAGTGGGAAACCGGGCTCGCCATCGCTCCACCTTCCAGCCAGATTCATGGCATGGCGATCATAAATAAATTTTGTGAAAGGAGAATGAAGTAGGGGTGAATATCCGGCGAAATGGACGAAACTCCCACCTTGACTCCAACGATGACAATGCCAGCAGCGCCAATGCAAAGGCCCGCCCCCCTCAACTGGCCCTTGCAGCGGCAGGGCTTAGTGGGGTAAACTAGGGGCGAACGCGTCTACAGGTATTTCCGTCCCCTGCCGCGCGGGGGTATTTGTGTACCCAGCCATTACCTCGAAGATTGCGTCTTCTTCGGATGAGCGCCGCCGCAACCAACGGCACAGGGCGCCGTCCATCATGTACGTCCAACTCGGCTCCGGAAACGGCGGCATTGTCCTCAACCTAGGGATAGATGGGGTCGCTTTTCACACCGCGCAGAAATTGACGGCCGACAAGAATTCAACTCTCCAACTACGACTTCGTGGCTCCGGGCTAAATGTGGATCTTGCCGGCGAACTCGTGTGGGTTAGCGGCACACAAAAGGAAGCGGGGATTTGCTTCAAGGATCTCCCTGGCAGCGTGCGGCGTGACATCGCGGATTGGATCGCGCGGGAAGCTCAGGTTTTTGAGCCCGTGGTATTGGACGATGGGTCGCGGTCGAAACCGATTCCCGCACCGTCAGAAATATTCGAGACGGCGGACATGTCTGTCCCGCATCCTCTTTCCGCCGCGCTGTCCATATCCCGGCAGAAGCTTGTAAATCCTCCTTCGAGCGCGGCGGATGCGGCGGCGAACGGATTATTCTCACCGGTGCCGTTGGATTATGTGCCCCCAACCTCCTATCTCTCGTCACTGCACGAGGTCAGTTCCCCAAATTTCGAACGCGACGCTTATGATGAAGAATGGGACGACAACCCGGATGCTTCCGATCCCGATTCCTCTGCCTCGTCAGAGCCATCGCGTGTTGATCCGCATTTGCACATTCGGCCACTTCCTGAACCGGCTACGGTCGAGGAGTCACACCAACCTCCGGCCGTCAACTCGTCCCCGTTTCTCTTCTCCTTGGAGCGAATGCCGGCGGCGCGCGTTGAACTGCCGCAGGCTTCCGCGGAAGCGACAGGCAAGAGCGAACTTCGCAAGCCGGAAGAAATTGAGCCGAGCCCAGTTCCTCCGGCCGTCAACTCGTCCCCGTATCTTCTCTCCTTGAAGCGAATATCAGCGGCGCGCGGTGAACTGCCGCAGGCATCCTTCGAAGCGCCAGGCATGCACGAATTTCGCAGAACGGAAGAAACTGACCCAGTCTATGCTCCTTCGGCCAGCATCACGTCCCCGTTTCTCCGTTCCTTGGAGCAGAGGTCATACGCGCGCCATGAGCGGCTGCCCTTCCCGGGGGAACCGGCAGGCAAAATCGAACTTCGCAAAACGGAAGAGATTGCGGCAACCTATCACGCCCGGGTGTACCGGTCTCCGGATCAATTGGCCACAGCCGCTCCTGCAGAAAAATGGATTCCGCCGGCGCTTCTCGGTGCATGGAGTAGAGCAGACATTCAGCGCAAGTTGGCATTAGCCAGTTCAGGCGTAGCTTGCCTGGGAATTTTCGCGCTGTTCCTGACAATGGCCGTGGCCCACAATGGCAGCAACACGCGCGGGGTTGAAGAGAGCGTACCTCTGCCGGAACCCACGGCGCAGGAATTCGTGGCGCCTTCGGCAGCCCCGACCACCGGTACGAACTCTCTTCAGATTCAACCGATACAAGGGCCTGCGGCGCTGCCTGTGGTTGTTCCGCGACGAACGCTTCGCCCGCGAAAATCCCTGCTTGCGATTATTATTCAGGCCCTTCTGAAAATTACACCCGGTGGATCGGACGAGAGGGCCAGGATAAGGGACGATCAACTCGGTGTGCAGGTGTGGACTTCCAAACGCAACGGATACTTTTATTGCACGAACAGCGAGTTCTACAAGTCCGTGCAGCCCGGGGCCTATATGGTTCAGGGCGACGCAATTCAGAGTGGATACCAGCCGAGAATCGGGCAGTTCTGCGACTGACCAGTCCTTAGGGCTTCCGCAAAATCATGGCAGAGGCGCGGCGAAGCTACCCGTGGAGACCATTCACGCGTGGTTGTGGTGTTCGAGTTTGGTCCCAGGCTTTTCTCCCGTATGGCAAGGGAGCTTTTATAAAGCGGCAAAGCCAATTTTCTGAATCTACTGTCACCTTCCGATCGGGAAGCATTTCCTCCAGTCCTCAAAAGGAACCCCGAGTTTTCGAAAAGAAGCCCTGAGGGCGGGTGCCCACCTTTTGAACGGTTTCTATCTTTCAGGTGGCCGCTCCTTCGCGGTTTTTCGAAGGGGCAGAGGGTTTTCGGGGATTCAGGCCCGAACTTCTTCGACTGGTTTTACTGGCACGATCCGCGCGATACGTTTCATGACCTTCTTGTTTTGCTCAGCTTTCTTGAGGTCGTAGGCCGCCTGCAACCGCATCCATATTTCCGGCGAGCCGCCAAACAGTCGGGCAACCTTCAGGCACATGATGGCGGACATGGGCTTACGCTCCGCCAGAATGTCGTGCAGCATCTGGCGGGATACGCCCAGAGCTTTCGCCGCGGCTGTCACGGACAGGCCCACAGACGGCAGGATATCCTTCTTGATAATCTCGCCCGGATGGACGGGCGGCAGGCCGCTTTTTCTCTCCATAACTTTCTCCCTAATGGTAGTCTTCAAAATCGATGTCCAGGGCGTGTTCGCCTGACCAGCCGAAAGTGATCCGGTAATTTCCGGTTACGCGCACCGACCAGCGTTTCGGACTGCCCTGCAGGCCGTGGAAGCGAAAGCCTGCGATGTTCAGGTCCGCAGGCTGGCCGGCTACTTCCAGCAATTGCAGGATGCGCACGCACTTCCTGATCTGATCGGCGCCGATCCGGCGCGTCCTGCCGGTGAGGTGAATTTCTTCAAGCCCTTTGTGCCTGAAGCCGCCGATCATTCTTTCAGTGTAAATGCTTTAGTTTACAGTGTCAACTAAACAGTTGTCCGAATTTGAGAACGCGGCAGGCAGCTCGCGTGTGCCCGCCCCTCCGTGGTTTTTCGGGCTGCCGGAGAGCTTGCGTGTCGCTAGGAAACGCTGGGAATGATGAAATGAAAGCGGGAGCCCTGGCCGACGGCGCTTTCCACCCAGATGCGGCCGCCGTGGGCTTCGACGATGTGGCGGGCGATCGCGAGTCCGAGGCCGGTGCCGCCGGCTTCGCGCGATCTGGCGGCATCCACGCGATAAAATCGCTCGAAGATGCGCTCGAGGTCGGATTCGGGAATGCCGATGCCGGTGTCGCTGACCGTGAAAAGGACGGCATGGCCGTTGGCGCGCGCCTTCACTTCTATCTGACCGCCCGAGGGCGTGTATTGCAGCGCGTTGTCGAGCAAATTCTGCAAGACTTCGCCGAGCTGCGCGCCATCGCCGCGGACCGCCGGCGCATTTTCCTGCAAGTCCACATGGATCTCTAGCCCCCTCGCTTTCGCATGGAGGCGCGCCGTCTCGACGCAGCTGTTCACGAGTGTCTCCACACGGATGGGGCGAATTTCGAGTTCGAGCCGGCCCGCTTCGATGCGTGAAAGTTTCAACAGGTCATCGGTCAGGCGCGCCAACCTCCGCGCGTGTTCGCGAATAATTTCGACGAAGCGATTGCGATTGGCTTTGTCGTCCAGCGCGCCGCTGAGGAGAGTTTCGGCGAAACCTTGTATGGCCGTCAGCGGCGTTTTGAATTCGTGAGAGACGTTGGCCACAAAATCGCGCCGCACGCGCTCCAGGCGCCGCAACTCCGTGATGTCATGCAGCACCAGGACCGCGCCATTAGCTCCGGCGGCGCGCACCGGCGCGGCCGTGACGCTAAAATTTCTCGGGCGCACCGTGCCAACCTCGACTTCGCCCGTTGGTTCTTCTACTCCGGACAGGGCTTGCCTCACCAGCGCCACCAGATCGGCCTGCCGCAGCGCTTCCACCAGCGTCCGGCCTTGCGAACTTCCTGCCGGCAACTCGAGGATCTGCTCGAAGGCCCAATTGCAGAAGAGGATGCGTTCGTCTCCCGCCACTACGGCCACGCCTTCGACCATGCTGCTGAGTATCGCCGAAGAGCGATTGCCTTCATCGGTGAGCGCGCGAATCGCCTGCCCCAGCCCGACAACGGTACGGCCCAGCGCGCCGGCCAGGTCGGCGAGTTCGTCACCGCCGTGGTCGCGCTCGGGCGGAGTAAAATCTCCAGTCGCCGCGCGCTCCGTGAATTGTTTCAGGCGACGGATGCGCGACGCGACCGAGCGCGAAGAAAAGAAGAACCCGATTCCCGCGGCCAGCAGAAAAATAGCCAGCGCGGCCCAGATATTCGCCAGGGTTTTCGGGGAATCCCATTGCACGGCAAGCAGGATCGCCGTCACCAGCGCCAGGCAGATCAAAACCGGCCGCCAGAATAGGCTTACGCGCAAAGGGAATTCACTCCTGCTTTTCGGATTGGCCTTCGCTCTCGAACATATACCCCGCGCCGCGCACGGTTTTCAGGAAGGCGGGATTGTCGGCGTCGCTTTCGACTTTTTCGCGCAGGCGGCGAATGTAGACATCCACGCTGCGCGGCGTCACAAAGCGCTCGGTGCCCCAGACGGCGTCGAGCAGTTGATCGCGCGTGAACACGCGGTTGGGGCGCGTCGCCAGGTAATAGAGCAGTCGGAATTCGAGCGTCGATAGCGTCACCGGCTTGCCGTCGCGCGCCACGCGATAGGAGGAAGGATCGATCGACAATCCGCGCGACTCGATCACGCGCTTGGGCTCGTTGGTGGGCTCGGTGCGCCGCAACAGGGCCTTCACGCGCGCGCCGAGTTCGCGCGGGCTGAAGGGTTTGGTCACGTAATCGTCCGCGCCCATTTCCAGGCCCACCACGCGGTCCGCTTCCTCGCCCCGCGCCGTCAGCATCAGGATCGGCAGGCGGTTCAGCGAAGTATCGCGGCGAATTTCCTTGCAGATGTCCAGGCCCGAAAGCTTCGGCAGCATCAAGTCGAGCAGCAGAATATCCGGCGGCGCTTTGCGGATTTGCGCGAGGCCCGCGGCGCCGTCGGTCGCGGAGGCAACCTGAAAACCTTCGCGCTCGAGGTTGTAGCGCACCAGCTCGACAATGTCCCGGTCATCTTCAATCAACAGAACACGCTTCATCGCACCGTCCCTAGCTTAGAAAGCCACACCCGGTATCAAACTCACTATATTACAGAGACAAGTGCGAAGGCTATGTTACGGCAAGGTTAAAAGAAGCAGCCGTTGTTAACCTCGGAACGCCAATCTCCCGACTGGCGAGGCCAGAAGCGCCAATCGGGGGATTGGCGTTCCCGGGATTCGACCATTCAGATTCGCAGGAACACTTTTCCGCGGAAGAACGGCCACAACAGCGCGTAAATCACGAGGACGAAAAAGACGGCGAAGGCGAGGGAGGCGTTCACCGGATTGAAGTGCGGAACGAAAAATTTATCGTAGATCCAGCCGTGCAAGGTGGTCTCGCGGCCATGGAAATGGAGAAACTCAAAATCGGTGCTGATTTCAGAAACAAGCGCGGCCAGCGCGTAGGCCAAAATCGCATTCATTCCGAATACCAGCCACGGCGAAGTCCACGCGCGCCAGGCGCGCACATCGACAATCCAATAGCACGCGGCCAGCGCCAGCATCGCGAAACCGCCGGTGAAAAGCACGAACGAACTGGTCCACAAATTTTTGTTGATCGGAAAATACGGGTGCAGCAACTGCCCGGCGGCAAGCAGCACGAGCCCGGCGGCGGCGAGGCCCAATACTTTGCGCCCCGCACGCTGATCCGAACGCAGCCATTCGCCGGTAAGAATCCCGATCAGCAAAGAAGCGATCGCGGGCAGCGTGGAAAGAAATCCCTCGGGATCCCAGGTCACGGATTCCGACCACAAGTGTCCGCCCATGAGGGTGCGATCGACGTAAGCGCCGAGGTTGTCTTCCTTTCCAAGATGCCCCGCGCCGTAGCCGGGAACCGGCACGAACATCATCAGCGCCCAGTATCCAACGAGCAATGCGATCGCAACGGCCGCGATCACGCGAAGATTGGCGCGCACGCGCGTGGGCCGATCGGCGGCGGGCTCCCGCCGAAATGTCGCCAAATAGAGCAATCCCGCGACGAGATAACACAACGCGATGCGCTGTAGCACGCCCATGATCCGAATGGAGCCGAGATCGAAGCCGGGAAAGCCGTTCAAAAATAATCCGATGGCAAATATCAGCGCGCTACGCCTCACCACGTGAATCACGAGCGCCCGCCGCGTGAGGCCGCGCGCGATCCGCGAGGCAAACGAGAGCGTGAGGGAAACGCCGACGATAAAAAGGAAAAAAGGAAAGATCAGATCGGTCGGGGTCCAGCCGTTCCATTCCGCATGTTCAAGCGGGGGATAGATGTGGCTCCAGGAACCGGGGTCGTTCACCAGAATCATCGCGGCAATGGTCGCGCCGCGAAACACATCGAGGGAAACCATGCGCCCGGGACGAGCCGCATCCGCACCCGCCAGCGTGCTGGCGGCAGGCGCCGCGATGGTCTCCGCAGTAGCGATGGTGAGGCCCTCCATTGGCGGGGATAGTACAGCAGCGCAGGAAATGCCGCAACGCCGCAACGGCGGACGTCCCCATAAAAAACATGGCCGGGAAGAAGAATCCCGGCCACGCCTTTTGCCAGAGGGAAAAAACTTTCAAGAATCCGAAGCGCGGGTCGCGCTTTTCGTCTAGTGATAGGCCAGATTGTGCGCGCCGCAGAAAATGGAGGTGACGAAGCTGGCGCCTTGCGGGACCCACCACATGCGGCGGACCCACGGGTGCCTGTTGTACATCATTTTTTTGCCGGCGAAATCCAGCAGCACCGGTCCGACCTGAATGGCCGCGTACAACGACGCATTTCCGGCGAAGGGCTTCAACAGGGGATTCAGCTCCTGCGCGCCGGACGTCGTGATGGTGTGGCGCGTGGCCCAGGCGTCAAAAGTTGCGGCGCCGCTCGAGGCGATGACCAGGCTTTTCCACATGAATTGTTTGCGGCGATTTTCGGCTTGCAATTGAGCCACCGAGACGGTCATGGGATTGCCCGCCTTCAGGAACGCCGCCGGAGCCGGGATTGCCAGCGCCGTCATCGGCACAGGGGCGTCCGGCAGCATCTCCGGGTCAATCGCTGCGGGCTGGGTCGAGGTGTCCAAGGAAGCAGCTGCAGTCAGCGAGAACGATTCCGGTTCCACGGAGATGGTCGAAGCTGCGTTCGACGCCGGCGCAGGGATCGCGGCCTTATCAACAGACAAGGAAGCTGTGGTTGCGAGCTGCGGATGAAGCAGGAGTACGGCAATGGCCAGAAACATTTTCGTTATCCTCAGTATGCTGCGGGAGCCTGGCTGGCGGCTTCCTACAACGTGAGGCAAGGTTAGGAGCTGGACCCGCCCGTGCCTATGGTTCGGTAGTCCCGAAAAGGTTAGAACGACGGTTTAGAGGGTTTGGAACGATAGTTCTAGAACTGTCGGACTAGGGGATAGAGGCAAACATAGGGCGAAGAAACAAGGCTCAAGCACGAAATCCGATCTCCATATATCATTGATTAGATTGGACTTATTGTAGATTCTGAGGCGTGTCCGGCATCTCCAGGACGGCAATTTTTCCGTCTGGCGTGCGCTCGAGCGTCGGGGCGTATAGCCCAATTTGTTCCCGCCGCCACCACAAGCCCTGCACGCGCCATTCGGCCCTGCTGGTGAACCAGTATTGCCAGATCACCACGCGAATCCGCTCGGGGGGGTGCCCCTGGAACGGGTCCGTGGCGAACAGGGCAAGCACGTCCGGCTCGCCGGCCAGGAGGCGCTCCTCGACCTGCACCACCCAGGGGTACTGCCGCCAGTTGCCCAGCGAGGCGAACCACAAGTTCCAATCAAAGCGCGGCTGGTAGGGCGCGTAAATCCGCGGCGGCGCGTGCACATCCTGCGGCTTGTTTCGGAAGGGATATGGCGTCCAGGACTGGCCGTCGCGTGAACCTTGGAATTCGATTTCGTAGCGCGCGCGGGTCATGACGGCGAAGAGGCCGAACTCGTTGGCAATGCGAAAGGGCTCCAGCGCGCGGACCGGGCCCGCCGGGAGTGGCGCGGCGGGAGACAACATGAAAATAAGCAGTGCCGAGGTCGCGTAGAAAATCCAGGTCAGGAAAATGGCCTGCACCCACAGGTGAAGATGGCTCCGCCAGTCTGGCGCATCGCCCTGCGCCGTCGCCTGGGCGCCGGATAAAGTAGCGGCGGCGGGCCACAGACTCTGCGGGAAAAAGCTGGACAAAAATTGATCGTCGAGCAACAGGAACCCGAGGACCAGGACGATATAATTGAGGAAGGCGTAGTTGCTGGTGAGAATGATGCCGATCTGCCAGGCGGTAATCACGAAGAACATCACGATCCGTGAGCGCCGCGGCAGAAATATGGCGAAGATCAGCACCAGCTCCAACGCCAGCGTCAGCACCGCCGTGGCTGCATGAAAGGTATGCGGCAACTGGTACACGTACCAGGCGATCCACGTGGGCAGCGGGCCATTTTGATAATACTGATCCATGGCCGTGAAATCACGCCATTCCGGATCGTGTCCCAGAATTTTCGCGATGCCCGATTCAAAATAAATGCGAAACATCAGCCAGATGAGCAGGTACCGGCTGGCGCGCGAAGGCGGGTCCGAGGCTCCCCGTCGCGGCCACCATCCGGTTGGCGCAAAAAACAAGCTGATGAATCCGGCTTCGAGCAGCATGCCGTCGGATTGATAGCTGGCGAATTCCTGCGCCGCCGCGATGAAAGATAAAAACGCGGCCAGACAGATCGCCAGCATGCCGCGGGGCCAGATATTCAACACGAGCAACAGCGACGCCACCATGCCGGCGACGACGACGCCCATCAGAAAGCGGTCGCTCGCCGACCACCAAAAAACCGTGGGCGCGTACCAGAAACGCGCGCTTCCCAGAACGCGCGCTACCTGGACGAGATAGTCCCGCGCGGGAAGTATCCCATCCGGGCCGATCAGCCCGCGAATCTGGTAGGCGAGCGAATAGAATGCGGAAAAGAATATCAGTCCGAGCGCCCGGAGAAAAAGCCAGCGCGCCGCGAGATAACCGGGAGGCGTGAAATCAGGACCGAACAGACGCCGCGCAATCGCTCTGAAATCGAAGTCCATCGCGGGCCATTATACAGACAGAGTCGTCCAGCGCCGGCACGGCATTGGTGGGACAAAAACGGAAACGGGTAGGATGATTCAGATGATAGGAAGATGGAAAATAGCGCCGGCCTCATTTTGACTTTTCAAAATTCTACTCTTTGTGGAATTCGGCGGCGTCTTCCTTTTTGCTCAAATGCCTCGGGCCATAGAAGCGCTGGCGGCACTTGCCACAGCGGTAAGGGCGATAGGGCAGGAAGATCAGAACCCAAAATTCCAAAAGGCGCCCGCGCTTGGTGCGATGAACGTGCTCACTGCCGCAAAGAGGACAAATTCTTTCACCGGTGTAGGCAAACAGGCCAAGGATACGTTTCATCGGGAACGCATGATAGCGCCGGTCGGATGCAGGCGCAATCGTCACGCTCGGCCGTGTTGCCTCAGCAGGATTTGAGCGAATCAAAAGGATGCCAGGACCTGCATCGCCTGATGGCGCAGTTTGCCGAGACTTCGGTTCACCGCATGCGCCCGCGGCAAGAATGGCAGCACGGGAGGTCGGCGAATCGCCAGGCGGTCGAGGCCGATTTTAAGGCGCTGGTCATGCGGGGCATAACGCAATCCGCGGATCAGAGTATCCGCGGCGTCTTGCTTGCGGTCGGCGGCCACGTAGATCTCGGCCAGATTCAAATAGAGTTGCGCCTGCCGCCTGCTCATGCGGATGGCCGAACGGCAAAGTTCTTCCGCCTCGGCCCATTTCTGCTCCGTGGCCGCGATGGCTACTCCCATGTAAGAAATATAGAAAGGATTGGATGGTTCCTCTTCCAGAGCGGACTTGAGATGAGGCAGGGCCTTCATCGCATCGCCTCCGCGCAAATACGTCAGGCCGGTGCGGAATTCCTGGAATGCTTCGACTTGGATCATGTTGATGTCCTCCACTGGGTTGGTGGAACGAATCCGCCAGGCGACATACCGCGCTGCGGACAATATCGTCAGACCTATAAAATCAGGTTAAATTTAAGGAGCGAATCAGACAACTGCTCGGACGACCAGTAGAAGGACAGTGATACCCGCGGACTAAGCTTTTCGGCGGTTCCAGCCGATGATCTCCCGATGTCAGTTTTTCACGCGCGAACCAGGGATTGGGCACGCCCAGGGAAGGAATTAACGCCCTGTTATGGCGATGCTCTTGCTCGCGCGACCCGCCGGGCCATTCTCCCGGGGACAAGACGCCAATCTCCGTAAGTTGTTTCCGGGGTGCTAATACCGATCGAGCGCCAAGACGCGGGTATTGAATTGAGGTTCGATGGCCCTCTCTATATCCTGATCTTAGACTAGTAGCTTATCCGACATTAAAGCTCAAGTTTATGTTTCAAAATTGACAAAGGGGAAAACATGAAAATGAAACGGGTGGTTTGGATGGTGCCTCTGACGCTATTTCTCGCCTTTGCCTGGGGCGGAGTTTGCTTCGCCCAAGCGGGCATTGCAAATGCTCCTGAGGGCGGGACGGCGGAGGCGGCGTACGCACCTCACATTGAACTGATTGCGGCGGCCGTTGTGCCGATGTCTCATGCTGGTGAAGACCTACAAGCCAATGATTCCACATTAGTTAACACGGAAGCCGCTGCCAGCGAGGCCGCGCAACTTGGACCCAAAGAGTCGGGCAGGACAGCCTTTTCGAGAGTTGGAATCGGCGTGAAGGTTTCTACTTTGGGCGTGGGAGTCGAGGCGGCCACGCCGTTGGCTGAAAAATTTAACGTGCGCGGGGGATTCAACATGTTCCGGTACAGCCGGGCGATTACAAATAACGGAATTCAGTACAACGCCCAATTGCAATTCCAATCGGCGGAAGCCCACCTCGACTGGTTCCCGTTCTGGGGTATTCACGTCAGCCCGGGGATCCTCTTCTACAACGGCAACCAATTGACGGCGACCGCGGCGGTTCCGGGCGGACAAACGTTTTCGGCAGGCGGCACGACGTATGAAAGCGACCCGGCCACTCCGGTCACAGGCACCGGGAAACTGAATTTCCTGAGGGTGTCGCCCTCGATCATGGTGGGTGTCGGCAACCTGATCCCGCGAAACGGAAGGCACTACAGCTTCTTGTTTGAAGTTGGCGGAGCGTACCAGGGATCCGCACGGGTGGCGCTCAACCTGGCCGGAAACGTCTGCGACACGACAGGAACGTTTTGCCGGGCCATTTCCAGCGATCCGACGGTGCAAGCCAACATCCAAGCCCAACAAGTAAAAATCCAGAACGACGTCAATCCGTACCGATTTTTCCCGGTCATCTCGCTGGGCGTGGGATTTAATTTCTAATCTTGCGAGGCGAGGTGGGCGGACCGATCGCACGGCCTGACCCAGTCCCTAAGCACTAAATCAAAAGCCCCAGCCTTCGAAGACCGAAGACTGGGGCACCCGCCAGTTCAAAATCATTCAAAGGTCGGGCCACCCGTCCCACAGGCTTCAGCCTGCGAGTTTATGAACTTGCAAGGACCAACCCCCACAGGCTGAAGCCTATGCTACTTACCAGATTAATTTCAGCGCGAACTGAATCTGGCGAGAGGTGGTCTGCGTGGAATCGATGAGTCCCCCGCTTTGGACGGGCAGCCCGTTTTGATCGAAGACGGCCAGGTTGTCGGTCGGCGAGGAAAAATTGGCGCGATTGAATATATTGAAAATCTCCGCGCGGAACTGCGCGTTGAAACTTTCCGAAATGCGCCGGATGTAGTTGTTCTTGAAGACAGAGAAATCCAGTTTGGAAAGTCCCGGCCCGATGACGGCGTTGCGGCCCAGGTTGCCGCGGAGATTGGCGCACGTGCCGGGGATGCCGGCGTTTCCTGGAGACTGGCCGAAGGGCTGGCACTGGGCGGCAATGGCCGGCGTTGCTTGCGGCAGGATGAAGCAATTAGAGTTGATGTAGATCAGCCCGTTGGGATCCTTCTTGAAATTGGAGTTGACGAATTTGCAGCCCGGAACGATGCTGGGCACCTCGCCGGTTTCGTCCAGCTTCGTGCCCGCCGGATCCCCGCCAAGAATGGGCGTGAATGGCTGTCCGGTGCTGGCCTTGTACAAGGCAACGAGTTGCCATCCGCCGAACGCCCACTCCGGCAGCTTCGAATCTTTGCGCGGTCCCGGCAGCTCCCAGGTGGCGCTCAGGACGAGCGTTTGCGCCACGTTGAAATCCGAGAGCCCGCGCGTGGTCTTGGGGTCAAAGAAAATTTGGTTGAAGAGGCCGTTCGGAAACGCGTCATCGGCTTCCGTGGCTGAAAGCGTATCGATGCTCTTGCCCCAGGTGTAGGCGCCGTGGAATTGAATTCCGTGGCTGACGCGCTTGGCCACATCCACTTGCATGGCGTCGTAAAATGAGTTCGCCTGCCAGAGTGTGCCGTTGATGCGTCCAAAATTTGGGTTGACCTTCTGGCTGGGTGAGCCGTTCGGGAGAAAGCCGGCCTGGCAGGCATCGCCCAGGCCGTCGGGTCCGCAGGGCCACAGGTAGCCTGTCTGCGTCAGCGTGGGAAGCACCATATCGATGTTGTCGACTCGATATGGTTGGTGGACTCCTCGCGATCCCACGTAGCCGACGGTCAGCGCCAGCGTGGAGGTCAGTTCGCGCGCCACACTCAAGTTCCATTGCATGACGTAATTGCGTTTCGGGTGGGGATCGGCGTAATACGCCAGATTCGTGTCGGGTTGATTCGCAAAATGTTGATAGGCGAGCGACCCCGCCACGGGGTCCATCGAAAACGAGCCGGCAGCGGGATTCTCTCCGACAATGGTTCGGGTGAAAGGCGCCGTGCGCTGAATTGTGAGGGTGAACTCGTAAGGCAGCGGCAGGACGTCGAAGATGCCGAAACCTCCGCGAAAGAGAGTTTTTCCGCCGCGAGGATTCCAGGCAAATCCCAGGCGCGGCTCAAAATTCCTTAGCGTGGGGTTCGCAAATAACGGGCCCGTGCCGGCGCAGCCCGCGGCCGCCACGCCGCAGATGGGCGCCGGGGCGCTCAGACTGGGGAGCACGGCAGTCTTCCCTTGCGCCTCGTTCGGCACGGTCAGCATTTCGTAGCGCACCCCGGCATTCAGCGTCAGCGTTTTTCTCGCCTTGATATCGTCCTCGACGTAGGCGCCGAAACGCGACTCCCGCAATCCGACATCGAACGGGATGGGTGTGCCGGTTCCCGAGAACAGGGACGGCTGGTTGGTAAGGAATTGCGTCAGGGAATCGAAGCGGAAGAGTCCGTTGATGTTGCTGGCGGAAACTTCGTTGTCGTGCATGCGTTCAAATTCGGCGCCGAATTTGATGGAATGTTTTCCGCGGGTGAGCACAACATCATCGCCGCCCTGGTAGGTGGTCCAGTACAGCGCGCGGCTCGAAGGAATGAATCCCTGCGCGGTCGGAGCGCCCAAAAAGCTGGTGACGCCCGGAATGCTCTGAATGTCTCCGGCAAATGCCTTCGGCTCGAAGGCGAAAGAAGAGTCCGTCATGGAGGGATTGAGGATCTGATTTACCTTGCCGATGATGCCGACGGCGCGGCCGAAGCCGATGCGGGCCGAATTCAGCAGGTTGGAACTGAAGATATGGTCCTCATGAAGCGTTGCGGCCTGGCGATTGGACACGATGTCGGAGGAAAGTTCGCCGAAGGTCCCCGGCTGGATGGTCGTCGAGTTGTCCCGAATGTAGGTTGCGTAGATGCTGTCGCTGTCGCTGAATTTGTGATCGAAGCGGATGGTGAAATAGTTTTCGGGCGTGATCTGTTGCGCGGCGAAGGAGAAAATTCCAGTATCCCCGTTTCCGATCAGCGGCCCGTTGGGCAGCGGAAAGAAATTGCCGCCGAGAAATTGCAAAATGGACTTGTCAATATGTGTATGTGTCGCGGGGTCCGGATTGGGGGCCGCGCCGGGGCCGCTGAGCGGCAGTTGTGTGGGAGTGCATCCATTCGGCGGCTGTTGTTGCGCTGTTTGTGGAATCGAACACAAGACCGCGGGCACGGAAGGTGTCGTATCACCCGGCAGAATGCCCCGCGCAGCCCGCGAAGGCACAGTGTTCACCGTAGTCACGCCGAGCGATTGGCGGAGCCCTTCGTAGTCTCCGAAAATAAAGGTGCGGCCTTTCTTGATCGGCAATCCCGCCGAACCTCCGAATTGATTGCGCTTGAAAGGCGGAATGACCGGGCCGTCAAAAAAATTCCGGGCGTCGAGAGCGCTGTTGCGGAGAAACTCGTAGAGGGATCCGTGGAAGGCGTCCTTGCCGGAGCGGGTCACTACGTTGATCACGCCGCCGGAAGTTCGCCCATATTCGGCGGGATAGTTGCTCCCGAGGACGGAGACCTGCTCGACCGCGTCAATTCCCAAATTATCCCCGAGCACGCTGCCCGGGGCGCCATTTGAGTAATCGTTAATACTGATACCGTCGAGCCGGTAGCTGTTCTGGTCCGGACGCGATCCCGAAATGCTCACCGCCGCTCCGAAGCCGCGATCCGTATTGCCCCCTCCGGATGCGCTGCCGTTCTGCACGGAGGAGACGCCGGCCTGCAAGGTCGCCAGCGCCGCCCAGTCGCGTCCATTGAGCGGCGTGTCGCGCACCGTCGAGGCGCTTGCGCTTCCACATCCACCGGAGCAGGATTCACTCGCCAGCGCGGGAGGCGCCACGACGCGCACCACCTGCTGCGCGTCACCCGCTCGCATGACGACATTGAGGACGCGCTCGACGCCCGCGGTTACGGCAATGCTCGTCCACAGCTGAGTCGTGAATCCGGAAGCCGAAACCGTCATTTCAAAGTTTCCAGGGGAAAGGTCCGGCACATTGTAGAGGCCGGCGGTGTTGGTCGTGGCGGATCTGGCGAGGCCCGTACTCACTTCTTTCACGGCGATGCGGACGTCCGGCATCGCGGCGCCGGATTCTCCCGTCACCGTGCCGGCAATCGACCCCCCACCCACTTGCGCGTTCACTGGCAGACAGAAAAATAGCAGCAGCACCACTGTAGTGATGGCGAATTTCACATGGACTCCGTTCATGGCTTTGACGCGATAAGTATGGAATTCGCTACAAGAAATTGAAACAAACCCATTTTCAGACCCGACAGCACCCATGATTGACGATCCTATCCTCCCAATCTGAATGGAACCTTAAGACCCGGCGGCTATTCTATTCCATCCGCCACGGTGATTCACCTGCCCAATGGCGCATGGCCTCGGCGGCCCAAGCGGTGTTCTTGTCCATGTGGCACGACGTGCATGGATTCGGAATCTTGTATTTGTCCGTCATGGCCGGGGCGATAAAGGCGAACGTGTGCGCGCTCACGAAGACTCCGGGAATCTCGGCCTCGATCTTCGGCATGTGGCAGGCCACGCATTCGCTGCCGGCCGAACCATCCTTGTGATGCGTGTGTTCCGCCAGCGTTGCCTCGCGCGGCCCGTTCCGAGAACCGGCTCCATGACAATCAAGGCAAATTTCGTTGACCGGTTTCCGGAGTTGCGCGTAATTCTTCGTGCCGTGCGCGTCGTGGCAATCGAAGCATGTCACTCCGCGGCGGTACATCACGCTTTGCACGAAATCGTTCCCCTGCATGCGATTCTTGTGTGCGGTGCCTTCTGGAAAATGCGTAAAGCTCAGTTCGCCGAGCTTGTGGTCTTCGAGCTGCCAGTAATCCCGCAAATTCAACCCCACGCGATACCCGACCGGCCAGTCATAATATTTACCTTCGACGGGGTTGGTCAGCGGACGCCCCTGCGAATGGCACTGGATGCAGGTGTCGCTGGCGCTGACTTCATCCATGCGCGCCGGATTCAAAATATTGGCGCGCGTGGCGTGCTCCACATGTGCGCTCCCGGGACCGTGGCAGCGTTCGCAGCCCACATTCCATTCGGCCACCTGCTCGGTCTGAATGTTGTAATCCACGGAGTGGCAGCCGTCGCAAGTGGGCCCTGTGGGCCGCTTCATATTGTCGGGGGGATAGAACGGCTCCCACCAGTCGCCTCCCTTGGGCACAAAATACCGAAGCCATTTCTTGTTGGTCACGTCCCACTGCGCGGGCTCAGGAAAATAGTCGTCGCCGATCTTGGTGAAATAGCGCTGCTTCCAGATGCTGCCGTAGACGAACGCAACCTGGTCCTTCGTGAATTTCGGGCTCACGTTATTGGTGGCCAGATTAGGAATAATCGCGTCGGGATGTTGCCGAGGATCGCGCACCACGTTGGCCATCGGAGTTTTCTTCCAGCTCTGGTAAATTTCCGCGTGGCATTTCTGGCACGCCGCCGAGCCGACGTAGCGCGCCGAGGCGGTTGTGGCGTTCTGTTCGACTTTTTCCTGAGGCTTGGCTAGCCCGATGGAGCGGACGAAGAGGACGAGTTTCCACGCGCTGTTGTCATCCTGAACGCTGTGCGGATTTCCGAACGCCGGCATGCCGGTCAGGCGCACGCCGTTCGTGATGATGTAATGGATTTCGCCGTCGGTGAGATTTTGCGTTTCGGGCCGCCGCAAATCCGGTGCTTTGGGATAAAGATTCGGGCCGATCCCGGATCGTCCGTCACCATCCTTGCCGTGGCAGCCCGCGCAGTGGCCGGTGAAATTGTCCCGGGCTTCCTGCAAAAAGTCAGGAGTAACGGTCCACGGATTTTTTTGGTTCCGCGCGCTGCGGGGGATTCCCAGATCCCTCACTGCCCGCGCCACGACCCGCTCAACGGCGGAAGGTTGATCGACCGTGCTGAATCCCCGCCGGATCACCGCCGCGCCATAGAGGAACCCCAAAACAGCAAACGTGATCAGGACGAGAAAGATCAATTTCCATCGTTTCATCTTTTTTTGTTGTCCTCTCGGAATCCGGCGGGGCCATACCTACGCAGGTTACCAAACCAGTCTGAAGGAAGGATGAAAATTTCAATTTCTCTAAAATGTGGATTTTGTCCGGCGGGTTCCATACGTTCTCTTTCCACGCGCGGCAGGAAGGGCCTAGAATTAAAGTCAGGCCATTTCAGTACATTTTCAGGTTGTTGTGTTCTGATAGGAGCGTGCCGGCGATGCATGTCCTTATCGTGGAAGACGAAAAGAAAATGGCGGAGCTTCTCAAGAAAGGTCTGGAGGAAGAAAATCATTCGGTCAGCGTGGCCTTTGACGGCCGCGAAGCTCTGGCGATGGCCGAGGAACTCGAATACGACGCCATCGTTCTGGATTTGATGCTCCCGGGAATCGACGGCTTCGAAGTCGCGCGGCGCCTGCGCAAGGGCGGAAACAAAACTCCGATCCTGGTTCTGACCGCCCGCGACACCGTTCCGGACGTCGTCAAAGGACTCGACATCGGCGCCGACGACTACATGACTAAGCCGTTTTCTTTTGAGGAATTTCTGGCGCGGCTGCGCTCGGTCTCGCGGCGTGGCTCGGTCCCGCGTCCCACGCTTCTGCAAGTCGCGGACCTGGTCTTGAACCCGGCCACGCACGAGGCTACGCGCGCCGGAGAGGAGATTTCCTTAAGCCGGACGGAGTTCCGTTTGCTGGAATTCCTGATGCGGCGCGCCGGTCGGGTCGTTCCAAGAAACACGATCGTCCATTCGGTCTGGGATTCCAACGACGATGTGGAGGAAAATACGCTCGACGCCTTTATCAGCCTGTTGCGGAACAAAGTGGACCGGGACCATAAGGTGAAGCTGATCCAGACCGTTCGCGGAACGGGATACACCATTCGAGACACCACCAAAGCATCATGATCACGCTTCCCATTCGGCTACGCCTGACTGCGTGGTATTTCGCGGTCCTCGCCGTGGTGTTGTCCGCGTTTGGGGTGAGCGCCTACATCGAGATGCGTCACAGCATTCACCGCACGGTGGACGAGGAACTGCAGGTCCGCGCCGAGGGCGTGCGCCAACTCATCGAGCGAGACGTCCAGCGAGGCCTTAAGGACGATCTGCCGGAAGGGCTTCGAGAGCACACGGAATTGCGCGCCGGCGGCGCTCTTTTGCAGGTTTCCGACGAGCAAGGGAATTGGCTCTACCGATCCAAGGTCATGAGCGATTACGGAGTTCCACGGCCCACGACCATCCCGAGGAGAGCCATCGATTATCTAAAAAGCAGCGTCCCTCTGCGCATTTGGAGCCAAAAAGTCAGCGTGGGAGGCCAGTCCTACCTCATTCAGTCCGCATTTGAAATGGACGATTTCTACGCGGCGCTGGACGACTTCGCGCTGCTGCTGGTCATTTCCATTCCATTGCTGCTCTTGTGCGCGGCAGCCGGAGGCTACTGGATCAGCACCCGGGCGCTGGCCCCGGTGGACCAGATCACCCAAACGGCGAGGACGATCAGCGCGCAAAACCTGTCGAGCCGTCTGGTCGTGCCCCATACCGGCGATGAGTTGCAGCGCCTTTCGGAAACCCTGAACGGCATGCTCGGGCGATTGGAAGCGGCATTCAAGAAGATCACGCAATTCACGGCGGACGCTTCGCATGAATTGCGTACCCCGGTGGCCGTGATGCGAACCCGGGCCGAGCTTTCCCTGCGGAAAGCGCGTTCCGCGGACGAATATCGGGAAGTGATCGCCGAGGTTCTCGCCGAGCTGGAAAAGACTTCCGGGCTGATCGAGCAGCTGATGTTCCTGGCCCGGGCCGATAGCGGCGCCGAAACGCTGCACTTCAACACCACGAATGTTGCGGAAGTCCTGCGCGAGGCCTGCCATCAGGGAAGCGCCCTGGCGGAGGCGAAACAGATCGCCTTCCAAGAGCAAATTTCCGGCGACTCCGTGTGGATTCGGGGAGACGCCAGCTCGCTCCGGCGGCTGTTTTTGATCCTGATCGACAACGCCGTGAAGTACACGCCGGCCAACGGAAAGGTCGAAGTCTCTTTGCACCGCAACAATGGTTACGCCGTGGCGGAGGTGCGCGATACGGGCATCGGCATTGCGGACACGGATCTGCCGAACGTGTTCGAGCGATTCTATCGCGCGGATAAAGCGCGCAGCCGCGAATCGGGGGGAGTCGGACTCGGGCTCTCCATTGGCCGCTGGATTACAGAAGTCCATGCCGGGACCATCGAAGTGCACAGCTCGCCGGGGCGCGGCTCGATTTTTCAGATTAAGCTTCCGATCGCGAATGCGGGCAGCTGAAGAAAACCGCCCGGCCTGCCGCAGGTCCCCCCTGGCAGATCACGTCCAAAAGACAAAAAAGTGACGAAATACCCCTTGACTTGAGGAACCTTCGGAACTAATCTTCCCCCCATCAAGTGGTCGGGTGCTGTCTATGTATATCTGTCAGTATTAATTTCGATATCCATGGAGTCTCTCATCGGACTCCGCATGCGCGCATCCAGACACCGCTTGTCAAACGCATTGTTGTTTGGTGACCAGCGCGCGGTGGCGGCCCGGAAGCGGCTTGGGGACCGCGCCTGACTTAATGAGCGCTTTTAATGGGGAATCAATGATGTTTCCCAAAATTTTATTCACGTTTCCTGGAGTAGTGAATTCAGTTGGGGTGGGTATGGGTGTCTGGATTAGATTTGAATCCTTAAATTAAACGAGAGGTTCAGAAATGAGATCCCAAAATTTGATGAGTAGTTGGTGGGGGAAGGCGATCCAGTTTTTGGGTGGCGCGCTGGTGATCCTTTTAATCAGCCTGCCCGCGTTCTCGCAGGGCAACACCGGCCGGATTCTCGGCACGGTCTATGACCAAAGCGGCGGCACGGTTGCCGGCGCAACGGTGTCCGTCATAGACACGGAAAGGGGTGTTACGCGAACCCTGACCACGGACGACGCCGGAGAGTATAACGCTCCCAATCTAACGCCCAGTCAATATACGGTTCGCGCCGAGGCGAAAGGTTTCAAGAAGCTCGAGCGCCAGAATGTTGTCCTCGAAGTGGGCAAGGAAGTTCGAATTGACTTGACCGTTCAGCCCGGCGCGCAAGAGCAGACGGTTACGGTCACCGAGGCAGTGCCGCTGGTGGAGACCACCACCGCAACCTTGGGCGGAACCTTGGAAAACAAGGAAATCGCCGATCTGCCCTTGAATGGCCGCGATTACCAAAATTTGATGGGCCTGCGCCCCGGCGTCATGCAGCAGGTGGGTGGCGGACCCTGGACCCAGAGCACCAACGGCGTCCGTCCCGATGAATCCGTCTGGATGATTGACGGCGTCATCAACCACAATTTCTATGATCACCGCCCCATCGCCGGTATGCCCAGTCCGATCACCGATGGAGCGACAATCCTTCCCCTCGATTCCATCCAGGAATTCAACCTTATGGAGAATCCCAAGGCCGAGTATGGGTGGGACCCGGGCGCCGTGGTGAACGTCGGTATCAAGTCGGGGACCAATCAAATTCACGGCTCGGCCTACGGGTTTTACCGCACCGCGGCATGGGACGCCCGCAACTACTTCAACTTCGCCTCCGATAGTACGGGAAATTGCGTCCTTGGCGCTGCCATTGGCGGCGTTTCGCCATGCGCCAAGACACCCGCCCAGTTGAAGCAGTTTGGCGGATCCGTCGGCGGACCAATCAAAAAAGACAAACTCTTCTTCTTTGGCAACTATGAGGGGCTGCGCGATTTGATCGGCAACGTGTTCGGCACGACCAATGGGACTGGCGGCGTTCCCGAGACCGTCACCAATCCAGGCGGTCCGGACCCGCGGGTAAGTATGGTCGATGCGATCAATTGCGCGGCATTTCCTTCAGCAGCCACGTGCGGCCCAACAACGCCTCCCGCCACGGCCCTTCCAATCAGCCCGGTCACCCTGGCGTTGACGGGGTGCCAGGTCGGAACGACAGCGAGTGGCACAACCTGCACGGGCGGCTTTTTCCCGAACGGCCAAACCACCACCAGCTTCCTCAGCACTTTCCCGAACGTCAATACCAGCGACAATGGCGTTGGAAAAATCGACTACCACATCAACGACAAGAACACCCTGAATGGCGAGACGATTATCAGCAGATACACGGGCCTCGGGGAAGATCGCGGCTTTATCAACGGGATCTTCCTGAACGGTTTTCCAATCGAAGCCTACACAGCTTCCGGGACGTGGGACTACACCCCCAATTCCCGCATGGTGAACGAAGTGCGGTTTGGCTACAACCGTATGTCCATCGGCCAGACTAATGCCGACGCGGCCGTCAAGAATCCGGTCAACGTAGGCGGGTCTGTACCCGGGTTGCCGGTCGTCAACATCAATAATCCCACTCCAGGAGCGTCTCCCTTTGGTCAGCTGGGCACGTGGCACAGCCGTCCCCAAAACTCGAACAACAACCCGTATTGGGACGCTCAGGAGAGCCTCTCTTATCTGGTGGGCAAGCACGCTCTCAAGTTTGGATACGAGTGGGCGCACATCGAAGCGGATACCGACATCCCGGACACTGGCCGCGGCCAGATCAGTTTCGACAACCTCACAAACTTTTTCACGGGGACTGTGGCGAGTGGAAAGCTCCTCGTCGGCGACCCGACCCGCAAGGCCACCTGGACGTCGAACGCAGCCTTCGTGCAAGATGACTGGCGCATCTCCCCAAGATTTACCCTCAACCTTGGGCTGCGTTACTCCTACTTTTCACCACTTCGCGAGGTCAACAACAACTGGGCCAACTTTGATCCGAACTCACCGACGGGATTGGTTCAGCAGGGCCAACCGGGCCTGAATACGCTGTGGCATCCGAATCGCGGGGACTTCTCGCCCCGTTTTGGCTTTGCCTATGACGTCAACGGCAAGGGAACGACCGTTGTCCGCGGCGGGTTCAGCATCATTTACTCGGAATTCAGTATGATCGAGTGGCAGCAACAGAACCAATTCCAGAACTCCTCGGCGGTCGCCCTCGGCTCCAACCCGACAGGGGCTTGCACCGTGAAGGTGACGATCGGTACATGCTCATCGAATGGGGGCTCAACCCTTGGCGGCAATATTGCCGTCAAGGCCGCCGGCTTCAAGGCCAAAACCATTTGCTGGGATCCCGCTGTCTCGGCTTGTCCTGCCGGCCAGACAACTGTATTCCCGTCGAGTGCAACCATATCGTGCACTGCCGGTTCGCCGTGCAACATTATGGGCGTCGACCCGAACCTGAAGACTCCCTACGTCATGAATTTCAGCTTGGGCGTCACGCACGCCTTTACGCCAGACCTCTCGCTGGAGGTCGGCTATGTTGGCGACCACGGCGCAAGACTGACTGGATTTTCCGATATCAATCAATGTGCTCCCACCACGGGTACTTGCGTCCAACCGTACGCCGGCAAGTTCCCTTACTTTAACTTCATCAACTTTATGACCAACGATGTCCGCTCCAACTACAACAGCTTGCAGGCAACACTGACTAAGCGGATGTCTCACGGATTGTCTCTGATCGCCGGATACACGTACGCTCATGGCCTCGACAACGGGTCTTTGAATCGTTTCGGGCTTCTGCCCCAGAACTCCTACAATCCGGGGGCGGAGTATGGCAATTCCGACTTTGACGTCCGGCACCGGTTGACGATCACCGCCACTTACAACATTCCCGGAATCAAGGGCTTTGCGCAGGCTCTAGAGGGCTGGCAGATCAACAGCATCGTCACCCTCCAGAGTTCGCAGCCGTGGCTTGTGAACGATTACAATGACAATTTCAGCGGGGTTGGGGATAGCTCGGACCGGTGGGATTTCTTTGGGAATCCCGGCGACTTCAAGGGAACGCAGAATTCGATTCCATTCTGCTCAGGATTCACGGTTGGCGCTGGCGACACGGTCAACAGTAGCGGCGCTACTTGCACGACAACGACCGGCGTGTCCAACATAAAGAGCGCCGCCGCAAACTCGTCAACGCTTATTGCCAATTGTGCGAGCAAGGCTCCCGATCCCAATACCCTAAAGGTCGGTGGCTGCTTTGCGAATGGCAACTCGGTCATGGCTCCCCCCATTAATGGAACCTTCGGCACGATGGGCCGCAACATATTCCGTGACTCGGGCTTCCGCGACTGGGACTTTTCCGTGTTCAAGAATTTCACATGGAAGGAACGGTACAACGCCCAGTTCCGGCTTGAGATGTTTAACATCCTCAATCACCCGGTCTTCGCCAATCCGTATGGCGCGTCCGGAGGCTTTAGTGGCGGAAACAATGACCCCTCGGGGCCGGGCGGCTTCGGCGGCGCGATCGGAACTCCCGACACTGTGGTCGGAAACCCCGTCGTAGGATCGGGAGATTCTCGCACCCTTCAGGTCGGTCTGAAGCTGACGTTCTAATTCAGTCCGGCGAAACCAACTTCACAACCTCGAGGGGAGCGGAACGTCGCTCCCCTCGATTTGTTTTCAGTAGGACAGCCACTCTTGGCTGTCCCCCACAACCGGCGCAGGACGGAAATGGACAGCCAAGAGTGGCTGTCCCACTGTGAAGTGGTAGAATAAGTTCGCCTCAGAGGCGCGGTCGCCAAGTGGTAAGGCAAAGGTCTGCAAAACCTTTATCGGCGGTTCGATCCCGCCCCGCGCCTCCAGTCCTCCTGGACTCCTGCAGTCACGCTTGAATCGGTTGCTGCCAAGTACGGACCCCGCAATTATTTTGGCGCGCGTTGCTTCCTGCGAGCCCGGCGTCCTCCTTGAACGCACTGAAAAAGAGTTGCCTATTTGCGTAAAGTTCCATAATCAATGACGATTTGATTTTTGCGGCGTTCGGACTCGGCCAACTGCTGGTGACGAGCAGTAACCTAACTGATATCAACCACTTAGTTATTGTCATGATTTTGGCAGCAGACGGCGAAAGTGCCCGCGGTTTAGTCGAAAGCGGCGGCTCGCGGATAAGTACTAGTAACCACCTCCCATCAAAGGTAGCCCTTAGTGTTCATTGAACATCGCGCTTTTGCTTGAGAAAGTGGTATCGTGAGTCTGAGAACATTCCTAACGCAAGGAGAATTAGTGAACTTCGGCGCGAAGGTAGCTTCATGAATGCAGCCGTCCGCAGATTCTTCCAGCGCACCCCACTCTTGAAAGGTATCTACAGCAGGGCGCGCTCTGAGTATAACTATCGCAGAATCATGCGCGTTGCAAAGGGCCACATTGTTAATTTAGCTGAATACGGCAGAGCGCTCAAATTAGAGGATGGAAAAGTCGTCGAGATACGGATGAAAGACGGCTTGAACATCGCGTTGAGGCGCGACCACATGGATGCAGGCATCGTAGCGGAGATTTTCTTTGACAATTGCTACGTGCGGGATCTTTCTCTTCCGCCCAATCCGGTCGTCGTGGATATCGGAGGATTCATCGGAGACTTTGCTCTTTATGCCGCGACACACCTGAAGGCAAGAAGAGTCGTCGTCTGCGAACCGTCGCCAAGCAACTGGGCGCTCTTGGTCAAGAATATTCAGGACAATCATTGTGAAGATCGTGTCGCGATGGTGAACAAAGCGGTCAGCGATGGCAGTGTCGTGATGCTCGATATCGACGCTCCCGACCGTGGGCAGGCCCGAGTCTCTGCGTACCGGCCGAGTCGCTGTGAGAAGAAGCCAGTTGAGGGTATTTCCCTTGAGTCCCTCTTCGCGGAGTTCAAACTCACCGAGGTGGATCTCCTGAAGATCGATTGCGAGGGAGGAGAATATGACATCCTTCTATCCGCCCCCTCGAAGGTGTTTTCGGGGGTGAAAAACATTGCATTCGAGTTCCATGAAATCGAAGGCTTTCAAGGGAAGCTGAAGGCAGTGAAAGAACGACTTTTCGCTGAAGGATTTATGGTGAAAGCCAGGGGCTGTCTCATTGCTGCCCATCGCCCTGCGTTGTCGATGGAGGCTCGTTCCTGATGGACACCTGGTCGGCAATTCCCCACACCCGACATGCGGGTTGGGAAGTCAATTAGGACCTCGCTGCTTAATGGCGCGCCCGTCCCCGGCTGGCGCCAATTTTTGAAGTTCTTCGATGCGCAACACTTCGGTCGGATAGGTATTTCTGCAATCTCCAGCTTCACCCGAGAAAATTCAGAACCACATACTCTATTTAAAACGGGAATATCGGAGGGTGGCCCCTCTGAAACTCCTGTACGGCTCAAGCTGGCCGCAGCGGCGCCCTGCACTGAATTGCGGCGAGTGTGACGTAAGGCGCATTGCTATCTTGCGAACGAATGGAGCACCCGGTATTGCAGCGTTGGTGAGCCTCCGTTAGCATGACTCCACTATCAAGGAGAGGTGTCTGAGCGGTTGAAAGAGCCCGCCTCGAAAGCGGGTAGCCTGGCAAAACCGGGCTCGTAGGTTCAAATCCTACCCTCTCCGCCAATGTTTCCGATTTTCTTGCTCCTTCAGGATCGTCAGAGGTTCACTGCCAGAGCGTCCGCGTTTCACCCCAATCGGCAAGATGGCCCACTTACTTCAAGGAATCGCTCATCGGGACACCAAGCCTGCGAACCTCTTTGTCACCAAGCGAGGGCCTGCGATGCCCTGCAATGGAGCTATTGTATCTAAAGGGATTTATTTGCATCGCATTGCATGGCGGTGCACCGGTTCTCGCTTTTAATGGTTGCAAAACCTTTATCGTCGATTCGATCCCGCCCCGTGCCTCCAAATCTCGCACCGTGTGAATTTCTCTTGAGCGAGTGAGACGAGCGACGATGCACGCGGAAGTGTCCCGTTTTCATAGGATCCTGGACCCCCCTCCCTGCGGAATGTGGTATTGACTTCTTCTCCCTGTTTCAGTATTCTTCTTCCGTGAATTTCCACGTCCAGAAGACCAAGCAGGCTTGCCTCTGTTGTACCTGCTGTACGTGTCCGTCTTCTGGCGCAGGGAGCTAAATCCTCTAGAATCATAGCGAGACATTCTAGAATCCCACCGCCGGAACCTTACTGGCGGTGGGATTTTTTTTGGAATGCGAGGTGCTTGAATCTCATAATGGGAAAAATTTCCACATCCCGGCGGCTTGCCAGCAGATGGCTCAGGAAACCATGGCGCTTGAGCCTTCTGCCGGCAATTCTGTTTTTGACCACCTTTGGCGTCCAGGCCCAACAAAAACCCCTCGCTTTGCGTGTGGGGTATTTCCCGAATATTACGCACACCCAGGCGCTTGTGGGGCGCGCCGGCGGCCAATTTGAGAAGGCGGTCGGGCCGGGCGTCCAGATCGAATGGAAAGCGTTCAATGCCGGGCCGTCCGCGATCGAAGCGCTGTTTGCCAATGCGATCGATCTCACCTACGTCGGTCCGAATCCCACAGTAACAGGATACGTTCGCTCGCAGGGCGACGCGGTGCGCGTGATTGCCGGGGCGGCAAGCGGCGGCGCTTCGCTGGTTGTGCGGCAGGGCGCGGGAATTCAGAAGGCTTCTGATTTTCACGGCAAGAAAGTCGCGACGCCGCAGCAGGGCAACTCGCAGGACGTGGCGCTGCGGTCCTGGTTGCGGGCCAACGGACTGAAACCGCGCGAAAAGGGCGGCGACGTTCAAGTCCTTCCGATCACCAACGCCGACCAATTCACGCTTTTTTTGAAGGGACAGCTCGACGCGGCCTGGGCTCCCGAGCCGTGGGCGGCGCGCCTGGTGCATGAAGCGGGCGGCCGGATTTTCCTCGACGAGCGCGACCTCTGGCCCAATCACCAGTTCGTTATTACCAATCTTATTATCCGCCCCCAATTCCTCAAGGAGCATCCCGACGTGGTGAAGAATTTTCTCCGCGTTCACGTGGAGCTCACCGATTGGATCAACAAAAATCCAACTCAGGCCAAACAAATCATGAACATGGAATTGCAAAAAGAAACCGGAAAGCCGCTGGCGCCCGAAGTGCTCGACGAGTCGTTTGCGCGGATGGCCGTGACCTACGATCCGATCCGCTCGTCGCTCCTGAAATCCACGCAGCAGGCGTTTGACGAAGGTTTTCTCGGAAAAACTCCGCCGGATATTTCCGGACTTTATGACCTCAACCTCTTGAACGAAGTTCTGCGCGAAAAGAAGGCGAGAACAATACAATGACGAACTACGTTATGGATCTGATTAACCGTTCGATGGGCGGAGGCCGAGCGCTGCCGGAAAGCGATGACCTGCCAAAGGCGGCGCGAAGTGGCAAAAAAGCGTTCGAGCCCGCGCCATCCGAAATGGTGGAAACGGCTCGCCCGGCGCGAAAAGAAAGCATTGCCCTGAGCGGCGTGTTCCGAAGCTACGCCAATTCGCGCGGATCCTTCACTCCCGCGCTGCAGAACATTGACCTGGAAATCGAGCAAGGCGAGTTCGTCTGCATCGTGGGGCCGTCGGGCTGCGGAAAATCCACATTGCTGCATTTGCTCGCTGGACTGGACCGCCCCACCACGGGAGAAATCACCGTGGACGGCAGCCCTGTAACAGGCCCCGGCACGGATCGAATTCTACTTTTCCAGGAGCTGGGGCTGTTTCCGTGGCTGACGGTCCGGCAGAACGTTGAGTTCGGCCTGAAAATGGCGGGCCTATCGAAAATCGAGAGGAGAGACCGGGCGCGAGTTTTCCTGCGCATGGTTCACCTCTCCCACTTTGAAGATCACTACATACATCAGCTTTCCGGAGGCATGAAGCAGCGCGTGGCGCTGGCCCGCTCGCTGGCCCTCGGTCCGAAAATCCTCTTGATGGATGAGCCCTTCGCCGCGCTCGACGCCCAGACGCGCGACATGCTGCACGATGAGCTGGAGCGCATCTGGAAGGAAACTTCGCCGACCATCGTTTTCGTCACGCATAACGTTCGCGAAGCCGTGCGCCTCGGCGATCGCGTGCTGCTGATGAGTTTCCGCCCCGGGCGCATCAAGAAACAATTTGAGATCGATCTGCGGCGCCCGCGGCACGTCGAGGATTCCGACGTGGCTTACCTGTCCAAGGAAATTCTCGGGCAACTGCGGGAAGAGATCGACCGTTCCTTCAACGCGGAGTATTCCCGTGAAGAAAAGCGTTAACCAATTGATATTTGCCGCCGGCGTGCTGGTGGTGTGGGAAGCGCTGGCGCTCGCAAAGATTTGGCCGCCGTATCTTTTCCCCACGCCGCAGGGAGTGGCGCAGTCGTTGTACGACGGATTCAAGGATCACAGCCTGTGGATCGGCATCGGCGTGAGCTTGCGCCGCGTGGTGATCGGCTACGCCATCTCCGTAGTTCTCGGAATTCTTCTGGGTATGCTTCTGGCCTCCAACAAATTTCTGGAGGACACGCTGGGGCGCGTGATCCTCAGCCTGCAAAGCCTGCCCAGCGCTTGCTGGGTGCCCCTCGCCCTGCTCTGGTTTGGTTTGAGCGAGACGGCGATTATTTTCGTCACCATCACCGGCTCATTGCTGGCCGTGACGCAATCGACCAAAGCGGGTTTCGATAATGTGCCGCGCATCCTGTCCATGGCCGGGCGCAATTTGGGCGCGAAAGGGCCGCAGATGTTCTGGCACGTGCTGCTGCCCGCAAGCCTGCCGTACCTTCTCGACGGATTGCGGCAGGGATGGGCCTTCGCATGGCGTTCGCTCATCACCGGCGAAATGATTTACATTTCGCTGGGCCTCGGCCAACTGCTGATGACCGGTCGCGATTTGAACGACATCAACCTGGTCGTGGCGGTGATGGCCCTGATCGCGCTGCTCGGGTACATCGTGGACGGCATCGTATTCCGCAAGCTCGATGCCTCGATCCGTCAGAAGTGGGGAATGTCCGCCGCGGTTTCCGGCTAGACCGGGAATGCCAATCTCCCTGCCGCGGCGAGCGCTCTACAAAACGCCATTGAGCAGTATGGCGAACCTTGGATTCTCATGAGGCGCACGAAGAATTTTTGGAGCGCCGGTCGGCGGTGATCAGAAGCATTCCTCCCACTCCGAAAACGAGCGAAAGCGCTATATTCCACGCCCAGATCCTTCGCCCGCTAATTGCGGCCAGAAAAATTTCAAGCAGCACCGCGGGAAGAACCAGGCCGAAGGCAAGCAGCCATCGAGTGGAGGATTCCAGTCTCGGCCACTTCTCGGCTTCCATCCCGATCAACACTCCCGCGGGCAAGAATACCAGCGTCAAATACACGATCACGCAACCCTCCATATCCACGGGCCTGATCAAATAAATATGGCTCAAGATAGTTGCGCCAGGGCTGAGGCGGTAGCTTTGCGCCACGAGATTTCCGCCCAGATAGAGGAATGCGTCCGCTCCGTCATACGACGCCACGATGTCCCGCGCTTTCCCGGCCTCAAACACATCTTGTACCGGCCACGCCTGCACGGAGCCTGCCTGCGTCAGGGGATTGCGAAAATAGAACACGAGATATGCGCCCTGCTGCCGCAGGTGAAGATTCACAGTTCCGTCCGCTTGCGATAGGGAGACGATACTGCCACTGGCGCCTGGCGCCACCGCGGGCGCACAGATAATGTGGATCGTGAACTGGTTCGACTTTTTGATTTCACGAGTGAGACTTTCAACCGGAATGTTCGCGCTCAGCCAGGACTTGCCGTCCAATTCGGGCGTCCGGGCATTCGTGATTTGCGGCTGTGCCGGATTCCAGGCTAGTGCAGGCAAAAAATTTCTTTGGTCCCGGTACGGCGGTGAATTCGTGAAGTCATAGGATGCCAGCAAGCCCGCGCTGGCAACCTCGGCGGATTCCCGCGTACTGATCCGGCGAATCGCTTGCTCCGGAAGCGCGCGGCTCCAGATTTGCAAGAGAAAGATTTGCCCTCTCCATGGATTTTCTCCGGTGGCATCATTTCCGGCGACAAGAGTGCATTGAGGGTCCCAGTTGCTCAGGCGCGTTTCGTTTTGCAAAATGACGGAAAAGCCAAACCAGCCTGCGAAATATGCCGCCAGCAGCAGGGCGGTCCGGCGCTGCGAAAGCCAGGCCTCAAACAGATCCTCGCTTACTGACAACACTTTCAGGATGGCGCCGCCGCAAAGCTCGAAGAGAAAAAATCCCACAACCGAGCCCATCGTATTGGAAATAACGTCCACCCATCCCGAATCGCGGTCGGGGATGTAGAGCTGCAGGAATTCCACGAGGTAGGAGACGCCCGCGCCCGCGGCCAGCGCCAGCAGAAGCGAACTCCATCGGCTGCCGCCTTGCTTGCGCACCTGAGCGCAAATGCCAAATCCGAATGGCACAAACAAAAGAATATTTAGAAAAAAATCCGAATATTGTATCTCTTTCACCGTCGCTCCCAAAAGAAAGGGAGATCGGTGAAAGGCACTGGCAGCGGCAAATTGCAATTGAAATGGAAAAAGGGTGAGCCAGGCAATTCCCAACAGGGAAAGAATGAGAATTCGATTCGACCACCGAGCGCTGGCTTGTTGGAGCGGAAGGTCCTGAGTTTTCATGATTCCAGTATCGAATCGCGTACACCAACATCCTTCAGTTTATCACAGCTCCGCAATTCTCCGCCGAAGGGCGGCTTCGCACAGCTGCAGTTCCATTGACATGGCGTCTTTCATTTTCCAGCGCGCTCTGACCGGCCTTGCCGCGTACTTGCGGCCGCCTGTACCAAGGTGAAATGAACTTCGTCTCCCGTTGTTCCTCCGTACAGTCTTTGCGCCTGTCCCATGTTTGTTCGGCGGGCCAGTAGAGGGCTTTCCAATGCCAAACCTAATCTTGATTCGCCATGATCGCTCACACGAATCTTCCCAGCCGCTTCAACCTAACTCACAATCGCCGGGCGCCGCTCGGCCCATTCGCCCTGATTCTTGCATTTCTAGCAGTGCTGTCGCTTGCCGGCTGCGTGGGTTTGACGGGCGCCGGAACACCCCAGACAAAGACGAGTTCGACTTCAAATCCCGCTTCTTCGGGAACACTCGCGGCCAGCCCCATGAGCTTGAATTTTGGAAATGTGGCGACGGGAACGAGCAGCCCCCAGACCTTGACTTTGACCAACACTGGCTCGGCGGCGATCACAATTTCTCAGGCCACCGTCACCGGCCCGGGTTTCAGCGTCGCGGGAGGCATGTCATCGGTTTCCATTGCCGCCGGGCAGAATCATGCCTTTCAGATTGAATTTACTCCGTCGGGCGCCGGAAACGCCTCCGGAAGCGTCGCCATATCCAGCGATGCGACCAATCCTACTCTGGCAATCTCCCTCAGCGGAGCGGGGATGTCGACGCTCGCCATAACCACCCAGCCGGAGAGCCAAAGCGTTATTGCCGGACAAAACGCCACCTTTTCCGTCGTGGCGGCGGGATCAGGAACCCTTACATATCAGTGGAAGAATGGTGGAAAAGCAATCGGCGGCGCAACGGCAGCGTCCTACATGGTTCCGACAACGACGATTTCGGAAAATGGCACGCAATATACGGTCGTAGTGACCGATAGCACAGGGAGTGTGACCAGCAATCCCGCGACTCTGACCGTGACAGCGGCCCCCGTAGCGCCTTCGATCGCGACGCAGCCCACCAGCAAAACGGTTACGGCCGGACAACCGGCGACGTTCAGCGTGACGGCGACGGGCACGGCGCCTCTCGCATATCAATGGAGGCGGAACGGCGGCGACATCAACGGTGCAAACTCGGCTTCGTACACGATTCCTGCCACGACCGCTTCGGATAATGGCGCGCAGTTCGCAGTAACCGTCAGCAACAGCGTATCGAGCGCGACCAGCAGCGCCGCCACTCTGACCGTCGGTGTTCCTCCCACGATTTCGACGCAGCCCGCGAGCCAGACAGTGACCGTCGGACAGGCCGCAAAATTCAGCGTGACCGCGGCGGGCCCCGGCACTCTGACGTATCAATGGAATAAGAATGGCGGTGCAATTGGCGGCGCGAACGCTGCTTCCTACACGACTCCGCCGGCGATTGCTTCCGACAACGGCGTGTCCTTCACCGTGACCGTTACCGGCGCTTCGGGCAACGTGACCAGCAACGCGGCCACGCTGACCGTCAACGCTCCGCCATCCATCGTCACCCAGCCGGCCAGCAAGACCGTAATTGCCGGGCAGACAGCGACCTTCTCGGTGACGACCGCGGGTGC
>Ga0210384_10000711_pt1 | contig 49650 bp, 36 predicted proteins | sample IncBWH2MmetaG_FD_160574 | JGI IMG/M metagenome (GOLD analysis project Ga0210384, IMG submission 160574) | Forest soil microbial communities from Barre Woods Harvard Forest LTER site, Petersham, Massachusetts, United States - Inc-BW-H-2-M | ecosystem: Environmental > Terrestrial > Soil >... | reverse complement strand
TGTCAGTATAGGCTTCCACAACATTAGGAAGGTGCTCAATTTCTCCGCGCGCCGATTCATCCAAGACTCGGCTCTCGGCGGCGGATGTAGCAGTTCGTTCGTTGTCGTGACCGAAACCACGGAAATCTCGCCGTGAAGTGACCACCACGGTATCGAAGAGTCCCGATCGAACCAGTCTCCGGCTTGCTAACTGTTGCAGACCAATGCCCAGCGATAGCATCGCCACCAGCGACGCCACCCCCACCGAGATGCCGACCGTGGTTAGCGAATTTCGCAACAAAGACTCCCGCAAATTGCGGAAGGCGAGCTCGGAGAGATCGTAGGCTTTCATACATGTTCCCCAGGCGTCGCGCCTGCGGTTGTGCTTGGATTAGCGTGGTCACCGATCAATTTGCCATCGGCCAGAAAGAGCATTCGTTGGGCGTATCGCTCCGCCAGAGCGCGCTCGTGCGTGACCATTACGATTGTCATGCCGAGCGATTCGTTGAACTCGCGGATGAAGTCCATGATCTCAGTACCGGTGCGGCTGTCCAGATTGCCCGTAGGTTCGTCGGCCAAGAGCAGTTTGGGGCGGTTGATGAGAGCGCGGGCGAGCGCAGCCCGTTGCTGTTCTCCACCCGAGAGTTCGCTCGGACGGTGAGTCATTCGGGGGCTTAATCCCACACGGTCCAAGGCTTCGCCCACCAACCTAGCACGCTGACTGCGATCAACCTCCGCAAACCTCATGGGCAGTTCCACATTCTCGGCCAAGGTCATACTGGAAACCAGATTGAAGGATTGGAAGACCATGCCGACCGAGCGCAGACGATACTTAGCCAGTTCCGGGCGGGATAGCTGAGCCAGATTCTTTTCCTCAACAATCACGGTTCCCGAGCTCGGGTGATCGAGCCCAGCGATGAGGTTTAGGAGGGAAGACTTGCCGGAGCCAGAACTGCCGAGCAGCGCAACGAACTCTCCGGCGCGCACCTGCAGCGAGACCCCGTCCACGGCGCGTATAAGAGTTTGCCCCATCTGGTAGTGACGACAGAGTGAGTCCGTGCGTACGGCGCACGCGTTATTTGCTTGGGATGGTTCGGGCCCTGGGGTCATGGAACGCCTAGCGGATCTCCCCTCTTATTAGACGCAGCGCGTCCGACGGGGTCACATCTGCGTCGTCACTTCGATCGCCATCGCCACTTTCACTGGGGACCAGCGCTGCATCTCCCTCGCCCGGCGCCAAAAACAGATTCCTCTCTAGACCTTGCTGCTTGGTGTAGAGATCGAAATAGCGCCCTTGCATAGCGTATAGCTGTTCATGTGTGCCCCGCTCTACGATCTCACCTTGCTCGACAACGAGAATCTGATCAGCCCGACGGATAGTAGAGAGCCGGTGGGCGATCACAAATGTGGTTCGCCCTTGCATGAGGTAGGAGAGTCCCTGCTGAATCATGGCCTCCGATTCCGAATCGAGACTCGATGTGGCTTCATCGAGAATGAGGATGCGCGGCTCCGCCAGAATGGCGCGAGCAATCGAAATCCGCTGTCTCTGACCGCCCGAGAGCTTCACGCCTCGTTCGCCTACTACGGTCTCGTATTTGTCGGGGAAACTCTCCGCAAACTCCTCGACGCGAGCGATTCGACACGCACGCAGGATTTGTTCGTCACTCGCATCAGGCCGTGAGAAAGCAACATTCTCCCGGATGGTTCCGTCGAACAGAAACGATTCCTGCAGGACTACGCCCAAACGCGTACGGTAAGAATCTAGACGAACCGTGCTCAGATCGATGCCGTCGACCAGTGCCTGGCCTTCAGTAGGCACATAAAAAGCTGAGATCAATCCGATGATTGTGGACTTGCCTGAACCTGAGGATCCGACCAGCGCTGTGACTGTGCCTGGTTCCGCGCGAAATGAAACATCACGCAAGACGGTGCGGTTGCCGTCGTAACTGAAGCTCACGTGCTCGAACTCCAGCCTGCCATGCACGTCGTTCAAGGCTACTGTGCGCTTTGGGTCCTGATCTTCAGGACGCTCGCCCAGAATCTCCTGGGTACGCTCCAACCCGGCGATCGCCTCGGTGAGCTGCGTGCCGATGCCGACCACTTGAGTCATGGGCGCGACCAGAAAACCGAGAAAGAGCGTGTAGGAGAAAAAACCACCAACGGTCAAAGTGCCTGTCATTATCTGGCGCGCCCCGGTGTACATTACGACTGCTCCAACCACGCCGAGCAGCAGGCTCGAGGCCAGACTCATGACAGACGTAGCGGTGAGTGTACGCATTACATTGTCCAATAGGCGCCGCACGCCCCTGGCAAAAACCGCCTCTTCGCGCTCTTCCGCGTGATATCCCTTGATCACGCGGACGCCTCCCAGCGACTCTGTCAATCGGCCAGTGACCTCGGCGTTTATCTTGCCTCGCTCGCGCAGAATCGGACGGATCGTGCCAAACGCTTTCTTGAGCGTAAGCCCAAAGCACAGCAGAAAACCGAATGCGAGCACAGTCATTAGTGAACTAATCCGAAACAGGACGATCAATGCGATGCATGAAGTAAGCAATCCGCCCACAAAATCGACAAGGCCAGTGCCTAACAGGTTCCGAACACCTTCCACATCGCTCATGATGCGCGCCACCAGCATGCCAGTCTTGTTGGAATCGTAAAACGCCACCGGGAGGCGCGAAATGTGCGTCTGAACCTTTCGCCGGAGCTCGGCAATCAGGCGCTGCGCAGCCTTTGACAGCAACTGTGTGAGAGAGAAAGAAGTGATTCCCTGAATGACCGTGGCACCCAAGACGGTCAGAACGAGTCGCCGTAAGAGCTCGATATGATGTTTCGCAATAACACCATCGATGAGGAATTTTGTGGAGTAGGGAAGCACCAATGCCGATACCCGGTTTACGATCATCAGCAGGAATCCCAATGCCAGCAATCCTTGGCGCGGGCGCATGAGCTCCCAGACGAGCGGAAGAACTGCTTTTAGCCTTTGGGGGGTTAGCGGCGGGCGGGGAGTTGGTTTCGGAGCGGCACTCACTGTTTAGTTAGAGTTTAAGCGCTTTGGGTTCGGTTCATTATTACTCACTACTAGCCGAGACAGTCGGAGGTGAAGTTGGTGGAAGAGCGGTCACTTTGACGACCGCATACCGGCCCCGATCTACAACTAGATCTTATCTTACGGCTACCTTTTTTGGTCGCGCCCAGGTGGCAATCTCCCTGATTGAGTCGCCCAGCTCGATATTGAAGCTCTCTCGCTAATGCTTCAGAATTGCATATTTACGAAACTTTACGGTCATTGACCGAATCTTTACCGCGTTCCCCAAGGTGCGCAGTGTTGAATGGATGGATGATTGCCGCGTGAGCAATCGCGGTGACATACCTCACCAGGTATTGTCGATGGGGACGGAGCGGCGCGGTTTCCCGCATCGAATCATTCATTGGAACAGTGTTCATGCGATTGAGTTTTTCTGAAGTCAGACCTGGCCAGCGGCGCTCCGGGTGCAGGGTGTTTGTAACTTGCCTTTGGGGCCTCGCACCGCTGTCGCTGATCGGCACTGGCTCGCTGGCACAGACAGCACCGGCCGTAGCACCAAATTTCGTCATCGCGGGAAGGGTGAAATCAGGCAACACGCAGGTTCCGGGCGCCACCGTGACCGCATTGAACCAATCCACCGGGGAGAAGGTCGTAACGTGGTCGGATATCGATGGAAGCTACGCCGTGCAGGTCTCTGCGGCAGGCCGTTACACGGTGAGAGCGGAGATGGCAGCATTCGCGCCTAGCACGCGCGAAGTCGAAGTCAACGATTCCGCCACGCGCACGGATCTCGCGATGGTCTTGGCCTCACGCGCTCAACAAGCTATGCGCCCCGCACAAAGACAGACCCTGGCGTCGGGTAGCCGCGGATTTCAGAGTCTTGCCGTACTCCAGGGCGAAGCGGCTGGAGACTCTAGTACCAGCAATCCAGGAGACCAGGTGGTGCCTCAGGGCATGCCTATTCCTGGGATTGCGCCCGATGCGGCGACGGAGTCAATTGCCGTGTCAGGAAATGCTTCCGGCGCTGGTCTGTTCGGAATGAGCAGCGATGAAATGCAGCAGAGAATGCGTGAAGCCCGCGAGCAACAAGGGGGAGGAGGATTGGGCGGAGGGCAGGCTGGAGGCCCGGCTGGAGGCCCGGGCGGCGGTGGTGGTGGCTTATTCCTCGGCGGTGGGCCTGGAGGCGGGCCTGGTGGTGGTGGCGGCGGTGGCGGTGGTGCCGTGATTTTCGGTGGAGGTCGTGGTCGCTTCGACATCAACCGCCCACACGGTTCGATTTATTACACGGTGGGAGATTCGGCGTTGAACGCCGCGCCGTACTCGCTTACCGGTCGACCTTCAATCAAACCCGGTTATCTGCAAAATCGGGTTGGGGTTTCACTCGGCAGCCCACTGAATATTCCCAAGATCTACAAAGGCGGCAACAAGACTTTTTTTTTCGTGAACTACAACGGATATCGCGGTGAAAATCCCTTCGATCAGTTTTCAACGGTCCCGACACTACTCGAGCGCGCCGGTGACTTTTCTCAATCCACAATTCGAACCCAGAGCAGCTCCACACCCGTGCAACTCTTCGATCCCTTCACCCACCAGCCGATTCCCAATAACAATGTCGCTAACGATCCCACTTTGAAGATCAACCCCATTGCGCAAGGGCTGCTGAAGTTCATTCCCCTGCCTAATCTACCGGGAGATGTGCAGAACTTTCACTCCAGCACTGCCGCAACCAGCAACAGCGACGACCTAAACATCCGCCTGATGCATGCCTTTGGCAGTTCGACCATCGGTCCACGCCGTCGCGGCCCGCAAAACAATTTGACGTTTGGGTTGCACTACCATTCGGTGAGGACAGATCTGACCAATGCATTTCCCAGCGTTGGTGGCACTACTTCGGTGCGCAGCTTCGACATCCCTATCGGGTACATTCGCAGCATTGGTAAGCTGACCAATGTTGCCCGTGTCGACTACAGCCGCAGCCGTACCTCCACGCGAAATCTGTACGCGTTCAACCAGAACATTGCTGGAAACCTTGGAATTGGCGGAGTTTCGCAAGACCCGTTCGATTGGGGTTTGCCCAATCTTTCGTTTAAAGGTTTTGGCAGTCTCACCGATACGAACCCGCAACTGCTGCGCAATCAGACAATCACTTTCAGCGACAACATGATTTGGAACCACGGCAAGAACACCTGGCGCTGGGGCGGCGATTTTCGGCGCATCCAACTGAATACCGAGGCCAGCAACGATGCGCGCGGGACCTTCCTGTTCACAGGAAACAATACCGCTCAAATCGTTAACGGCAGTGTGCTGCCAAATACGGGTTTTGACCTCGCTGATTTTCTACTTGGCTTGCCGCAACAGACTCTTTTGCAAAGGGCGGCGCAGCCCGGCGACAACAATTATCACTTCCGGGGAAACTCCTGGGATCTTTATGTGCAGGATGAGTGGAAGCTGCGCGGCAACCTTACCCTCAACCTCGGTTTGCGCTACGAGTATGTTTCACCGTTCACAGAGCTGAACGATCGCATTGCTAACCTGATTCTTTCGCCCGGAGTTCTAACGGGGGTAGGTACTCCTACGGCAACGCCAGTTCTGGCCGGGCAGGGATTCCCCTCCAGCCTGGTTCATCCCGATCGCAACAACTTTGCTCCCCGCGTAGGATTGGCGTGGAAAGCGAAGTCGAACATAGTTGTCCGTGCCGGATATGGCATCAACTACAACACCGGTGCGTATCAAACGATCGCTCAGCAACTGGCCTTCCAGCCACCGTTTTCCTTGACCCAGACCAACATCCAGTCCCTAATCGGAGACCTGACTTTGCAAAACGGATTTCCCGCGCCAGCCAAAGATGTGATCACCAACAATTACGCCGTAGATCCGAATTACAGGCTGGGATACGTGCAGATATGGAATCTGGATGTGCAGCAGGAGATCAAACCTACTCTGCTGCTGAACATCGACTATACCGGAACCAAAGGCACGCGGCTCGATATCGTCGACGACCCCAACCGCACCGCGATCGGAATTCTCATTCCGAACGCGCAGCCGTTTAATTGGGAGACTTCGCAGGGTGACTCGGTGGCCCATGCTGGTACCGTCCGCCTACGCAAACGTTTACAACACGGAATTTCCATCGGCGGCAGCTATACATTTTCCAAGTCAATTGATAACGCTTCGAGCATCGGCGGCAGCGCTTTTGTCGTGGCCCAAAACCCTCGCGACCTGGCAGCCGAGCGTGGGCTCTCGATCTTCGATCAGCGTCACAAATTTACCGCCGATTATCTCTGGGAGTTGCCCTTCGGCCGCGATCGACGCTGGCTTGCCGGCAGCCGAGTCCTGTCCGCAGTGTTCGGGGACTGGAACTGGAGCGGCGACTGGACGATTGCCTCGGGATTGCCCTTCACTCCGCGAATTTTAGGCAACTTCTCCGAGGTGAGCCGGGGCACGAATGGCACTTTGCGACCCAACCTCGTTCCCGGTGAGTCCGTCAGCGTGCCCAATCCGTCGCTAAACCAGTGGTTCAACACGGCTGCTTTCGTTACGCCTCCGCCGGGACAGTTTGGCGATGCCAGGCGAAACAGCATCGAAGGCCCGGGTTCACTCTTGTTTGATATGGCGTTTACTAAAATCTTCCCGCTGAGAGAGTCGCGGGCCCTGGAAATTCGAGCGCAGATGGCGAACGTATTCAATACCCCGCAATACACTTCGATTGACCCCACGCTGAATTCGCCTTCTTTCGGCCGTGTAATCGCGGTGGGGGCGATGCGGACGATTCAGTTTACGGCGCGGTTTCGCTTTTAGGAATACTGATGACTTCTGCCTCACAATCCGCAAAATGCGTCAGATCGGCAATTGCATGGATGTTGGCGGCGGTTCTGATCTGCGCCACCATGGCATCACAGGAGACGCCCAGCACATATACGTTCAAATCTGAGACTGAGCTGGTGCTGGCAAATGTCACGGTGCGTGATAAGAGTGGCAATGCAGTCCGAGATTTGAAGCGGGAAGACTTCACGGTATTGGAAGACAACAAGCCGCAACAAGTGACCTCATTCGATCTCGAGAACACGGATGCTGTTCTCCCGACGGCGGTGTCGGAAGCGCCATTGCTGGGCAAAGCTTTGTCGCGAACCGCGAATGTGTCGTCGGGGGCTCCTCAGCCGCTGGCGGCGTCTGAATTGAAAGATCGCCGTCTCATCATCCTGTTTTTCGACCTTAGCTCTATGCAACCGGATGAGATTGATCGGGCGGTCACTTCGGCACAGAACTATGTGGACAAGCAGATGGTTCCTGCGGACCTTGTGGCAGTGATCTGCTTAGGCAGTTCGCTCACGGTGAATCAGGATTTCACGTCAGGCAAAAGCGCAATTAAGAAGACGCTGCAAACCATCAATCTGGGTGCGGGCCAGGGTTTTGAGGAGGGGTCCACGGGTACGACGGAAGGGACTCCCGATACCGGAGGGTCCTTCACCGCCGATGATACAGAGTACAACATCTTCAATACCGATCGCCGGCTTGAGGCTTTGCGTTCAGTAGCGGACCGGCTTTCTCACGTGGATGAGAAAAAGTCTTTGATCTACTTTTCCAGCGGCATGGACCGCACCGGGATTGAAAACCAGTCTGAACTCCACGCCGCGATTAACGCAGCCGTGCGCGCCAACATGTCCATCTACACCATGGATATACGTGGCTTGCAAGCGATCGTGCCCGGAGGCGAGGCCCAGAACGCGAGCCTTCGCGGAACTTCTCCCTACTCCGGCCAGGCCACAATCAATGCGCTCAACTCAAACTTCACCACTCAGGAAACTCTGGTCACTCTTGCCGGCGATACCGGAGGCCGGGCGTTCCTCGATTCCAACGACTTCAGTAAAGTGTTCAGCGGCGTCCAGCAGGATACGTCGGTCTACTACCTCCTCGGCTACCACAGCAACAATTCGGCCCGCGACGGTCGTTTCCGCAAGATCACGGTCCGGGTCAATCGCCCGGGCGTGAAGATTGACTTCCGCCGCGGGTACTATGCACCCGCGGACTTCCAGCATTCCACAAAGGAAAACCGCGAACTCCAACTCGATCAGGAATTAGCATCCGACTTACCAAGCACCGATCTGCCTGTTTATCTCTCGGCGGCTTATTTTCGTATCAGCGATGGGAAATTCTACGTGCCTGTATCCGTCGTAGTTCCTGGTTCTCAGATTCCTTTTACACGATCCAATGATCAGGATCGCGCCACGCTGGACGTACTGGGAGTTGTAACAAGTCCTGACAAGCGGCCGATTGGCCAGATACGTGACACAGTAAAGCTGGCGCTCAGCACGTCTGAATTTGTGGGGCGCAAGAATGTGCAGTATGACAACGGCTTTGTCTTGCCACCCGGCAAGTATCACTTGAAGTTCGTGATTCGCGAAAATCAGACGGGGCGCCTGGGCTCGTTCGAAACCGATTTCACCATCCCGGATCTTAAGGGAGTCCCAGTAAAGATGAGTTCAGTTGTGCTGGCAAGCCAAATTCGGCCGGCAGGGAAGCGAAAAAGCGACAATCCATTAGTGCGCGACGGATCAGAGGTGATTCCAAGCGTCATTCATGTGTTCTCTGCAGGTCAGCATCTTTATTTCTATTACGAGGTATACGATCCCGCTCGGGAGCCGATGAGCGCGGCGGCGCAGTCGCCAGCCGGGACGAAGCCCGGTATACGATTGCTGACCAACGTTGCGTTTTTCAGTGGTAAGAAGAAGGTCTATGAGACGCCGGTGGTCGAAAGCGCGCAGCTCAACACGCCCCAACGGCGAGCCACAGTCTTCCAACTCGATGTGCCGCTCACGCAATTAAAACCCGGTTTCTACACCTGCCAGGTGAATGTCATCGACGATGCAGCAGGGCAATTTCTCTTCCCACGATTGAGTCTATTGGTGAGGCAATAAGCACCCATCTGGTATAACCTCGGGCCTATCATCAGCTATGAGCGAACGCCAAACGGGCTTATACATAACGACTTATGCATGTTAGTGCATTTCAGCAGGCCGTTTTTTTTGATTGATTGCATCCAAATTTTTCATTCATTCATCCAAAAAGCGTATTGACAGGTCTATGCAGTTCGCCTACTATCCACTCTGATGTTGGCCTCTAATCAGCTTCGCCGGTGCTGTTGCTTTTGTTGTTGTACGGGTGCGTCCACTGGCGTAGGGAGGCTGCTGAGCTAAGTTTCATTTAGAAATCGGCAATTATACCCACCGCCAGTGCAGGCTACTGGCGGTGGGTTTTTTTATGTCCAACACAGGCACAGAGACGAAAGCACAGCGCGTCGAACGGCTCAAACGGGAAAAGAACCCGTGGGAAGGCCTCGACGAAATTCGGCGCTTTGCGCGCGAGGGATTTGGCTCCATCACCCCAGAATGGCTGGGTACCTATTTCCGTTGGTGGGGGGTTTACACCCAGGGCGACGGCGCCGGCGTGGTTGGCGGAAAGAATGGTGAGGGCAAGGCGCTTCCGTACTTCATGGTCCGTATCCGGATTCCGGGCGGCCTGTTGCGTTCCGACCAACTTCGAACCATCGCAGCGGTCACCGAGCGCTATGCCAAAGGCACGGCGGACCTGACTGTAAGACAGAATATTCAGCTGCACTGGGTGACGATCGAGAGCTTGCCAGAAGTCCTGGATGCGCTCTGGCGTGCCGGCCTTACTACCATGGGTTCTTGCGGCGACGACACCCGCAATATCACCGGCTGCCCTTTGGCCGGCGTGGATGCGGATGAGATCTGCGATGCTTCTCCGCTGGGGCTCGAAGCCAATCAGTTTTTCGTGGGCAATGCCGAGTTTTACAATCTCCCGCGCAAATTCAAGATTTGCATTACCGGCTGCAAAGTGTGGTGCGCCTATCCCGAAATCAATGACGTTGGGCTGACCGCAATCCGCCGTGCTGGCGACGATTCGGAGATCGGTTACTCCTTGCGCGTAGGTGGAGGCTTATCTACCGACCCGCATCTGGCCGTGCGTCTGAATGCCTTCGTGAGACGGCAGCAAGTAATCCCGGTTCTCAAGGGAATTGCCGAGATTTTCCGGGAAAGCGAAAAGCTACGGGAAAACCGGGAGCGGGCCCGTCTCAAATTCCTCTTCCTGAAGCACGGTTGGACCGCCGATAGTTTTCAGCACGAACTGGAACAGCGAATCGGTTTCCGACTGGAACCCGCGGCAGAGGAGTGGCCACCCCAGGACGTCTATCGCGATCATGTTGGAATCCATCAACAGAAACAGCCTGGGTATTGCTATGTGGGAGCGGCAGTGCTGCGTGGCCGGATTACGGCTCAGCAAATGCAAGCCGCGGCAGATCTGTCCGACCGTTTCGCCAACGGCGAACTGCGCACCACCAACATGCAAAACCTATTAATCGTGAATGTGCCGCGCCAGAACGTGGATGCGCTGGCGAGCCAATTGAACAGTGCCGGCCTCCTAGTTGCCGGCTCGCCGTTCTGGCGCGGCGCGATTGCCTGCAGCGGTTCTGAATTCTGCAAGCTCGCGATCACAGAAACCAAGAGTTTTTCCCGTTGGCTGGTAGAGGAATTGGAAGAACGACTCCCCGGCTTCGACCAACACCTGAAGCTGCATGTCACCGGATGCCCCAACAGTTGCGGCCAGCATTGGATTGCCGACGTTGGCATCGAGGGCAAGAAGATCAAAGTTGGAGACCGCATGCTGGACGCCTACTACTTTTGTGTGGGCGGCGCGGTCGGGCTGCACCAATCAGTGGCCCGGCCCATCGGCTATCGCTGCTTGGCTAGTGAGGTTCCGGACGCGATCGAGCGCCTGCTGCGGCGCTATTTGGATGAACGGCTGCCAGGAGAGAATCTGCGGCGGTTCTTTGCGAGATACAGCGATGAGGAGTTGCGCGAGTGCCTGGCGGGTGAGTTGGTGGCTGCGGTAGCGAGGGATCCGTCGCCTGGGCGGGCGCCGCATGTGGTGGAAGGCTAGTCATGCGAAAAAGGGTAAAGCTATGAGCTTGTTTCCAATCTTTCTAAAACTCGACGATCGACCGTGCTTAGTCGTGGGAGCGGGCACGATCGGCCAGGGAAAGATTCGTAGCTTGATCACGGCAGGGGCCAGAGTCCGAGTTGTAGCGCCGCACGCGACTGCGACGGTTGGTGACTGGGCCCACGCTGGAGTGATTACCTGGGAGCAGCGAAACTTTGAAGCTTCCGATCTGGACGGCGTTGTTCTAGTAGTTGCCGCGACTAATTCTACTGCGGTGAATGAAGTCATCTTCCGAGAAGCGCACCGGCGGAACATTCTTTGCAATGCTGTGGATGATCCCGAACGCTGCGATTTTTATTACCCGGCGGTGGTACGTCGAGGAAATCTTCAAGTTGCCATCTCGACTGCTGGCCATAGTCCCGCGCTCGCTCAGCGGCTGCGAAGGGAACTCGAAGCGCAGTTCGGATCCGAATACGCTGGATGGCTGGAGCAGTTGGGGGAGATCAGGCGCCAACTATTTGCCAGCGACATTGATCCCGAGGACAGGCGGCATCTGCTGCACGAGCTGGCGAGTCGCAGCGCGTTTGAGTCCGCGACCGGCACGAGTCTTCGCGGCAAGGAGGAGATTTCGTGACGGGAAAAGTTTATCTAGTAGGCGCCGGGCCGGGCGATCCCGAACTGCTCACCCTGAAAGCGCACAAAGCCTTGAAAAGAGCTGATGTGGTGTTGCATGACGATCTGATCGGGCCGGAGATTCTTGCTTTCATTCCGTCGACGGCTGAAGTCCGAAATGTAGGAAAGCGCTGCGGATGGAAGAGCATCAGCCAGGAGGGGATTAACTCTCTCCTGATCCAATTTGCGGCGCTGGGATTGCAGGTAGTTCGCCTGAAAAGCGGAGACCCGCTCATCTTCGGTCGCGCAGGCGAAGAGATTGAAGCTCTACGTCAAGCCGGCGTTGATTTCGAGATTGTTCCCGGAGTGACGGCTGCTTTGGGCGCGGCTGCGGCAACAAATATCCCCCTGACTCATCGCCAGATTTCATCTGCATTGATTTTTCTTACCAGCCATCATTCGAATGGCGCTGACTCGAGCAAATGGCCAGCACACCTGCCGTCCGATGCCACGCTGGTGATCTACATGCCTGGTTACCAGTACCAGAGCACCGCTGCCCGCCTGATTGAAGCCGGGTTAAAGCAAGCAACTCCCTGCGCCATCATTTCGCAAGCCACATCGCCAGAACAACAAGTTCATCGAACAACCCTAAAGGATTTACCTCTTGCTCCCAGACTACCAGCTCCCACTTTGCTGGTCGTCGGGGAAGTCGTGCGTTTTGCCGACCACACCTCTTTGCGGGGGGAATTCGCTTGGTCGAGTCTGGAGCAACAAGTTCTTCCATTGGTAGCGCAGGCCAGTTCCTCAGCTGAGAGTGAGCAATTTCGTGGGACTCAGGAGCAATCGGAGTGAAAGATCACTGGGAGCAGGTACAAATTCCGGCCGAGCAATGGACTGCCGAAGAAGTTTTGCGCTGGGCGTTCACAACTTTCAAGAAAGACATAGCGATGGCTTCGGGATTCGGCATCGAAGGCATGGCGCTGATTGACATTGCCTCGCGGGCAGTGCCCGATCTGAAGGTCTTCACGCTGGATACTGAGTTCCTGTTTCCCGAAACCTACGATCTGATTGATCGCGTCGAAAAGCGCTACGGAATCAAGGTGGAAAGGGTCTACTCAACTTTGACGCCGGAGGAGCAGGAGCGCGAGCATGGGCGAGCGCTTTGGGCCAGTGATCCCGATCGATGCTGCAGCCTCAGAAAAATAGAACCGCTTAAACAGAGACTCTCCGAGCTCCGGGCGTGGGTCACAGCAATCCGCAGGGACCAGACCGCCGCACGATCCTCAGCCCGGAAGGTGGAGTGGGACGCGAAGTTTAAGCTGGTCAAGATCAACCCCATTGCGGACTGGACGACTGAGAAGGTGTGGAATTACGTCCGCAAGCACAACGTCCCCTATAACCCCCTGCACGACCGCAATTATCCGAGCATCGGATGCACCCATTGCACCCGAGCGATTCAGCCCGGAGAAGACGTTCGAGCTGGACGGTGGTCGGGCTTCCAGAAGACCGAATGCGGCTTGCACGTCGGATCTGCTGTAACGCCCTTAGTGCATATTGAAGCTCCGGTGAGTTGCGAAGAAACGTAAATCGGGCTCAATAGCAGAGCGCCACCACGCGCAGAAAAATCCATCAGCATCATCGAAATTCTGGATTGTACTTTCGAGCTGCCATGAAGGTACACATGAAAGATGGCGCGCAATCTCACAGCGATCGACCACGATGCCTGCGGTGTGGGTTTCATTGCCCACCTGGGGCACGAACCTTCGCACGAGATAGTCACGCGCGGTCTGCAGGCTTTGGAGCGTCTAGGGCACCGCGGCGGGGTCGACGCGGACGGACGCAGCGGTGATGGCGCTGGCTTACTTACGCAAATCCCGGACCGCTTTATCCGGACACAGGCACATCAGTTGGGAATCGAGCTGCCTGCGATGTTTGGAATGGGGATGGTATTCCTCCCTCGTGGCCAGGAAGAGACAGCACGCGCAACTATTGAGAAGCTGGCGGAAGAAAACGACCTTAAATGCCTGGGCTGGCGACCGGTTCCGACCATCGCTGAAGTCGCTGGGCCGCGCGCGGGCGACACTCTCCCCGTCATCGAGCAGTGCTTCTTCGAAGCTCCGCAACCAACCGCCGATTTAGAAGACCTGCTGTTTCGGTTACGTAAGGAGGCGGAAGCAGGTGCACCCCCCGGAACCTATTTCTGCTCGCTCTCCTCGCGAACTGTGGTTTACAAGGGCTTGTTGACGCCGGCTCAATTGCCGGTGTTCTACCCTGATCTGGCCGACTCGGAATTTACCAGTTCGTTTGCCATCTTTCACCAGCGCTATTCCACTAACACTCAACCCAGTTGGTCGCTGGCGCAACCCTTCCGCTTCGTGGCGCACAACGGCGAGATCAACACTATCAGCGGAAACCGGCGCTGGCTGAGGGCCAAAGAATGTGCAATTCGCCAGGGTCTCGGGCTCTCCAATCGAGTACGCCTGCTGGAAGAACGGGTGAGCGATTCGGCAAGTTTCGACAACGGCATGGAAATTTTGCTTCGCCAGAGTCATAGCCCGGCTGAAGCCCTGTTAGCGATGGTCCCACCAGCCTGGGAAAACTGCCCCCAAGCCAGAACCGAGTTGGATCTCTTTCTCGAGGAACGAGCGCGTGAGCAGGAGGCTTGGGATGGTCCGGCAGCGCTCATTTTCACTGACGGCCTGACTCTGGGTGCCAAGCTCGATCGCAACGGACTACGGCCTTTGCGCTACACCCTCACCGATGACGGCCTGCTGGTTGTCGGCTCCGAAGTGGGAATCGCGGACTTGCGCAGCAAGCGCGTCATCGAACGGCAACGTCTTGGGCCAGGCGAGATGCTTCTGGTGAATCTGGCGAGCGGGGACTTGGTCCGGCCCAGCGACCCGATGCCGCTGCGTCCAAAGATATCGCGACCTTCAAGACTGCATGCAACTTCCGTGACTCCGAGCGATAGCGCTTTCTTTGCGCCAACACCAGAACCCACGAAAGTCATGGCAGCATTGGGCTGGAGCGAAGATCAATACCGGCTGTTGTTTCAACCTCTCGTGGTGCAAGGTCAAGAAGCAGTGTGGAGCATGGGGGACGACGCGCCTCCGGCGGCGCTATCCAGCATGCATCGTCCACTCTGGGATTATTGCAAGCAGCGCTTTGCGCAGGTTACGAATCCGCCCATTGACTCTCTGCGCGAAAGTCACGTCATGTCGTTGAAGACTTATCTGGGCGAGAGCGTGGTGCTCAATTCGCCGCTGCTTGACGGCGGGCAGTTGGAGGTGTTGGAGAAAGAACTAGGACGTTCTCACCAAATCGATTTCACCTTTTCGGTGGCCGATGGAGTCGAGGGCGATGGGGCGGCACTGGCGCGGGTGCAAGCGCAGGCGAAACTTGCCGTCGCCAGCAAGCCTGGATTCATCCTGCTCAGCGATCGCGGAGTCGACGCGCAACGAACGGCAGTTCCCGCGCTGCTCGCCGCCGCCGCTGCTTGGAAATCCATGGTCGAAGCCGGAGGATGGAACATCCTCTTGGTGATTGAGACTGGGCAAGTCATTGACACCCATCACGTGGCCCTGCTTATCGCCACCGGTGCGAGCGCTGTGTTTCCCTACTTGGCGCTCGAGCGAGCCGCGACCCTCAGGCCGGACGGAGCAAACCGCTACCGTGCAGCCGTGGAGAAGGGACTCCGTAAAGTAATCGCTCGAATGGGGATCTCCACCATTGCGAGCTATCGAAATAGCCAACTCTTTGAGACTGTCGGCCTGGACTCGGATATCTGCGAGGATTACTTTGAAGATGCGGGGCATGCTCTTGGCGGTAAAGGGCTTAACGATCTAGTGCAGGATTGTTTAGACCGCCACGCTGCAGCGTTCTCTATCCAAGCAGCGGAGTTGCTGGACAAAGGACTCTATCGCTTCCGTCACAACGGAGAACGTCACGCCAGCTCGCCCGAACTGGTGCGGCGCATGCATCGTTACATCAAATCGCCCACACCGGAAAATTTGCGAGCATTTACGGAACTCGGAGATGCACGCGAACCCGTCGCCGTTAGAGACCTTCTGGAAATTGCTCCGCAAGTTCCGGTGCCGCTGGGAGAAGTTGAATCGGAGGCCTCCGTGCTTAGCCGCTTCAGCACTCAGGCCATGTCTCTGGGAGCAATTTCGCCCGAGACCCATCGCACGCTGGCCATCGCGATGAACCGTCTGGGTGGTCGCAGCAACACCGGCGAGGGCGGCGAAGATCCAGAGATCTATCGGGACGGCTCCGAGGCCAACAATCGGGTCAAGCAGGTCGCATCCGCGCGCTTTGGAGTGACGGCTGAATATCTGGTGCACGCCGATGAACTGGAAATCAAAATCGCGCAGGGGGCTAAGCCCGGCGAAGGTGGCCAACTTCCAGGAAGCAAAGTGTCGGCGTATATCGCGCGCTTACGGCACGCCGTGCCGGGGATGATGCTCATCTCCCCGCCGCCCCATCACGACATCTACAGTATCGAGGATCTGGCACAACTGATCTACGATTTGCGGGCGGTGAATCCGCAAGCGCGAATCGGCGTGAAACTAGTTTCAAGTTCTGGCGTAGGAATTATTGCGACCGGCGTAGCAAAAGCTGGTGCCACCGTCATTACGATTAGTGGGCATGACGGCGGGACGGGGGCGTCGCCGATAACTTCCATCAAGAACACCGGGCTGCCGTGGGAAGTGGGACTTCGCGATGCTCATTGTGCATTGCTAAGAGCTGGCGTGCGGACGCGGGTGCGGTTGCGCGTCGATGGCGGTTTCAAGTTTGCGCGTGACGTGATCATTGCCGCGCTGCTGGGTGCAGACGAATTCGGCTTCGGTACCGCGGCGCTGCTCGCGATCGGATGCGTGATGGCGCGCCAGTGTCATCTCAATACTTGTCCGGTCGGAATCGCTACCCAAGATGAGAAGTTGCGGGCACGCTTTGCCGGCAAGCCGGAGATGGTAGAGACCTATTTCCGCGCGTTAGCCGCGGAAGTCCGTGAACTGTTGTCCCGTATGGGAGCACGGTCCATCGATGAGGTTGTCGGTGCGGTTGACCGCCTACGGCCACGAACGCCGGAAGCGAAGCGGTTCTTGTCCGATCTGCTTGAACCGATCAGTGTGGCTAAGCAACCGGCCTGTCCAGCCGGAGATAACAGCACCTTGCATCGCGAGTTGAATCGCACCGTGGATGAACAAAACACGCTGGCACCGCGGCAACGTCGCTTCCGGATTACCAATGCTGATCGTGCTATCGGCGCACACTTGAGTGGACAGATGCTGCGACGTGGGGGTGGCGGGCCCGCGGCCGACACTTCGGACACATATGTGTTTGCCGGTAACGCAGGTCAGAGTTTTGGCGCTTTCCTCATCCCGGGACTAACCTTTCGCCTTCTCGGAGAGGCCAATGATTACGCTGGAAAAGGGTTGTCCGGGGGAGTGATCGCCATCACGGCCGGAGAAGCGGCCTCATTGCGCGGCGATGTTTTGGTCGGGAACACCGTCTTATACGGCGCAACCAGTGGCGAACTGTACGTGGCGGGACGCGCGGGAGAGCGCTTTGCCGTGCGCAATAGCGGTGCTCTCGCCGTCGTCGAGGGAGTTGGTCAGCACGCCTGTGAGTACATGACAGCGGGCGTCACTATAATTCTTGGACCAGCCGGAATGAACCTTGGTGCAGGAATGACCGGCGGCCTATGTTATCTTCTCCGCGATTCGATCGGCGGTTTCGGATATAACGAGCAATCGGTTCGCCTGGCTCCCTTGGAGGTACGAGAGGATCTATGGCTGCGCCGGGTTCTCCGCCGGCACGTTCGACTCACTGGCAGTCCGCGAGCATTACGCTTATTGAACGCCGATCTCGCACTACCATTCCTGCGCCTTGAACCGGTAGTTTCCCCCTGCTCGATCGCCGAAACCTGGGCTGCGACTCTAGCCCGGTTCAAGCGGCAAGCGACTTCTTTGCTGCATCTTCCGCACTCCGTCTATGGCGACGTCTCAGCGGTGGTCTGAACAACACAATGGCGCCAGAATGTTCACTGTGCCCGTAATAGGTTTCTGTTCTCCGCTATAATCACGCACAATCGATGGACTTCGACCAGCTAGTAACGTTCCTGGAAGTGGCGAAACTCGGCAGCTTTTCGCGCGCCGGGCAGAAAGTTTTCCGTTCGCAGTCGGCGGTGAGCGCGCAGATCCGGCAAATGGAGCAGGAATACGGAGACCGGTTGCTGGACCGCTCCGGAAAAGATGTGTCCCTGACTCCCGCTGGCAGGGTGCTATTTGCTTATGCAGAGCGCCTACTGCAGCTGCGGGACGAATCCCTGCTCGCCGTGGCCGATCAGGGCAGCACTCCTCGCGGTACTCTTGTGATCGGCGCCAACGAAGCAACCTGCTTGTACGTTTTGCCTGATGTTTTCGCCAAGTTTTGCCATCTCTATCCGGGAGTACAGATCAGCATCTACCGTAACTTCAGTTACAAGATTGTGGAGAAACTGGAGAACGGCACCATCGACGTCGGAATCGTGACTCTGCCGGTCAAGTCCCCCAGCCTGAAGGCGCATCCCATCTTTCGCGATCAGCTCATGGTGATGGTGAGTCCGCAGAATCCTTTGGCTAAGCTCGATGTTGCTCCGGTCAGCGAAATTGTCAAGCATCCCCTGCTGCTGCCCAAGACCGGTTTTAGTCGCCGGGTGATGGACAAATTGTTTCGCCCCTATGCTTCGCAACTGCAAATCCGCATGGAGTTGCCTAGCGTGGGCATGATAAAGAGCTTTGTGGCCGCCGGACTTGGAGTGTCTTTGATAAGCGCCAGCTTTGCTCGCGATCAGGTATTGGCGGGGCGCGTGAAACTGATTCCTGTCCAGGACGAGGAATTGTGGCGTGAGCTGGGGCTTGCTTACCGCCGAGATCGGACTCTGACCCGAGCGACGAATACATTTATCGCTACCGTCCGGCAACTCGCGGCGGTCTCTAAATGAATAGCCTTCAGTCGCACTGGAAAATCAGGACTGCTTAGTGCCTATCTGATTTGTTGATGCGACCAATCGCAATTTCAAATTTCTGTTCCGCTCCGGAAATTGGTAACTTTGAGTACGACCTCAGAGGGCACTTTAGCCCCGTGAGTGGCCGCGGTTATTAACAGAATTCCAACCGACTGAGGGGTGTCGTATGAACGAATTGGAAAATAGCTTGAACAAAATCCTCGAAGAACACCAGCACGAAAGCGGGCTACACGTTATCGGTGGCCGGCGTAGGTTGGTTGATCGCCTGGTTGAATTCTTCGAACACGGACTAAAATCGGACAGCCCGGAACCGAGATTGGGCCGGGAGCAGCACAACTAAATTTTGAAACGGGCTATGTCTCGAGCAGCCATGACCTCAAATTCCCGGAAGGCTAAGCGAATTACATCGATAGGCACAGCCATGTCGACACGAATTATGTGTCTTCTGGGGGAGGACGTCTGGTGAGCTGAGAAACACATAGATCTAACAGCCAACAAGACCCACCGCCAGAAGCAACTGGCAGGTGGGTTTTCTATTTTCCGGACCAAAGGGAGCAAATCGATGAATGCCTTATTGTGTGGAGACAGAAGTGCCGCCGCCCAGCAACGGAGTGACAGTATCGTGATGAAATTCGGTGGGACCTCGGTCGAGGACGCATCTGCTATTCGCCGCGTGAGTCAACTTGTGAAAGAGCGGCTCCGACAAAAACCAGTCGTTGTAGTGAGCGCTCTGGCCAAAGTTACTGACCAGTTATTCGCCGCTGGCCTGGCTGCCGCAGAGGGCGACCGTGAAGTTGTCCTCGAGGCTGTCCAGCGTCTCCGGCAACGTCACGAACAGATCGCCGCAGAGCTTCTCGAGAGAGAGAACTACGACCGCTTGCGAAATGATTTGGAAGGTGAATTCCAGGCGCTGGACGAGGCTCTATGTAGCATCGCGGCCGAAGGACAATTCAGTCCTCGTGCGCAAGATAACTTGTTGGGCAGGGGAGAAGCGCTTTCCAGCCGGATTGTTCAGGCTGTACTGTGGAAAGACGGATTGGATGCGGTCCTGTTGGATGCGAAACAGTGCATTATCACCGATGCCGCGCACACCCGGGCCACGCCCTTGTGGGATGAGACCAACCAGCGCCTGAAGGCCGCGCTTCTTCCGCTGCTTGAATCCGGCAGCATCCCCGTCCTTGGCGGCTTTGTGGGCTCGACCAGGGACGGCGTCCCAACCACTCTAGGACGTGGTGGATCGGACTTCAGCGCTGCAATCGTCGGCGCGGCACTGCGCGCAACCCGGATTGAAATCTGGACTGACGTGGATGGCGTCATGACCACGGATCCCGTGATTTGTTCGGACGCTCGCCGCGTGCCCAGGCTGAGCTTTGATGAGGCGGCTGAACTCGCGTACTTCGGCGCCAAGGTGCTCCATCCCGCGACGTTGCTGCCGGCTATGCGCCACGATATTCCGGTCTGGGTGCTGAATTCACGAAATCATGGCTGCGAAGGTACGGAAATCCGGGCCTACTCCGGTGGAGAGGGCCGGGTAAAGGCGATTACCGTCAAACGCAGGATTGCCGTGGTTGACGTCGAGCCCGTGCGCTGGCTCGCTCCCGAGTTGCTGCGTGAGGTCTGCGACGTATTTGAGCGCCACCAGCAGACGCTAGACCTGCTTTCTGCATCGCCCGGCGGCTTGTCTCTACTGGTGACCTCGACTGGAGCCCTTCCCGCCATTGCCGCCGAACTCAAGGGAATGGCGAACCTGCGCTGGGAGAATCATAAGGCGCTGGTTTGTCTGGTTGGAGAAAAGATTCGGCGGCAACCAGAGATTGCCAGCCAGGTATTTCGTGCAGTCTCCGATGTCGAAACCCGCATGATCTGCCAGGGTGCCTCCGAGCGCAGTCTCAGCTTTCTGGTGGATGAAGCACACGCCGACGAGTCGGTGCGCCGGCTGCATCATTTGTTATTTCCATCGTCCGAGGTTCCTACGGCCACTTTCCAGTCTCGGGCCATGTGTCAAGCAGGTGATGTGTGGTCCTAGGCTCTGGCAAAGCTGACTGCCCCGGTTGATAACTCTCCCACCAACTTTCTGCTTGACACCGATCACCGATCCATTACCATGGATGCATAAGTATTCAGTATGTTGAATATATATGCATTATGAGTAAGCCCTTGCGCCAGAAAGCCATTCTTGAATTGCTGTACCAGGGTCCTGTCCCCAGCCAGGAGGATCTGCAACGCGCTCTGCGTAAGCGCGGGCTGAAGGTCGGGCAGGCGACGCTCTCACGCGACATCCGTGATCTCGGTCTGGTGAAGACGGGGAGGGGCTACGCCCTGTCGCAGGGTGATGCCTCAACCGAGCCAGCTTTGCCTTCAGTTTCGCGGCTGGTGCGCGAGTTCGTGCTCGGGGTGCGGCCTGCGCAGAACCTGCTTGTGATCAAGACTACGGTTGGTAGTGCGCAACCCGTGGCCGCCGCTTTGGACGACGAGAACTGGCCGGAGTCCGTAGGCACGATTGCAGGAGATGACACCATCTTGATCGTTTGCCCTGACAAGAAGGCCGCCAACCGGCTCGCTACCCGAACTCAAGAGATGCTCGCCTGATGCCGGCTAAGCTCAAAACCGCAATTGTGGGTGCCACCGGCTATTCCGGCCTTGAACTGGCGCGACTGCTCTTGCGGCACCCTCATCTGGAAACGCCATTGATGCTGCGGCGAACGGAGGGAGGCGATGAATCGCCACATAATGGCTTTGCAAATAATGGCTCGATCAATCTCGCCGAAATCTTTCCAGTCCTTTCCGGGAACGGCGGTTACCCGATCCAGCCATTTTCCTGGGCAGCGTTGCAACAGCAGAATGTGGAATTGCTGTTTCTGGCAACTCCTCACGACACATCGCGAGCGCTCGTGCCGGAAGCGATTGCGCAGGGAATTCGCGTGATTGATCTTAGCGGTGCGTGGCGGCTTAAGCAGGCTCAACACCGCGCCGTATACGGTTTCCAGGACACTGACTCGCTCACCGCCGCCGAACTGACGGAGAAAGCGGTCTATGGTCTTCCCGAGTTGAATTGCGACCGCATCCCAAATGCAACCCTGGTGGCTAATCCCGGGTGCTATGCGACTTCGGTGATCCTGGCGTTGGCGCCGTTGTTGAGTGCGGAAGTCGTTGATCGCGAGCGGGGAATCATTTCGGATTCAAAGTCGGGCGTTTCCGGGGCAGGGAAGGAGCCGACCTCGCGCACTCACTTCGTTTCTGTGGCTGACAATTTCTCCGCCTATTCGGTGTTCAGTCACCGCCACGTCGGAGAGATCATCGAGCAGTTGAAACTGGATGCCAATCAGTTCATCTTTACTCCACACCTGCTGCCTATCCCACGAGGAATTCTGTCGACCGTCTACGTATATCTGAATCGCGAGATGAAGCCTGCCGAAGTGGAAGCTTGCTTCCGCGATTTCTATCACGGCAAGCGGTGGGTGCGCGTGTTCGCTACGCCACAGCTGCCACAGATTCAATTTTCCCTGCACACCAATTACTGCGACCTCGGTTTCTGTTTGGCGGAAGACGGACGTCGTCTGGTGCTGGTGTCTTGTGTGGATAACCTGCTCAAAGGGGCGGCGGGGCAGGCGGTGCAGAACATGAACCTGATGTATGGGTGGAACGAAGAGGAAGGATTGCAGTGAAGATTGTGATCAAGGTCGGGGGCGCCGCGCTTGAAAACAAGCCGACTATGCACAAGTGCGCCCATGCCATCGTCGAGCTGGCGCGGGATGGCCACCGAATCGCCGTGGTCCATGGCGGCGGACCCGCGCTCACTCGAACGCTTAAGCTGCTAGGCAAGACGAGCGACTTCGTAAATGGTTTGCGCGTCACCGATGCTGAAACCCGTGACGTTGCTCTGATGGTGCTGGCGGGAATCGTAAACAAGAGTCTGGTGGCTGCGATCATGGCCGCTGGCAACTCTGCGGTGGGTCTCTGCGGTGGGGATGGCATGGCTTTTCGTGCCCGCAAGAAACAGACTTCGGGTTACGACCTGGGCTTTGTAGGTGAAATTTGTTCGGTAGAACCGCGCTGGTTGGAAGCTATTTGGGCTGAAGGTGGAATTCCAGTTTTGTCATCCGTGGCATTGGGTTCCGACGGGGAATACTACAACGTGAATGCCGATCAAATGGCTGCCGCCTGCGCTGTGGCCTGCCGTGCCGACAGTTTGATCTTCCTCACTGATGTGGCGGGCGTGAAGAATGCCGAAGGTTCCGTTATTCCGTGGCTGAGTACCAAGGACGTTCCCGCGATGGTCGAAGATTCGGTGATCGCCGGTGGCATGCTGCCTAAGCTCGAAGCTTGCAGCCATGCGCTCAGGAAGGGAGTGGGTAGAGTGCGGATTCTTCCTGCGACCCAGGTCGAAATCCTGCCGCAGTTTTATTTCGCCAAGCTCGATTGCGGCACGGAGGTGATCGGGGTATGAATCTCGCTTCCGTTATTCGCTCGGAATCGAAGCTGTTGCTTCCTACGTACGATCGTCAGCGGGTGATGTTTACCCGTGGGCGTGGAGTGTATCTCTGGGATTCAGAGGGCAGACGGTACCTCGACTTTTTGAGTGGAATTGGGGTGAATGCTCTCGGTCACGGACATCCGGCGATCCGCTCTGCCCTGAAGCGGCAAGCGGGTCGGCTGATTCACGTCTCCAATCTTTTCTTTCACGAGTATCAAGCTGAACTAGCTAAGCGACTGACCAAGATCTCCGGTTTGGACAAAGCCTTTTTCTGTAACAGCGGTACCGAAGCCTGGGAAGGCGCTCTCAAGCTCGCCCGCGCCTTCGCGCGCACCCAGAACAGTAACGGCCACAAAGCCAAGTGGCGGCTTCTAGCTCTGGAGAATTCCTTCCATGGGCGCACTTTTGGTTCTTTGGCCACCACTGGACAGGAGAAATACCGGCATCCTTTCGCGCCCCTGGTTCCAGGTGTGGGCTTCGTTGCATTCAACGACGCAGAGGACCTGAAGCGGCAATTCGACGGCAGCGTATGTGCTGTCTGCCTGGAGACCATCCAGGGAGAAGGTGGAATTCGCCCGCTCAGCCAGGAATTCCTGCAAACCGCTCGGCAGCTGACGGATCGCACCGGAGCTCTGTTGATTCTCGATGAAATCCAATGCGGACTGGGCCGCACCGGCCGCTATTTCGCTTATCAGCATTACGGTGTAACACCCGACATCGTCACTGTGGCCAAGCCCCTGGCTGCGGGATTGCCGTTGGGATCGATCCTTACCACGAATCGTGTAGCCAGTGGCATGCATCCCGGAATGCACGGGACGACGTTCGGAGGCGGCCCGCTGGCCTGTGCGGTAGCTATTGAGTTTCTGCGAGTTCTCGATGGACTCATGAGGCACGTGCGCGCGATCGGAGAGTACTTCCGCGCACAACTGGAAATGCTCAAAGCCCGGCATCATTGCGTCCGCGAGATTCGTGGCATGGGTTTGATGCTAGGCATGGAACTCAATTCTGCCGATACCGCAAAAGCGGTAGTCGCACAATTACTGCAAAAAGGCATCTTGATCAATCGCACCCAGGAGACAGTGCTGCGTTTCCTGCCGCCTTACGTCATCCAGGAAAAGCACGTGGACCAAGTGATCCAGGCACTCGACTCGGCGTTGCCCTACAACTCCTCGACGCAGAGCCAAGCCAAAGGTTTGACTACGAAGTCTAAGAAAAGGAGGCAAACACATTGAGCAGCAAGCCATTCAATGCGACGCGGGTAACGCATCCGCCCGCTCCGGCAACTTTTTCTTGCCGTGATCTGGTCTCGATTCGCGATCTCGTGTCCGAGGACATCGAAACGATCTTCCATCTAGCTGGACTGATGAAGGCACGCCCTGTCAAATTCCAGAAATCCCTTGCCGGGAAACAGATCGTGATGTTCTTCGAGAAGCCGTCTTTGCGCACGCGTCTCACCTTTGAGGCAGGAATGGCGAGCATGGGTGGTTGGACATCTTTCGTCGACCAGACCCAGGGCCGCCTCGATGCGCGAGAAAAACTCAGTGATATCGCGCATAACGTCGAGCGTTGGGTGGACGGGATCGTGCTGCGCACCTTCGCTCACAGTACTGTGGAGAATATGGCCGAACATGCCTGCATCCCGGTGATCAATGCGCTCAGCGACCTTGAACATCCCTGCCAGGCTCTGGCGGATTACTTCACATTGCAGGAGCGGTTCGGAGACCTCAAGAATATCTGCCTGGCCTACGTTGGTGACGGAAACAATGTGGCGCACTCTTTGCTGCTTACCTGCGCCTGCTTGGGCTCCAGAATGCGGATCGCAACGCCGAGGGGCTACGAACCTGACCCGCAGATTGTCGCTGATGCACAGGACATGGCCCGGACAACCGGGGCCGTGATCGAGATTCTTTCCGATCCGCAGGCCGCCGTGGACGGCGTCGACGCTGTCTATACCGATGCCTGGACCAGCATGGGCCAGGAGCACGAGACCGAAGAACGCGACCGGATTTTCCCGCCGTACCAAATGAATGATGACCTTGTGTCCGGGGCAGCTCCGCACGCAGTTTTCATGCATTGTTTGCCTGCCCACCGCGGCCAGGAAATCACCGACTCAGTTATCGACTCGGTCCGGTCCGTCGTCTTCGATCAGGCGGAAAGCCGCCTGCATATACAGAAGGCGATTTTGTTGTTGTTACTTGGCGGCGAATTCGGCCGCTTTCCCGCGAGGAGCGTTCATGTCTGAGAAAGTAGTGCTTGCTTACTCCGGAGGCTTGGATACCTCCATCATTATCCCCTGGCTGAAAGAAAACTACGCCTACGACGTGATCGCGATGGTGGGCGACGTGGGGCAGGGGGACGACCTCGAAGCGGTTGTCGAGAAAGCTTACAAAACCGGAGCCAGCAAAGTCGTAGTTGAAGATCTTCGTGAAGAATTCCTCACTGGATACGTATTTCGAGCATTGAAGGCGGGTGCCGTATACGAACACAAATATTTGCTTGGGACATCGCTGGCACGCCCGGTGATCGCCAAACACCAGGTCGAAGTGGCTCTCCGGGAAGGCGCAACCACAGTGGCCCATGGCTGCACTGGCAAAGGCAATGATCAGGTGCGCTTCGAGTTGACCTATCAGGCGCTAGCCCCGGACCTCAAGGTGATCGCGCCGTGGCGAGAATGGACTCTGAAATCGCGCGAAGATTGTCTCGACTATGCCGAAAAACACGGAATTCCGGTGGCGGCCAGCCGGGAGAAAATCCACAGCCGCGATCGTAATCTATGGCACATCAGCCACGAAGGTGGAGAACTGGAAGATGCGGCCAATGCGCCATTTCCTGACACGTGGCAGCTCACTCGCTCGCCGCAACAGGCGCCGGACCGAGAGGAGCAGGTGACGGTTGGTTTTGGAAAGGGAATTCCGGTGTCGGTTAACGGGATGAAGCTCGATCCTGTATCACTGGTTGAGCTTCTGAATGATATCGGAGCGCGCAATGCAATCGGACGCGTCGATCTGGTGGAAAACAGGTTTGTGGGGATCAAATCCCGTGGATGTTACGAAACTCCCGGCGGAACTCTGCTTGTTACAGCCCATCGAGAACTTGAGGCTCTATGCCTGGAACGCGATGTCGCGCATTTCAAGCAGCACGTCGGACTCAAGTATGCCGAGCTGGTCTATTTTGGTTTGTGGTTCACGCCGTTGCGCGAATCGCTAGACGCGTTTGTCGAGACCACACAAAAAGAGATGACGGGAGCGGTCACACTCTCCCTTTACAAAGGCAACGTAGCCATCGTAAGCCGCGAGTCCGACTACTCACTGTATCGCACCGATCTATCTTCGTTCACCATGAGTGACAGCTACAACCAGAAAGATGCCGAAGGTTTCATCCGCATCCTGGGTCTGCCGTCCCGGTCGCGCGCGCACGCCCGCGCGGAAGCCACAAGATCGGAGGTGGCTCGATGAAGATGTGGTCTGGCCGCTTCCGGCAGCAGCTCGATCCTGGTTTCGAGCGCTGGCAGCGCTCCTTTGACTTTGATCAGCGCCTGCTACATTATGACCTTGAGGCCAGCCGGGCCCATGCTCGCGCCCTAAAGGAAGTGGGCATCCTGACTTCGGGTGAGCTGATCTCGATTCTGCAGGGACTGGAAAAGATCGGCGAGCACGCAGCGGCTCCGGCATTTCTTGAAGATGATGAGGCAGAAGATGTGCATCACTTCGTCGAGAAACAGTTGGTCACCTTGATTGGCGACGTCGGATACAAATTGCACAGCGGGCGCAGTCGCAACGAGCAGATCGCAACTGATTTTCGGCTGTACGTTCGAACCAGCATTGATCACCTGCACTCCGACCTGGCGGAATGGGTGGGCGTCCTACTGGATCGCGCTGAGCAGGCGGGAATCGCGGCCATGCCTGCCTACACTCATCTGCAACGAGCAGAGCCAGTTTTGGTGTCGCACTGGCTGCTGGCCTACGTGGAAATGTTTCTGCGGGACGCGGATCGGCTTGCTGACTGCCGCAACCGAGTTAATCTTTGTCCGCTCGGTTCGGGTGCGGTTGCGGGCGCCACGCTGCCGCTGGACCGCCGCGCGATGGCGTCTGATCTTGGCTTCGATGCGCCCACTGCTAACAGCGTAGATGCGACCAGCGACCGTGACTTCGCCTTGGAATTCGTCAGTGCACTTTCTTTGCTTGCCCTGCACCTGAGTCGCTGGGCCGAAGAGATGATTCTGTTTTCCTCGCAGGAGTTTGGTTTCGTTCGCCTGCCCGAAGCGTATTCCACTGGCAGCAGCGCCATGCCGCAAAAGAAGAATCCGGATCTGCTGGAATTGACGCGGGGCAAGACTGCTCGAATCATCGGAGATGTCACGGCCCTACTTGTGGCGATGAAGGGACTGCCCCTCGCTTACAACAAAGACCTCCAGGAAACCCAAGAGCCGCTTTTCAATGCCGCTGAAACGGCGATGGGCCTGTTGCCGCTGGTGACTGGATGGATGAAGGCGGTGGACTTTAACTACGAGCGCATGCAGGAGGCCGCCCAATTTGGTTTCATGAATGCCTGGGCCGCAGCCACGTACCTGGTGCAACGCGGAGTTCCTTTCCGCTTGGCCCATGAGCAGATCGGTAAGGCAGTGCAGCTATGCCTGGAAAAGGATTGTGAGCTGCAGGACCTGTCGGTGGAAGATCTGCGACGATTGAATCCGCTATTCGACACGGATTTCTACGATTGCCTGAAACTTGAGTTCGTGCTGGCCATTCATGATGTTCCGGGAGGTACAGCGCCGGCCCGAGTGCGGCAGGCGATCGCCACGGCCAGGCAGAAGATTGGCTCCATGCACGAGGAGGCCCATGCGCACTCGTGAAGCCAAGCTGCCCGATGCCGAGCGAATTCACGAGCTTATCTCGGTCTATTCCGGAGACGGCACCCTCCTGCCTCGGACCTTTGCCGAGATTTGCGAAAACGTCCGCGATTTTGTGGTTTTGGTACGAGACCGACGCATCATCGGCTGCGGCGCGCTTCACCTCTATGGCCAGCATCTCGCGGAAATACGCTCCATCACTGTTGATCCCGCCGAACAAGGCTCGGGGGGCGGAAAGCGGCTGGTAAAGGCCTTGCTCGATCAGGCCAAGAAACATCGCGTCACTTGTATATGTCTTTTTACCCGCAAGCCGGAGTTTTTCTCCCAGTTAGGTTTTGCTGTGGCCCAACGCGAAGACTTGCCTGACAAAATCCACAAAGATTGCTGCGTTTGTCCGCGCTTTCATTTCTGTGATGAAGTTGCGATGGTGCGTGGTGAACTGCCCAAGTTCGCGATCCTGCCGGAGCCTACCAGGTGGCTGGTAAAGCTCCAAGTATGACCGTATCTGTGGATTCCTCCAAGACAATACATTTGCCGGAGGGATTCAGTTTTTCCGCCGTGGCTGCTGGTTTGAAAGCCAGTCGTGGGCTGGATCTTGCCGTGGTCGAGGCTGTTCCCGGTACAAACGCGGCCGCACTTTTCACCACAAATCGCGTCGTGGCCGCGCCCATTGAGGTTGGACGCGCGCACCTGGCGACGACTGGCGGCAGAGTCCGAGTAGTCATCGTCAATTCAGGCAATGCCAATTGTGCCACCGGGAGGCCAGGACTGAGAGCCTGCGCCCGGATTTGTCATGGGACTGCGCGTCTCCTGCGCGTCCGCGACAACGAAGTGTTTCCCTCCTCCACTGGCATCATCGGCGTTCCCATGCCCGTGGAAAAAATCCTGGCGACGCTGCCTGAGTTGATAGCCGCTACGGAAGCAACGGAGCAGGGAATTCATCACTTTGCCCGCGCCATCATGACCACAGATACGCGACCCAAACTGGCGTCGGTGCGCTTCCCATCAGGCGATTCGGAGGTTAGGTTACTCGGAATCGCCAAAGGCTCCGGCATGATTCACCCGCAACTCGCTACTGTGCTGGTGTACGTGTTTGCCGACATTGCCGCTGGAACAACTGACCTGAAACGACTCCTCCGGCGGACTTGCGACGAAACGTTTAATTGCATCTCAGTTGATGGTGACACCTCGACCAACGACACCGTGTTGTTGCTGGCGAGTGGTGGAAGTGGGGTTCGGTTAAGAGATCCGTCCGTGCGCAAGAAATTCGAGAATGCGCTCCTTGAGGTCTGTCAATCCCTGGCTGAGCAGATTATCTGCGACGGAGAGGGCGTTCAGCACGTCATCCAGTTGTTCGTCGAACAGGCTAAGAGTCGCGAAGAGGCATTGCAGATTGCTCGAGCCGTCGCTCACTCGTTATTGGTCAAGACAGCGTGGGCAGGAGCTGATCCCAACTGGGGAAGGATTCTGGCCGCGGTCGGGAGATGCGGAGTGCCTATCGATCCCAAGCGGATAGACATTTTGATCGGCAACCAGCTGGTATGCCGCAGAGGGATAGCTAATCCATTCGATGAAACGAACGCGCACCAAGCTCTCTCGCAACCTCGCTGCGACATTCGTATACGACTGCAACGTGGCCGTAGCTCCGCAGAGTTTCTCACCACCGACCTGACGGCTGAGTACGTCCGAATCAACGCCGATTACTCTACTTAGTTCGGGGCGCCGAGAAACTTTCTCAAGGCGCTCTGTAACTGAACGTCCATCACCTCGCCGAGCTGGGCAAGATCGTGAAACAAGAGATGGGTGTCCAATTCATTAAAGTGCTTCTCCGCCAAATTCGTCATACAACGGCGAATCAAGTTGTAGTCTTCGCACAGGGCGGTGGACGTGTATTTTTGCTTTCGCCGGACACGGCCATGCTGTTCGGCTGCTTTCAGTGGCGCGGTGGGCATCTCTCTCAGACTAAGCCGCATCATCTTCACGGCTTCGTCCACCAATGACATCACCGGAGAAACCCTCTTCTGCGGGGACAGCTTAAAGGCTCTGAACGTCGGATGAGACTGGCTCTGTCGCAGCCACTCTTGCCGGAGCCACGGACGGTTCCGCCTCACAAAAGACTTAAGACGTCTGCCACCGGCATGACCTCCTGGCGCGATGGCGGAAGCGGCACCACGGCTTCCCAGCTTCCGGCTGATTTCCAGGATCTCCTGGCGCAAGGCGTTCTCGACCTGAATGGAATTCCGCTCTCCACGCGCTACCCGGCTCACGTAGGAGGGGTCCACGCCCAGGTTCTTTGCGACCCTCATGTACAGGCCACGATAAAGGGCTTGCGGTAACAGAGTTTCGGAGTTTCGTTTTGTGGTACGATTGTCACTAAGCATGACGTTTGTCACAAATCTGGCAAAGACGATGCCACTAACCCAGACGTTTTATCAAGCCCGTTAAGTGTAGCAGGTCATGAGCAAAAGCAGAAATGCGGCGAAGGCGGAATGGGCGGTACGAATTACCGCCCTCCGGCGCCACCTGGGAATTAGTCAGTCTGATCTGGGAAAGCGGCTCAATGCATCTGCCATGGCCGTGTCGCGCTGGGAACGCGGAACCCAGGAACCTCCCGCTAACGTATACATTCAACTCGGAAATATCACCGGTGATCCGGAGTGTTGGTATTTCTGGGGCCGAGCGGGCCTCCATAGTCAGGACTTGATGCGGGTTTTACCCGCAGTTCGCACTCGCCTTCGTAAGGACCGTCTGCCCAACTTGCAACTAGTGGAGGCGGGGGTCCATCGCATGCCCAGAAATAGGAAGAACCGCCTCGTGGCCATTCCTGTCTTGCCCGTGGTGGCGGCAACTCACGGAGGGAAGGGAGACCCAGCGGATGCACTGGATCAGGCCTGCCCCGAGACCATTCTGGCCGCGCCCAGTCAGTGGTGCCCGAATCCAGCTTATACAAGTTGCCTCAGAGTGCGCGGGCGCTCCATGATGCCGGTTCTCCACGATGGCTACATCATTGTGGTGGATACCTCTCAGACCAACCGTCTCAAGTTGTACGGCCACATCATCGTCGCATCGCAAAAGGAACAGGGACTGATCGTCTCCAGATTGCAACGTTTTGATGGAACTGAAGTTCTGATGCCAGAAAATCGAGAGTACGATTCACTTGCGCTTTCTACTTCAGGTTTCCAAATCGTCGGCAAGATTTTATGGTGGATCGGGCGGGCAAATTAGGACTCATCCTGACTGGCACCCGCTTCCTGCCGCAGTGCTCTTAAGTCGATGCCCAGCATCTCCGCCTTCTTATACAAGTGACTGCGCTCCAGTCCCAGCGCTTTAGCCGCGTTGGTGATGTGGTAGTTATTGCGCCTGAGCTCGGCGACGATCGCCTCGCGTTCGAAGCTCTGCACTCTTTCCGCGAGCTGCCCTGAACCAGCAACCGGTCTGGTTTCCGCGGCAAACTGAGGCACCGCGAGTCGTACCGTCTCCAGGTCCACTACGCCGTCCGTTGCCAAAAGCATCACGCGTTCCACTGCGTTGCGCAGTTCGCGAACATTCCCCGGCCAGGAGTGAGCTTGCAGTTCTTGAATTGCGTCAGTGGTGAAGGGAATTGGTTTCCAATTGTTCTGACTGCACACCTGCTGGGAAAAGTGTTGGATGAGCGCGGGAACGTCTTCCCGTCGTTGGCGTAGCGGAGGCAGTACGAGAGGAAAAACATAAATTCTGTGAAAGAGATCCTGGCGAAACTTGCCATCGCGCACTAACGTCTCCAGATTGCGGTGCGTGGCGACAATGACGCGCACATCCACGGAAATAGGTTTGTCGCCGCCGATGCGTTCGACTTCGCCTTCCTCTAGCACGCGTAGCAGTTTGGCTTGCATGGACAACGGCATGTCGCCGATCTCGTCGAGGAAGATTGTTCCGTGCTCCGCCTGTTCGAACTTTCCCAGATGGCGTGCCGCGGCACCGGTGAAGGATCCTTTCTCATGCCCGAACAATTCTGACTCGATCAGTTCCGCGGGAACAGCCGCACAATTCAGAGCGATGAAAGGGCCCGAGGCCCGGGGACTGCGCTCATGCAGGGTACGGGCGACCAATTCTTTGCCGGTACCCGTTTCTCCGAGGATGCATACCCGGCTCTCACTCGCGGCCACTCGTTCCAGCTGCGCCATCATCTTTTGCATGCTTTCGCCAGTCCAGATAATCTCGTGTTTCCCCAGGCGCTGACGAAGCTGGCGATTTTCCGATTCCAGGCGCTGCAGTTTGAGCGCATTCTCTACCGTGAGCAACAACTTTTCCGTGGCAATCGGTTTTTCGAGAAAATCGATCGCTCCCAGCTTGGTTGCGCGCACCGCCATATCAATGTGCGCCTGGCCCGACATCATGACCACAGGCGCAGCAATACCCTCCGCTTTGAGATCTCCCAACAGCGAGAGACCGTCCTTGCCGGGCATGACCACGTCGGAGAGAATCAGATCAAAGTGCTGCGCGCGCGCCAATTCGAGCGCTTTCGCCGCATTGTCGCAAATTGTCGCTTCGTGACCAGCGAGGCGGAATGCGCGTGAAAGCGAGGCCAGCGCATTGGCCTCGTCATCAACAATCAGCAAATTTGCTTTCTGCGACATCCTCACATCTTTGCTTCGTACTCAGTTTGGATCAGACCAGTCACTGGCAGCTTATCGAGGTTGCGCGGGAGTTCAATGACAAATGTCGTGCCCTGGCCGGGCTGGCTCCGGACGCTGATTCTGCCTCCATGATCGCTCACAATAGATTGCACGATTGCGAGCCCAAGCCCGGTACCATCCGCTTTGCTGGTGTAGTACGGGGTGAACAAACGCTCGCGCTCATCCGCACTCAGGCCTATACCGGTGTCCGAGATTTCCACCAAGACGCCATTCGCGCCATCTCGCGTGCGCAGCGTGAGGCTGCCACCTTCGGGCATCGCATCCAGCGCATTGAACGCGAGGTTGGAAACGGCGCGATACAGCAGATCGGGATCAGCCGCGATGGGCTGGGGAGCTCTGGACAATTCCAATTTGCATTCGACGGGGATACGGTTACCTGACTGTAATTGTGCCTGAAGTAGCCGGGCTACGTTTTGCACGATGTGGTTGATTTGCACGCTCTGAAATTGCGGTTGCGGCATCCTGGAAAACTCGCTGAAACGGGAGACGATCGTTTTCAGATTCGAGATCTCAGCCAATAGAGTTGACGAGCTTTCCTGAAACACTTCCTCAAACTGCTCCGGAGTTTGCTGCCGGGCCCGTATGAGGTTCTCCACTGTCAATTGCAAGGGAAACATGGGATTCTTGAGCTCATGGGCCAGGCGTCGGGCCAGCTCCCTCCACGCTGCTACGCGCTCCGCTTTCAGCAGCTGTTCTTTGTGTTCCAGAAGTTCGCCGGTCATGCGATTGAAAGATTTCGCCAGGGCACCGAGTTCGTCCGATGATGTTACCGGCACTTTCGTATTCCAGTTGCCAGCTGCAATCTCGCGGGCCGCATCGGCAAGTTGTTCAACCGGGCGCGTGACTCGGGCAGCGGTCCAACGACTGAACATTATCGCCAGAGTAATTCCGACGCCCGCAGCCAGTATTGCTGCCGAACGGATGTGCTGCTGTAGTTCGACAACGGATCGGCGAGAACTCCCGAGTATAAGAACCGCGAGTATCTGATTGTCTTGACCGCCGAGCGGAATGGCGTGAACGCTTTCGTCGTCGGAAGCGTCCGATGACCAGTGAACGATGGCAGTCGTTTCTTGGCGTGTCTTCAGAACCTGTTCGATGAGAGGCGCAACCCGGTCGGGTTGCTGCAGAGTGCCAGAGGGATCAATGAGATACTGGGGAGAAACCGCAGCACCGGCTTTTTCTTCACTCAGCTTCTGATAAAGCATGGCTCGCATTCCATTCGGAAGTTCGAGGCTGGCCATGAAATTCTTATCCAGGCGACGACCGCCTATCACATAGAGCGATTTGTCGCCAACATCCACTTTGCGGATGGCCGATAGTCCTAAGGCTGGGCCTGTGGGCAGGTCTTCTTGGCGGAGGAACGCGTCTTTGGGGACTGGTCCGGTCAACGAAAACAGTTCGTGGTAGCCAAATTTAGCTGGCCACTGCGCCGACGAGATAATTGTCCCATCACTGTCCGCCAGTTCGAGGAAATCCAACTTTTGGCTGTCCGCCAGGGATTTTGCTTCGCTTAAATAGGCCGCGTAGTTAGGAGCGTTCCTATTGAGGTTGAGGGCGATTCGTGTACTGACCTCACTGGCCGCGACCGCTTCTACCCGCTGCACGACCTCTTCGCCTCGACGGTTAAAGGCGTGTTGGAATTGAGCCACCAGGGCGGTGGTTCTTTCGTCATTGGCCCGCTCGAACGCTCGCCGCGTGACCGCGGAAACGATCAAGGTGACTGCCGCAACCGAAACGAATACCGTGAGCGCGAACCCGGCTAGCAGTCTGCTGCGGAAACTCATGGCTTCCCCGTTCCCAGCCAAACATCCTGCAGACGCCAACCTCCCTCGCGATCGGTGTTCCAGTTTCTCACGCTTCCTTCCAGCGCTGACGCAAACCTCAAGTGCAGCAGTGGAATAACCTGTCGCGACTGCAGCAGTGTCCGTTCCGCCACGTAGAGATCGTTGGCCGAATCACCATTAAAAGTGGGCTGAGCGAGGTTCAGCGAAGTCGCCAGGTTCGTAAGTGCGATGCGAGCGTCAAGCGAAGCCAACGGGATGCGGACCAGGCGCAGGTCGGCATTGACGGAGTTGGTAGGTTGGAGCGTAAGGCCGGCGTCGCGGGCGTTCAGCGCAATTCTTTCGGCCACCAACCGAGCCACCGGGTCAGTCGCGTCGTAACTGAGGGTCCAAGGGGACATCTGGCGGGGATTTCCGTGCTCCGGCTGCATCCGCGATACGTCCATGTCAGTCGAAAAAAGGAAGGCATATCCTGTCATCCAATTCGGAAGCAGTCCATCAGCGGGATCAGCGCCACCTTGGAGCAATACTACGCTCAAAGACGTACGATCGATGCTAAGCGCGAGAGTTTCGCGTTGCTGTAGATCGCCAGAAGAATGCCGATCAGTAGCGAAAACCAGCGCCATTAATTCAGCCGGAGAAGAAGTATCTATCCTGCGGCCTTCGGTCATAGCGCGCTGAGCTTGGTCGGAGGCAACTTCGATCAAATCAAGTTTACCGAGATCAAGCGAGATCATCTGCTCATGTAAGCTCTTGCCCAACTCGATTTCTATAGAATCTACGAAGGCTCGGCCGCCCCAATAGTCATCGCGCGCAGTTAGCGTCAGTCTCTTTCCTGGATCCCAGTGGGCGATAGAGAACGCACCGCTACCCGTCAACTTGGCCCCGTCCCGTTTGGCGATACCATAGCGTGCCATGGCCAACTCGACCGGCAGATTTGGAGCGGGAGCATCACACTCGATTACTATCCCTTCTCCGGCTGAAAATATCTTCCACTTTGAGTTGGCCGTGCGTAGCGACGCTGCCACGGTGCCGGAACTGAGTGCTGTGCCGTCATGAAATGTAACTCCCGGTCGGAGATAAAACTGCCACCGTTGACTTCCTGGTTCGGATTTCCACGAACTGGCCAATGCGGGCTGCGGTCTGCCCTGGTCGTCGAGAACGACCAGCGTGTCAAAGATCAGACCCGAGAGGTTACGTCGGGCAAACGATTCCGGCTGGCTTGAATCCGCTGGATCCAGAGATGTGGGCGCGGCGCGCATGGCGACCTTTAGCGTGCCGCCGTAGCGCGGGCGCGTAGCAGCACTGGTTACATCGCCGAAGAGCAGACTAGTGACCACAAGTAATGGTAAGCCGGAACGCCTCATATCTCCCCGTCTCCGAATTTCGCGAAACCGCGATGGCCCCGTTTCCGCTGGACTCCGCCCACAGCACAGTGATCGGTCCTCCAAAATCCGCAGGCTGGCTTACGGCGATTGGATCACGATCGGGAAACTCGAAGGCTCTCACGGTATCGCTCCTGCTGTCCCCGTTTTCTGTTGCGAGAACCTGCCAGCCTGATCCACAACCACTCTGTACGCTGGCAATATCGTTACCCCAAGCTAACTTTCCTGCAGTCCGATCAGTAATTCCGTCGAGCATATGCAGCGGACCGTTCACCGAAGCCAGGATCCAAAGCGTGTACTTTTCCCGAGGCAGAGCTGCCGCCGAATAAAATGCCGGCGCCGTTGTCTGTTTGCCTACGCCCGGCACCAGCACACCCGTAAAGAAATTCCGCAACGGCGCGAAGAATGCACTCAAACCGTACTGATCGGTTCCGATTGGCCAGGGATCGTCGCTCTCATAGCAAGTCATGGTCACAGGCGCGCTGCTCGTGCTTCGGCAGAAGATGCCCGGCAGGAACGCATCGAAGAGATGGTCTTTGCGCAAGACCAATCGTCCTCTGAGATCGCGAGGCCAGGGCCGGGAGTGGGCGACGGCCAGAAACTGCTCCGATTGCCAGCGGCCATCCTGCATCCTGTAGACTATGACCCCGTTTGAATCGAGAACCAGCAGGTGCGAAGGAGTGCCGTCTAATTTCGCAGCATCCAGGATGCGGTCAGCTTGAGACCAGAGCAGAGTCTTCCGTACCACCATCGCGGCGGCTTCATGCGCGACCAGTTGTGCATCCGGGCGTGCGAATGAAACCATCACGATTGAGGACTCATTCGCGCCCTGATGAACCTCTGCAATCCAAACGTAATCTCGCAGGTCTTCGGAGAGGAAGACTTGCACAGTGGCGGCAGCCTGTTCGGCATTCACGAAGCGAAGGCCCAATGTAGCCAACTGGATGAGCACGCCGCGGCGAATCTCGTCCACATCCGTCAGCCGCAACGAAGAGTGGTTCTTGAAGTCGAGGGCAACCGTGCCTGGGCCCGTGGTTGCGGCAATCTTTGCGGCTAGTTGCGCTTCAGGGCCACTCCAATTGTCAGCCCATGCCTGGCCCGCCAACAGAAAAAGCACAACGAGGAGAGAAGATGTGAGGCACTGCAAGCGCGGCGGCAGAATAGGGACGTCCCGAATGAGCCGATTATAAACTGCGTTGCGCGTGGCTTTTCGCATAGCGATGTGTACTGGTTGGACTCTCCCTACCCGAGTGCAAACGGCGACTCGGCCCTATGACTATTGACACCGCAGCCCACGGCAAACTGTTCGCAAGACTCCAACCTCAGGCACCAGCACAACTTATTTCTGTACAGGTGCTTCTGACTCCTCTGCCTGGTTAGCATGATTCGAGACGTTCATGCTGCGTAACACATCATTGGCGAAGAAGAATTTCCCGTCCGCCGGCACCATCATGATCTGGAGCTTGTCCGACAGTCGTTCCGCGACGATTTTGTTAATCAGCAGCGGATTCTGCTTCAGCATCGCCCCTTCGCTCTGCATTCGCTCAGCATCAGCAGCCGCGGTCACTCGTATGCGATCAGCTTCGGCTGCAGCCAGCAACTTGCGACGCTCCATCTCCGCCTTGCTATCGATTACCTTCGCCTCGGCTAGCGCTTCCGCGTTCTTAACCGTGGCCTCTTTGCGCGCTTCGGCTTCCAGCTTCGACTGCTGAATCTGTTTCTCTTTCAGGGGCAGGGTGTATTGCATGGCATCAGCTTCACCCTTGGCTTGCAGCACGCGCACCTGGGCCTGTCCTTCCGCCTGCTTTACCTGCTGGGCTTTGGTCGCTTCCGCCTCCAGTTCCGAGAGCCTTACCTGCTTCTGCTGGATCTCGGTTTGTACACCCATCTGATCGTTCTCTTGCTCCTTCAACAAAAGACTCTCCAACCCTTTGGCGTATTCAGGGGGAAGTTGAATGTCGCGCAGCATGACCTCTTTCACCACGATGCCGTCAGCGGCGAGCTTCTGCGTTATGGCGACCGCGGCTCGCTTTCGGATTTCCTCTCGCCGGGCAGCAAACACATCCCGCACCGTGTAATTGGGCACCAGTTCGCGCCAAACACTGGCCACTACTGGAGGTACGATTTCCTTCTCCACCGGTTGTGGCAGGTTGCTCTGGATGTAATCCAGCCGCTTGGGGTCGAGGCGGTAGCGAACCGTGATCGCCAATCCGACTGTGAGACCTTCCTTGGCCTGAACCTTCAGCGGTTCGGATTTCACACCACGGCTGGAAGGCGTCCTCGCATTTTCTTCCTGTTCACCGGTTGTGAACAACTGATCGCGGGTGTCGAACAGTGCAACCGTCTCCGCCAGAGGGGTTACGAAATGTGCTCCGGGATAAAGCGTGCCTGCCAACGTCCCGCTGGTCTGACTGATGCGAACCCCAGCCATGCCGCTGGGAACTACGACGATGCCCAGCGCGAGCAGTATCGGACCCCAAGCCAGCATCGCTAGCCCTAGCGCTCCCCGCCAGCGAATATGCGGAGCCGCTGGCAGCGGTCCAGCTCCAGCGGTCGCCAGAGCCTGGCGGTACTTCATTTCCAGATAGAGGTCATAAGCGAGAATTCCCGCGGCAGCTGAGATCATCCCAATGCCGCCCCACATCAGCAAATACTTCAGAAACAACATAACGTTTTCCTTTCCTCTCGGATCTTGACCCCCTCAGCGTGCTTGGCCCGACTTCATCTGTCTTGCCTGCTGGGCGAACAACAAGCGGAATACTTTGCCGAAGATCAGTTCCTCGACCAGCAGTGCGACTGCGAGAGAGAAGCCCATTCCCGCTAGGGCTGCCATTGCTGTGATTACGAGTTGCATGGTGTCCTCCTAAAAACCTGTCTTAGTGGCTGCAATCTGGTTGATTTCACGTCAGCCTTACAAAGCCAACGGCACGCCAAGAACCAGGTGTGACATCACAGATTCAGAAGGATTTACATCCAGTGGAAGCGCTGGACACAGTGTTCGATCAAAGACAGCGTGTCAGGCCCGACACGACATGTGGAAGTTGTCATGAAGAAACACATACATCTTTCGATCTCAACTCCTAGAATTGACATCCGCGTACACGCGGCTCTATCGTTTCGCACCGGACAGCATGAACATCGTCAAAGCAACCCGGCGTTTCGAAGAATGGCTGGGCCGGCATCTTACGCTGGTCAAACCTGACCTCCGCCTGAAGCACCAGCGCATGGCGGAGGCGGCGTTTCCTTTCCTGCGGGCAACCTTCTATCGCTGGATACAGGTGTGGCCGGAGGTGTGTCCTGACTTGTCGAAGGCTCCGAGAGTCCTCGCGGTAGGCGATCTGCATGTGGAAAATTTCGGCACCTGGAGGGACATTGAGGGTCGCTTAGTCTGGGGTGTTAATGACTTCGACGAAGCGGCCACTCTCCCCTACACCATCGACTTAGTGCGGCTGGCCACAAGCGCAGTACTTGCAATTGAGGAAGGTCATCTGGCATTGAAGGCAAAAGAAGGGTGCGCCGCCCTGTTGGACGGCTACAGGCAGTCGCTCGCGGAAAGTGGACGCCCGTTCGTGCTCGCGGAACAGAATCAGTGGCTGCGGGAAGCCGCAACCGGCGAGTTACGCGATCCCGTGCATTTTTGGAAAAAGATGGAAACTCTGCCGAAGGTCGCCGGGGAGATTCCGCCCAGCGCGCGGGAGGCTCTCGAGCACCTTCTTCCGGAGCGAGGCCTCACCTATCGGACGGTGAAGCGGGTCGCAGGCTTGGGAAGTCTGGGTCACATTCGCGTGGTCGCGATAGCAGACTGCCATGGCAGCCACATCGCACGTGAAGCCAAAGCAATGAGGCCGTCCTCTGTTTATTGGGCGAGTGGAGCTAGTGACCCGGCGGAGATCCTGTATCAGGTAATTATCACGCGCGCGGTCCGGTGTCCGGATCCCTTCGTGCAACTGCGCGGCCACTGGCTGGTTCGTCGCCTCGCCCCTTATTGCTCTCGCATCGAGCTGAGCGTGCTAGCTGGAAATCGCGACGAACTCCAGTTACTTTTCGCTATGGGATGGGAAACCGCCAATATCCACCTGGGTAGTCAGAGCGCGTCGAAGGAAGTTCGCCGCCACCTCGGCACGCTAAAGCCAAACTGGCTGTTGTCCGCCGCGCGTGATATGGCGAAGGCTGTCAGTGACGACTGGAGAGTTTGGAAAAAATCATCCGAAGCCTGAGCCTTAGGTCAACCAGCGATTTTAGATTCCCTGCGGTACGCCATAGAGCAATTCATCCTCTGGCTGCGATCCTTCATCGCTCCCGGCGGTCTCACGTCGCAAAGCGCCCAAGAGGGCATCCAGAATGGCTCGCAGAGATTGGGGACTCTCGACGAGCACGCGCTCCATGCTCTCGCGATGAACCGCCAATTCGCCAATCAGTTGTGCGCCCTTCGTGTCGACATCCCAAATTGCGTCCCATCTGGCGCAACTTCGGCGTAGGTTTTTTACCCCGAACCCGGCTCGAGCAAAGGGATAGCCCAGACTGCCGGTCGTCATCCAGTTAACCACTAATTCCTCAACGTGGGCCGCACTACAGGCACGCTGAATGCCCTCGTGCGCTGCCAGGCGTTCATTCCATTGCAAGACCTGCAGTTTATCTTCCCAGCGGTTCTCAGCAACCAGGAACCAGCTGTTCGTGCCCAGTCTTCTTCCCCCACAGATGGCGCACACGTTCGTTTGCGAGACATCCATACAGTACCTTTCATTACTCGGCTTGCCGCTCGATGTAGAAGAGTGTCCGTTGACGTTTACGCTGCTCCCGTTTGTCCGATAGGCGCTCTTTTGTTCGCTTCGGGCAGGGGAACCGTCAGCATTCCATGTTCCTTCTCAAAGATCAGGGTGAGCACCGATGAACACTGATCGCACAGCCAGTAGTGTTCGACGCGGCGCCGGGGTCGACTTCGCCGGGGTGGCGTCAAGCCGGCGACGAACGCCTTTCTCTCCACCCGGAACAATTTTCCGTGGCTCAAGCGACGGAAGGGAGTAGGGCAAATCGAATTCGCGCATTTACTGAGCACCAAAACTCCTGGCGTCGCAAGCTACCGGAAGTTCGGGCAAGTGCACGCGAATGGCCGAAAGTTATTCATGAAGAGTTGTGGGTAAATCGCCGGAAAAACGTAGGATCGAGCCACTAGACCTTCAGACCCTCCATGCCGAGCTTTGGTCAGGGCTGCCGATAGAACGTCACGCCGTTACGGTGAAGGGCAGTAGAGGTCATCGAGACGCAGAAGGTATGATCGCTTAGCTATATGCCTCGAACGGTCTTAATGTGTCCACCTACCTTCTTCGACGTCCGCGAAGCGAAGAATCCATACATGGGTCACCCCATCGACCGCATCCGGGCGCACCAACAATGGCAGAACCTGCGCCGCTCCCTTGAAGACGCGGGAGTGAAGGTGGAGATGATCGCCCCGGTGGAAGGCCTCGACGACATGGTGTTTGCCGCCAACCAGGTTTTCATCGGAGACCACGACAAAATCGGTAAGTTCATCGTTCCCAGCCGCATGCGCTATCCTTCGCGCCAGAGAGAAGTGCCGTTCTACGTGGACTGGTTCCGCAAGCGCGGATACCGGGTCATCGAACTGGACTTTGGCGAGGACTTTCTGGAGGGTCACGGTGATCTCCTCTGGCATCCTGACCGCTCGAAAATCTGGGCAGCTTATGGCTTCCGCTCTACCCGCGGAGGCATAGAGAAGTTCGCCGCCGCCATGCAGGAGCTAGGTATCCCCGTAGTGCCGCTCCAACTCGTGGATGCACATTGCTACCATCTGGATACTTCTCTCTGTCCACTGAATCAGGATGCCGCGCTGACCAATCCGAGTGCCTACTCCAAAGAGTCGTTGAAGGATCTGCGGCGAGGCTGGAAGCGAATCCACGAACTCAGCAGTGAAGAAGCCCACCGGTTCATGGGCAATGGGATCGTTGCCAATGGACACTACATCACGCCCTATCTGTCGGACAATCTCGGCAAAATCCTTGCCGCAGAGGGCCTTACACCTGTGATCGTGGACACCTCGGAATTCGAGAAATCCGGCGGCAGCGCATTTTGCATGAAGGCATTTTTGGACTGAAGGCCGGGAACCGTAATTACATGGGAATTGCTCCCGAGGCGGCGCTGGAGTAAGATTCTGCGCAAGCGCTCAGCCACAAGCTCTGCAGCGCGAGAGGGTTCGGTCCTAGCCCCCTGATTTTCTTCCCCAGGAAATCCGCTATGGCGGAGTCTCAGCCAGTCGTTGCGAATTCGACTGAAGCGTCGGAGTCCATCTCTGGATCCGTCGTTGGCCGCTTCCGTGTTGGTGAACGGCTCGGCAAAGGCGGTATGGGCGAAGTCTACCGCGCGGAGGACACCAAGCTGAAGCGCACGGTCGCGCTCAAACGGCTCGCGCCGCGGCTGCGGGCAGATTCCATCTACCGGCGTCGCTTCCTGGAGGAGGCAGAGCGGGTTTCCCGCTTCAGCGATTCCCACATTGCTGCTGTGTATGACGTTCTCGAAGAAGGCGACGAGATGTTTCTCGTCATGGAGTTGGTGGAAGGCGAGACTCTGCGCCAACGCATGCGGCAACCGATGTCGCTAAGCCAGTTCTTCGACATGGCGATTCAATGCGCCGAGGCGCTGGTAGCGGCCCACGAGCGCGGCATTGTTCACTGTGACATCAAACCCGAGAACATCATGCTCACCCAAAGCGGCCAGGTGAAAATCCTGGACTTTGGTGTGGCAAAGCACCTACCGCGCTCGGACCAGAGTTCCACCGTCGACCGCGCCGGGACCATGGCCGGCACGCCCGCGTACATGTCGCCAGAAGTACTGCTGGAGAATGTTCCGGATGGACGCGCGGACATGTTTTCTCTGGGTGTGGTGTTTTATGAAGCCCTGACCGGCCAGCACCCGTTTCTGGCCAGCAGTTTCGTGGCGACCACGGACCGCATCCGCAGGGAGACGCCCGCTCCAATCCACATCTTCAATCGCGAAGTTTCGAAGGAACTCGAAACCGTCGTCAGTAAAGCGATGGCCAAGGAACCGGGCCAGCGTTACGCCAGCGCCCGCGAACTGCTCGAAGACCTCCAGTCTGTCCAGGCTGGAACCACTCCCAGCAGACTCTCGCGAGCCTTACCCCGATGGAACGCGCAGAGAAAGGGGAGTCGAAAAGGTTGGACTGCGGGCACGCTCGTGGTCATTGCCGTTCTCGCAGTAATCGTCGCTTACCGGCAAACTCAGTTGAGGCATTGGTTGGGGCTTGGCGTTCTTTCTACACCGGTGCAACTCGCGGTCTTGCCCTTTTCTCCCTCGGGGGATGATCCGGGGGCCAAAGCGTTTGGCGACGGACTCACAGATACCCTCACCGCGAAGCTTACCCAGTTGACCGGAAACTACCCGCTGCAGGTCGTGCCCACCAGCGAAGTCCGTGCGGGCGGCATCACCAGCGTGGAGCAGGCCCGAAAGGATTTCGGCGTGAACATGGTTCTGGAAGGCAGCCTGCACAGTTCCGGCAGCCAGGTTCGCGTGACCTACACTCTCGTGGACGCCAAGACCATGCGCCAACTCCACGCTGACACGGTCGACGCCGACGTCGCCGATGCCTTCGCGGTAGAAGATCGTGTCGTCGATGGTGTGATCGGAATGCTCGGTTTGGAGATCCGTGGCAACGATCGCGTCGTCCTCGCGTCCCACGGAACCGGCGACCCGTCGGCCTATGACCAGTACCTGCGCGGACGAGGATATCTGCTCGACTATCACAAACACGAAAACATCGACAGCGCGATTTCGGCCTTCAACCGGGCGATAACTCTGGATTCCAAATATGCGCAAGCCTATGCCGCTCTCGGAGAAGCCTACTGGCTCGGCTACCAGGAGGGCCAGGGCGGCAAGGATTGGATGGAGAAGGCCCGGTCCGCTTGTGACCATGCCGTAACCAGCACCCCCAAACTCGCGGATGGATATGCGTGCCTGGGCCGGGTAAATAGCGGGACGGGCGAATATGAGAAGGCAGTGACGCAGTTCCAAAAGGCCACCGCTCTAGATCCCACCAGCGATGATGCCTTTCGCGGCCTGGCCGACGCTTATCAAAAGCTGAACAAGCCAGCCGAGGCGGAAGCTACCTACAAGAAAGCGATCAGCCTGCGACCGCAATATTGGGCCGGCTATAGCTGGCTGGGCGTGTTTTACTGGCGGCAAGGACGCTACGACGACGCGGCCAAGATGTTCCAGGAAGTAATCACACTAGCCCCTGACAACTTTCGAGGCTACTCCAATCTGGGTGCGATGTACGTCGCTCGAGGACGCTATCAAGAAGCGATTAGTTTACTTGAAAAATCCGTCTCCATCCGCCCCACTACAGAAGCCTACGACAACTTGGGCGGAGCCTATTTCTCCATGCGCAAGTTCGAGGACGCGGCGCGTAGTTACGAAAAAGGATTGAAGCTCGACCAAACCAGTTGGCTCAGTTGGGGGAACCTGGGAGACGCGTACTACTGGGCACCGGGAAAGAGACAACAGGCCAGCAGTGTTTATCAGGAAGCCATTCGTCTGGCTGATGAGAAGCTGCGCGTGAACCCGCGCGATGGTTCCATTTTAGCTTTTCGGGCGACATATCTGGCGGTGACAGATAAAAAGGATGAGGCTTTAGCCTCTCTGCAGAAGGCACAATCCTTCTCGCCCACAGATCCGGATGTGCAGTTTCGGGGCGCGCTTGTCTACAATCACTTTGGCGACACCGATCAAACGTTACAGTTGCTCCAAAAGGCACTGGCATCCGGCATCTCGGTGGATTGGGTGCGCAATACTCCAGATTTCGACCACTTGCGTGCTGATCCGCGGTTTCAGGCTATACTTCGCACGCATTAGGAGTAAAACCAAGCACAGTTACTTGCAGTTGATCGCACGAAAAGGAGGAATGCATGAACGCACAAAGCAATATCGCGCCACAGTTGCAGAAAGAGAAGTGCTACCACATCGCGACTAGCCCCGCCAGACTCTCGGTGCATATTCATCAAGACGGTGAGGTCGACAATGAAGTCGTCAACCTAAGAAGGTGCGTGGGAGACGAAATTGTTTGGGAGGCGGAGGGAGCTGACTTCACAATTGACTTCCCCAATACTCCTTTCGAGGAGCGCACATTCCAGGTGCCCGCGGGAGGCAGCGTGAGTTCCGGACCAGTCCGGCCGGATGCATCGATCGATTACTTTCAGTATTACATCACGAATGTAGCTCTGGCAAAGAGCGCGGATCCGGGCCTAAACGTGAAGCCATAAAGGCAAGGAGGAGGTGCGGCAGCGTGACTCCCAGGCACACCCGAAGAGGGTAGGGTGCGCACGGCATGATCGGGCATAGCGCTGGAAGGCTAGCTATGGCGGCAATGGCGGATTTTTCGCCTGGTGGGGCCGGCGCCGGCGATCCTTACCGCATCGACTCTTCCACTTCGGAGATCCAGCCCGGACGCTTCAGCACCTCGCGGGGCTTGGGACCGTCTGCCGCGCCGACGATGCCGTCTCGTTCCATCAGATCGATGAGGTGCGCGGCCCGCCCGTAGCCGATTCGTAGGCGGCGCTGCAGCAGGGAAGTGGACGCTTTCCCGAACTCGACCACCAACCGCACTCCATCTTCGTAGAGCGGATCTTGCTCCGCCTCATCCCCGTCACCAGAGCCGTCTTCGCCTGCCTGCCGTTCTTCTTTGGGAGCCTCGAGGAATTTCTGTTCGTACTCCGCTGTGCCCTGTGAACGCCAGAACTCGACCACGGCAGCAATTTCTTTTTCCGTGACAAAAGGAGCATGCAAGCGATGCACGCGGGCTGATCCGGACGGCAGATAAAGCATGTCGCCGCGCCCCAGCAGGGCCTCAGCGCCGTTTGCGTCGAGAATGGTGCGTGAATCTACCTTGGTAGCCACTCGGAAGGAAATCCGCGCCGGGAAATTAGCTTTGATCAAACCGGTGATGACGTCGACCGAAGGCCTTTGCGTGGCCAGCACCAGGTGAATACCGACCGCCCGTGCCATCTGCGCCAGACGCGTGACCGACTCCTCCACATTGCCGGAATCGAGCATCATCAAGTCAGCCAATTCATCGATGATGATCACGATATAGGGCAGTGGCCGGTCTTGCGAATCTTCGCCGAACAAGCTGCGGGTACCGTCTTCGTCAAACAGCTTGTTGTACTGATCGATATTGCGCACGCCTTTTTCCGCCAAAAGCTTCAGCCGACGCTCCATTTCACGCACCGCATTGCGGAGCGCATTCGCCGCCAACTTTGGCTCGGTGATGATGGGCGTGTACAGGTGAGGTACACCTTCATAATTCCCTAACTCCAGCCGTTTGGGATCCACCAGAATCAAACGCACTTGATCCGGCGTCGCCTTGTACAGGATGGACATGATCATGGCATTGATGGCCACGCTCTTGCCTGCACCGGTAGAGCCGGCGATCAACAAATGCGGCATGCCATTGAGATCAGCGGTGACGATGCGACCGTTGATGTCTTTACCCAACGCCAGCGTGAGCTTTGATTTGGTGCCGATGAACTCTGAGGACTCAATGTTTTCGCGCAGCCAGATAATTTCGCGCTCGCGGTTCGGCACCTGAATGCCCACCGTCGACTTACCGGCCATGCGCTCGATCAGGATGCTCTCTGCTTTCAGTGCCAGACACAGGTCATCGGTGAGGTTAGTGATGCGGCTGTACTTGATGCCGGCCTCGGGCTTGAACTCGAAGGTTGTGACCACGGGCCCAGGATTGATCTGCGTGACCTGTCCATGCACTTCAAACTCTGCGTATTTTTCTGTGAGCACTTGTGCCAGCAGCTTCAATTCTTCGGCATCGACCGCCTGCTGCTCGTCCGGACGATGCAGCAAGCTGCTGGGCGGTAGCTTGTAGCCGCCGGCAATGCGCGGCAGAGTGGTCTTCGCCTTCACCGCACTGTCGGCGCGCGCGCTGACTTCTGGAGCCGGAAGCTCGGACTCAGCCTGAACATCCTGCGGCTGCGGTTGGCTCCGCTCAGGTGCCGCCATTCGCTCGATGCCTGTCGTCGACGGCTCAACCATGCGTGAGGCTGACGGACCTTCCGAGGGTACCGCGCGGGCTTGGACCAATTGTGCCGTGACCGTCGGTCGGGCGGCGCGACGCTTCTCCAATTCCTGCTGCATTTTTTTCTTGGCGCGCGCCGCCTGCCAGTCTTTCCAGCGATCCCAAAGAGCGATAACAAAGGCGAAGCGGGTCGGGGCCCAGACCTGCAGTGCAGCGAAAGAAAACGCAGTCGAAAGATATAGCGCCACTGCGAGAATTGTGGCGCACACGATATAGGCGCCAGCCAAGTTAAAGTAATGGATGAGGACATCGCCGACAATCCGCCCCACCAGGCCTTCGATCGGGATTACGCCCATCCAGCGCACATGCCCGGGCAACAGCGCCAAAAGTGCCGGAATGAAAGTCAGCAGCCAGATTCCCCCCAGCGATTTGGCTACCGGTGAAGTCACCTTACGGGAGCGAAACCAGCGCGTGCCCAGCCCCGCGAAGAAAATCGGAAGCAGAAACGCGCCAATACCGAAGCCTTGCAGCACCAGGTCGGAAACCAATGCTCCGGCTACACCAATCCAGTTGCGCGCAGCTCGGGAACCCGTCAGCACCGAGGCGCTATTGAACGAGGGATCGAGCGGCGAATAGGAAGCCAGAGCGAGGAAAAGAAGGAGGGCGGAGACGCACAACAAAAACCCGATCAGCTCGTTGAGCCGTCGATTGTTGGTCGGAGCGAAGATCCGTGAGATATACGTCATTGGGCGTAGTTGGCGACTCGCAGGAAGCGGCCCCGCCGGGCTGCCTCGACCAGGCCAGAGCCTGATAATTATGCCAAGAACCGGCCGAGCCGACAATCGAGGAATTCGCGGGCAGTATCGAACTGGTTTCCCGTACGATGGCTGCGTAAGTACAACCGCTCCTTCGACTTCGCCCACGGGATAGCGGCCACTATCCGGTCGCTCTTGCCAGGAACGCCAAGACCAAAGCGCCCACGATGATGCGGTAGATAGCAAATGGCGCGAAGCCACGCTTCCGCACGTAAGCCATGAACCAGGCCACGGACGCGTAGGCTACCAGGAATGAAATCACGAACCCAATCGCCAATACCACCCAACCATGCGAATCAATCTGCGAAACACCAATCGGGTTGACGCCCTTTCCGCGTAGCGACTTCAGCAGGTCATAGCAGGTGGCTACCACCATGGTGGGAATCGACAGAAAGAAAGAGAACTCCAATGCTGAGGCTCGTGACATGCCCGCTAATTGCCCAGCCGCAATGGTAGACATGGAGCGCGAGGTTCCCGGAAAGACTGCCGAAAGAATCTGACATGCGCCAATCCAGATGGCTTGGCCCAGGCTCATGGCCTCCATGTTCCAGGTGTGAATTCGACTGGCGGTCGCCCCAGGCCCGGCCGCTTCCGACGGGGCGTTGACCGCATCCACAATCCACATCACAAATCCGCCCACCAGCAAAGCAGTGCCCATGATGTACAGACTCTCCAGGTGCTTGCCGATGACTTTGGTCAAAAGAAACGCTGGGATCGCGGTCACCACAAAAGCGACAACCGTAAATTGCACCGGTCTGGACCAGAAGATCGCGCGAACCAGGCACATCAGTACTTTGAAAGGTGCCAACAGCAGCGGAGTATCACCTCGCGTGTAGCCGATGAAGGTGGCAATCCGGCTGCGGAAATAGACTGGCAGACACAGGATCGCGCCCAACTGAATCACAATCGTGTACATCTTCCAGTAGCCGTCGGAGAGACTGATGTGAAATAAGCTTTCGGCAATGCGCAGATGAGCGGTGGAGCTGACTGGCAGAAATTCCGTAAGGCCTTCAATGATTCCGAGGACAACGGAAAGCAGGTAATCGTTCAAGCTTCCTCCGTGGGCGGACAAACTGTGAAGAAAGTATGGCAGAAATCTCGGATCAAACGGCTAGCGGGTTTGGTTCGCAGTCTCGCCGCGCGGGTTCATTCGGTCGCGTTGCCATACGTAGGGATTTTTTGGTCTATCAGGTATAGCAGCCGCTGGGCGCGCGCTCCCCAGTCAGATTGTGGGGACTGAGATACCACTTTCTGCGCCAGTGCGGTCGCCTTAACCCTGGATTCCTCGGACTTCTTCGGTTGTTCTTCGGTTTTGTAGATCTCGATCAACGCTGCCTTACGTGAAGCCGCATCGTACAACGCCTCTGCCGCCGCGGGCGACTGGGAATGGTCATTCGCATACTTCTCATAAATCTCGGCCTCCTTTTCAGGACACTTCGAGGCGCCCTGCCAGTCGCCACACAATTTGTTGTCGATCAGGTGAAAAGCGGCGAGATCGGCCCATTTGCTGCCGGGAAACTTTTTGATTACTTCCTTCATGTATTTTTCCTCCATACCTTCGCGCAAATAGGGATCCCGTTCTTTAGCGGAAGGGCGGGAAGATACATCTGCCTTCTCGATCTGCCAGCGGATATCGGCTGAACGATACATAGCCTCGCCCGCCAGCGGCGAGCTGGGAAAGTACTCACCCACGCGATAGTAAAGACGCATCGCGTCCTGCGCGGCGCCGCGGCGCCCGTGGCGCTGGCTGGCCTGATCTTCGGAGTCGACAGCTTCCCCGTACAGCACTCGGTCGCCATTCGGGGTCGACGCGCGCACCACGCCCTTATCGAGCATCCATCCCGAAACCGTGCGCTCTTCGGTCAGATTGGCCTCGACGCGCACCCACCCACCGCTGGTCTCGATCACGATGACCTCGCGGCCGCGGTCAACTTCGCCTAGCTTGGCGGAAGCTTTATCCGGAGAAATGTAGAGCGTGCCTACACGCATCATTGCCGCGCGCTGGATGTCAGCGGCGGTTGCAGCGGTGG
>Ga0210384_10000708_pt1 | contig 49769 bp, 40 predicted proteins | sample IncBWH2MmetaG_FD_160574 | JGI IMG/M metagenome (GOLD analysis project Ga0210384, IMG submission 160574) | Forest soil microbial communities from Barre Woods Harvard Forest LTER site, Petersham, Massachusetts, United States - Inc-BW-H-2-M | ecosystem: Environmental > Terrestrial > Soil >... | reverse complement strand
CACGTCGCCATTTCCAACTGGCCGCTCTTCCACTTCCCTCACGCTGGTCTTGCACGTCGCTCAGACTCTTGCTCGCTCGCTTTCGCTCTTCTACCTCGCTCAGGCTGGGAGCGATTCCGGCGCAATTTCTTCCACGCGCCCTTTTTGCAGCCTTAATACACGATGGCAGCGGCGGGCGAACGACAAGTTATGCGTTGCAATGAGGGAGGTGAGTTGGTGCTCGCGATGTAATCGCGCAATCAAAGCGAAGACCGCTTCCGCCGTATGTCCGTCGAGGTCTCCCGTGGGCTCATCGGCCAGCAAAAGCTTGGGGCCGGTGATGAGCGCGCGGGCCAGGGCCACCCGTTGCTGCTCGCCGCCCGAAAGCTCGCCTGAGCGATGATGCGCACGCTGCTCCAGTCCGACCTCACGCAGCCAGCGTGAAGCTTCTGGCTCGGCCTGCTGCCATGTCTGCCCCCGCAGCAGCAGCGGCATGGCAACGTTTTCCGCCGCCGTGAATTCCGGCAGCAGATAGTGAAATTGCCAGACGAAGCCGGTCTCTCGATTGCGAAAGTCCGCGGCCTCGTCGTGCGATAAGGAATTCAATCGCAAGTGGGCGCAGTATACGTCACCTGCGGAAGCATGATCAAGAGCGCTCAAGATGTGCAACAAGGTACTCTTGCCGGCTCCGGATTCTCCCACAATCGCGAGCATTTCGCCCCGCTTCACTTCAAACGACAAATTCTCAAAGAGCACCAGATCCGATTCCCCGGACCGGAAAACCTTCTTCAGGCCTTCCACCCGAAGCATCGAGTCTTGTTCCGTTAGATGCACGTTGTGACCCTTTCGTTCCAGGGGCTCAAGTGCGCAGGATACCAAGCCAAGGTTCGGGCCGTATTGGCCTGCTCTTTAGTTAGTGCGCATTTCGGTGAAATCGTTTCGTCGCCGCCAATTCCAGAATCCATATGCAAGAACGGGTATACCGCGTCCAATGCAGGGACCTGAATTTGCCTTATCGGTGGGAATCCGTGTGAAACCGTGGCTAAGAGGTTTTTATTCATAGCGCAGGGCCTCGGCGGGGAGGATGCGGGAGGCTGACCACGACGGGTAGAGCGTTGCCACAAACGAAATCAGCACAGCGAACAGCGCAACCCACAGGCCGTCGATCGCCCGGGGAGCGAAAGGGACGTAGTCGATGGAATAGACCTCGGGCGAAAGGGAAAGCACGTGGTAGTGACCTCCGACGTAGGAGATGGCGAAGCCCACGACGAGGCCGATCGCGGTGCCGACGGCGCCGATCAGCACGCCCTGGGCAATAAACAGATTGCGGACTTGCGCGCGGCGCGTGCCCATGGACATGAGGACGGCGATGTCTTTGGTTTTTTCCATGACCATCATAATCAGAGAGATGAGGATGTTCAGGGCGGCGACGAAGACGATGAGGCCGATGGTGATGAAGGTGACCAGGCGCTCCAGGCGAAGGGCGTGGAACAGCGCTTTGTTTTGCTCGAGGTAGTTGGTGGCCATGAAACCCTTGCCGGCGGCGGCTTCGAGCTGGGGAGTAATTTCATTGGCCTTGAAAATGTCGTCGATTTTGAACTCGACAACGGAAATCAGGTCGCCCAGGCCGAATAGCTTCTGCGCATCGGACAGGCGCACGAAAGCCCAACTGGAGTCGTAGTCGAAGAAGCCGGAGTTGAAAATGCCGACGACGCGGAATCTGCTGTATTTGGGGACCATGCCAAACGGCGTCAGTTCGCCTTGTGGGCTGGTGACGACGACCGTCGAACCGACAGTAGCGCCGAGGTTGTCGGCCATGTCTTTGCCGAGGACGATGGGGGGCATGGCTGCGACGCGCTGCTGCACTCCCGCCAAGGCGTCGGGGGACTGATCCGCTGGCATGGAGTTTGCTGGTGCGGGTGGAGCAGCGTCTTCCAGTTCGTCGGCCGAGCCTTGCTTAACCGTGGTTAACAGGTCTCCGACTTTGCGTTCGTAGCGCGGGATCATGCCCTTGAGGACGGCGCCCCGGGCGCGCGGGCCGCGCGAGATCAGGACTTGTTCGAAAATTGCAGGAGCGGCGGCGACCACGTGCGGCTGCTTGGAGAGGCGGTCCATGAGCACGGGCCAGTCTCTGATGCCGTCGTCTGCGATGCGCTGCAGGCTGATGTGGGACGTGGAGCCGAGCAGGCGCTGCTGCAGGTCCTGGCGAAATCCGTTGGTGATGGCCATGGCGACTACGAGGGACGCGACGCCGGCGGCGACGCCGGCGATGGAAATGCCGGTGATGATGCCGATGAAGGCCTGTCTTCTCTTTGCTCGAAGATACCGCGTCGCGATGAAGAGTTCGAAGCGCATGAAAGAGCTTTCAGCTGTCAGATCTCAGCTTTCAGCTACGTCGGATTATAACGATTGCCTGTGGGAGCCTGTGAGGATCGGATCATACGCGAATCTTCGGCAACACTGCGTGGACTCTGTGACGATAGGCAAGGAACTCATCCCCGAAGCGCTTTTCCAGTTCGGCGTCTTCCAGGCGGATCATCACAGCGCCGGTGGCGACTGCGAACGCGGTGAGCAGCCAGCACACGACGAGCCCCGTTCCTACGCTCCAGGCCAGCATTTCGCAGAGATGTCCTAGATAGACGGGATGGCGGACGCGCGAACGGATTCCGGTGGTCACGAGGCGCTGATCGTGGTTCGTGGCACGTTCGTTTCCCCGGACTTCTGGCAGGCCGCCTAACTGCGCCCAGCTGAAGTGCGCTCCTGACCTGGAATAGATAGTGATTCCTGCCGCGAACAGTAGTGCCGCCGGAACCCACGTCCACGGCGTGGAGTAGAGTGCTGCACGCCGCCACGGGCCGGTTAACGCGGCCATGCCGATCCATATGACGATCCACGCGGGGACGAGCACGCGGAAGGGCGAGCCTTCGCGGGCGCGCCAGCGATGCGCTCTGGGGTGAACCATCAGCCAGAACAGTGGGATGGTGGAATAGACGACGCAGGCTAGCCATCCCAGGGTTTGGAGGAACTGCATGGGGTGATTTTACAGGGGGATGACGGGTGCTCGCGGAATACGGCCACCGGGGCTAAAGCCCTATTCATTTTGCCTGCTTACGGGGCGCTGAAGCGCCGCTCTTTCACGGCGATGCCGCACCCCTAGGTCATCTACCCGATTTCTGCAGGCAGATGGATAATGGGAGAATGGCGCGTGCTTTCCTGAGTGAAAATTGGCTTCCGAAGTCGGTGCTGTGTCTGCGCGATTACGACCGGCACAAATTTCTGCTGGATCTGATCGCTGGAGTCACCGTGGGTTTGGTGGCGCTGCCTTTGGCGATGGCGTTTGCCATCGCGTCGGGACTGACGCCGCAGGCCGGGATTTATTGCGCGATCGTGACCGGATTTCTGATCTCGGCGCTGGGCGGATCGAAGACGCAGATTGGCGGGCCGACCGGCGCGTTTGTCGTCGTCATAGCGGGGATTGTCGCGGTGCACGGCGTGGACGGGCTGTTCATGTGTACCGTGATGGCCGGCGTGCTGCTGGTGATCATGGGCGTTACCGGGCTGGGGACGGGCGTGAAATTCATCCCACGGCCGGTTGTGATTGGATTCACGAATGGGATTGCGGTGCTGATCGCCAGCACGCAAATTAAAGATTTCTTCGGGCTGCATCTCGACAAAGTTCCGGGCGTGTTCTGGTTGCGGGTGGAGGCACTGGCCGGCAACTTTCATACCTTGTCGTTTGAAGCCACTGCCCTCGCCGTGTTCACGCTGCTGACGCTGATCATTTGCCGCGGGCTGTCGCCGCGCATACCCGGGCCGATTGTGGCGCTGCTGCTTTCGACGTGCGCCGTTTATTTCTTCAAGGTACCGGTGGAAACGATTGGGACGAAGTTCGGAGGGATCCCGAGCGGGCTGCCGCACTGGCAGATGCCGCACTTCCGTACCGACCTGATTCACGGACTGCTGGGGCCGGCGTTCACGGTGGCCATGCTGGGCGCGATTGAATCGCTGATGTCGGCAGTGGTCTCGGACCGGATGAGCAACGATCGGCACAACCCTAACGTGGAGCTGATTGGACAAGGCGTAGCGAACATCTTTTCGCCGATGTTTGGCGGACTGCCCGCGACGGGAGCGATCGCGCGGACTGCGACCAACATTCGTTCCGGGGCACAGTCGCCGGTGGCGGGGATGATCCACGCGCTGACCCTGCTGTGCATTCTGCTGTTTGCCGCGCCGCTGGTCAGCTATGTGCCGATGGCGGCGCTCGCGGGGATTCTGATGATCGTCGCCTACAACATGGGCGAGTGGCGGGAGATTCCGCAGCTGCTGAAGCTGACCAGGACCGACATCAGCATCTGGCTGGTGACGTTTGCGCTGACCGTGTTTGCCGACTTAACGGTTGCGGTCGAAGCGGGGATGATACTGGCAGCGCTGTTGTTCATCAGCCGCGTGGCCTCGACCACAACCGTGTCGCAAGTGACCGAGGACTACGTGGAAGACGGGCGGGTACACATTTTGCAGGACAAGGACATTCCGTATTACGCGACCATCTTCCGCATTCACGGGCCGTTTTTGTTCGGGGCAACGGACAAGATCCGGTCGGTGACGGAGAATCTGCATACCCTGCCACCGGTGGTCATTCTGCGGCTGCGCAACATGACGGCGCTGGACGCTACCGGATTGTTCGCCATCGAAGAGGTTGCCAAGCAACTGCACGGCAGCAAACGCACGTTGATTCTTTGCGGCGCGCGCGAGCAGCCGGCGCAGTTGATTCATCAGGCGGAGTTTGCCGAGGTCATCGGGCAAGAAAACATCTGCGACAACGTGCAGGAAGCCCTGCGCCGCGCAGAGGAAGTGTACGAGGGGCTGGAGCAGAAGTTTGTGGGGGCGAAGAGCTGAGCCTTCACAGCCCCTTGAGGGACGTTAATCATTCCCGGCCAGCGTTCCCCTGCAACTTTTTTCTCATTTCAGCGTCCTATCTGGTGGAAGATAGAGACGGGACGAATCCGTTTTCGACGGATACGCGTATAAAGAACAGGGGTTCTAATGCTCATCAAGAAGGCCGAAGACATTCGTTCGTCAGAGATCACTCCCAAAAGCTTATATCTAAACCGCCGCAAGTTCCTGGCGGGCGCTGCGCTCGCCGGGGCCGCGGCCGCAACCGGCGCGGGCCTGCGCGAGATTATCGCGCCTTCAACCACGGTCCTGGCCGGAAACAAGATTAATGGCATCCAAAAAAGTCCGCTGAGCACGACTGAGGCGATCACGCCTTACAAAGACGTCACCAACTACAACAATTATTACGAGTTTTCTACCGAGAAAGACGAACCTGCCAAGCTCGCCCAAAAATTCCGCACGCGCCCCTGGAAAGTGAAGATCGACGGTCTGGTTGAGAAAAAGCAGGAGCTCGACATCGACGCGATCATCAAGATGGCTCCTCCCGAGGAGCGCATCTACCGCCATCGCTGCGTGGAGGGGTGGTCGATCGTCGTGCCGTGGATTGGATTCTCACTGAGCGAGTTGATCAAGCGCGTGAATCCCACCAGCAAAGCGACGTTTGTCGAGTTCACCACGATTTTCGATCCCGGTCAGATGCCCGGCCAGATGCGCAATGTGCTCGAGTGGCCGTACGTGGAGGGCCTGCGCATGGACGAGGCCATGCATCCGCTGGCGCTGCTGTGCTTCGGCATGTATGGCGAGGACCTTCCCAACCAGGATGGAGCGCCGCTCCGCATTGTTCTGCCGTGGAAATACGGTTTCAAGAGCGCGAAAGCGATTGTCAAAATTCACTTCACCGACAAGCAGCCGCTGAATACGTGGAACGTTTCCGCTCCTCACGAGTACGGTTTCTATTCCAACGTGAATCCGAACGTGGACCATCCCCGCTGGAGTCAGGCCAAAGAGCGCCGGCTCGGCGAATTCCTGAAACGCCCGACCCTGATGTTTAATGGTTATGATCAGGTCGCCAGCCTGTATAGCGGGATGGATTTGAAGAAGAATTTTTAATCGGCGTCGGACCTCAGACATCAGACCTCGGCCACCAGGGACAGGTTGTGCTAGAGGAGTTTAAGGCTGAGGTCCGATGCCCGAGGCCCGACGTCAGATCTCCATGCTCCGCTACCTCAAACCCGTGCTCTTCATCACCTGCCTTGCGCCTCTGGGCTGGCTGGTGTGGAGAGCTTTGCACTCCGCGCTGGGCGCGAATCCGATTGAAACTATTACGCACAGCACCGGCGATTGCACGCTGACGTTCTTACTGATTACGTTGTCGGTCACGCCGCTGCGCAAACTCACCCGCCAGTACTGGCTGATCGGCCTGCGGCGCATGTTCGGCCTGTTCGCCTTTTTCTATGGCACGCTGCACTTGATGACGTATGTGTGGCTCGACAAGTTTTTCGACGTCCACGAAATGCTGGCCGACATCGCCAAGCGGCGGTTCATCACCGCCGGAATGACGGCGTTTGCTCTGATGATCCCACTGGCCCTGACGTCGACCAAGTGGTCGATCCGAAAACTGGGGGGCAAGCGCTGGCAGACGCTGCACCGGTTGATTTATTTCAGCGCCACTGCCGGAGTCATCCACTACATCTGGCTGGTCAAGGCTGATCTGAAGAAGCCGCTGGAATACGCGGCAGTGCTGGGAGTGTTGATGTTCTACCGGCTGATCGTCTGGATTGGAGCGCGCAGTGCGGCTGTGGACAAGGTGAGAGTGTCGGAGGGTTGAATGGCGCTGGCGGAGTTCCCACCAAATAAGAAGCGGCTCTCACGTTTGGCGTGAGAGCCGCCAATTCAATCACTCGCCTACTTACGGACGAAGCGAGCGGTCCCTCGCGCCGAGGCTTTTCGTGAACGGGACATCGCCCTTAGCATCGGGAGTGCGCGCGCGTGCGGTTGCTCTAAAGCCGATTGGGTTGGAGTGCTCTGGGCTTCAAATGATCCCAGCGACACTTGGTCCACTGGGTTTGTGTCCGTGGAAATAAAGAGCGCAGTCGAGTTGTCTACCATGTAGTAAAAGACGCTCTCCACACCTGTATTGAAGCTCGCCGAGCCTGTGCCGTTGGAACCGGCAGTGTAAGTGCCGTTCAGGTTGCCGGTGCCCAGCGAGCCAACGCCGGTAAAGGCTGCGTCATTTTCGTCGAGGAGGCCGGTCATCCCAGTACTGGTCGTGTTGAACTGGGCGATCTCATCCAACTCAGCGCCGATGGTAAGGTCGGTGCCGGTGAGGTTCATCCCGTAACCTTGCGATGCGGCGATCGCCGCGCCATTGGTCTGCGCCAGAGCAACCCCGCCGGTGATTCCCGAACCCGCTCCAAAGTTGTCGATCTCCAGCATCAGAAGACCGCCGCTGGAAGGATAAGCCGCAAAAGTCGTGCCGCCCGCAAAGGTCGAGAGTGTGACCTGGAATCGCCCGGCGCCCACACTTGGCACGTTTGTGAACGAGCCACTGAAGGCCTGCGGGGTGGTAGTTCCAAAGTCGACGGTGCCATTATCGTTCAGGTCTTCAGCGCCGTTAGAGATCGTGCCGGCGCCGCCTGAGGTAGCGCTGGAGGTCATCAAGCCTCCCGCCGCGAACGGGTTCCCTCCAGGGTCAAAGCCCGCCATCGTGAAAACATAATTGCCTTGTGCGATGGACGCGCTAGGCTGAGTGAACACATCGCCCACAAGAAGCGCAAGGCCGTCGCTTTCGACTAGTTTCAGGTGCGTTGCATCAACCGTGTATACGTCAAACGCGAGCGCCTGAGCCGAGAGCGATGTCAAGAGCGAAGCCGTCCCCGGGGTCGTTCCCGAGCCCACCAGCACCGTCCCGGACAAGGGCGAATTCGCAAACGGAACAGCACTGAAGGTGCCGAAATTGTAGAGGGTAGTATCCGCAACTCCCGCGTTAGCACCGGTCGTAATGATGTTTCCGGAAGAGTCGAGCGTGAATGCCCCCACCTGCGCCAACGGATTCCCGGCCATGTCGGTGCCAGTGAGGCTGAAAGCAAAGCCGGTATTCGCCAGGGTGGTTTGCGCGACCGTGCTCTGCAGGTCAAGCGTACCGCTGCCGGACCCACCCTGGTCGAAGCGGGTGATCAGCCCGTGCGAACTCGAGGTCAGGACGAAATCGACGTCAGCCTCGAACTGGGTGCCCCCGGTGGGGGTTATGAGCAGTTTGGCGAAGCCGCGTCCGTCTTTCGAAATGCTGTAGACGCTGGTGCTGCCGATCGCCGCAACGCCAATCCCGCCGGTGTTGTCGGCCAGATCCACGCTGCCTCCCGATATCTGCCCGCTCGTGCAGCCACAAGCATTCAGAGAGCCAGCCATGATCAAGCCGCTGAGGTTACCGCCAGCGCCAACGTCTGTTCCCACGGTCGAAAATGTGTAGGTGCCGCTGAAGTCGGTATTGCTGAAGGCACCGCTTGGCGGCGGCGTCGCGTTGTTCGTGCTGCCGCAAGCCACCAGCATGGCGAGAGTAAAGAGAATGACGGGCAGAACCACACAATTTCGCAACGACATAACATCCCCCTGAGGTCGGCTGACGTAGAGTTGGGTCTTCTGAGCTAAATTTAGCACGGTTGAGTTGCCGTTAGCTTCAACCCGAACCATCAGAATAAGTAGCGATGGGTACTAAAGTTTTTTGGCGTCTTTACATCTCTTTACGTTGGCGAAAGGTTGTCATGCTGCGGGGCGTTTCTTTGCCCGACTAAAGCCTGCACCTGAGCGAAGTCGAATGGGAGTTATGCAACTGGCCGAGAAGTGCGGAGATCCTTCGCTTCGCTCAGGATGACAGACGCTTCGCTCAGGATGACATCGGGACCTGATGACAGAAGCGGCTAGGGATGCACCTCGGCCTCCTGGCCGGCGAGGGCGCGCAAGGACTGTTCATAGGGGGCTCGGGCGACCCCTTTTTCCGTGATGATGGCGGCCACGTACTTCGCGGGAGTTACGTCAAAGGCCGGATTTTCCACTTCTACGCCGTCGGGAACCATCTGTTTGCCGGCGATGTGGGTGATTTCGCGGGCGTTGCGCTGCTCGATGGGAATCTTGCTGCCCTCGGAACACGCCAGATCGACGGTCGAAATCGGCGCAGCCACGTAGAACGGGATGCCGTGCTCCTTGGCCAGGATCGCGACCGTGTAGGTTCCAATCTTGTTGGCCACGTCGCCGTTGGCGGCAATGCGGTCGGCTCCCACGACGATGGCTCCGATCTTGCCCTGGCTCATCATCGCCCCGGCCATGTTGTCGGAGATCACGGTGGTGGGGATGCCGTCTTTCATCAGTTCCCAGGCGGTGAGCCGCGAGCCTTGCAGAAACGGCCGAGTTTCGTCGGCATACACGTGAATTTTTTTGCCCTGCTCGACGGCCGCGCGGATCACGCCGAGTGCGGTGCCGTATCCGGCGGTGGCCAGCGCCCCGGCGTTGCAGTGCGTGAGGACGCCGCCGTCGTTCGGCATGAGCGTGGCCCCGTGGCGTCCCATGGCCTGGTTGGCGGCGATGTCTTCGGCGTGCATGCGCCGGGCTTCTTCAATTAGCTCGCGCTTAATCTGAGGGATCGGCCGGATGCGAATGCGTTCGAACTTTTCCTGCATGCGCCGGATCGCCCAGAAAAGATTCACCGCGGTGGGCCGGGTCTTGCCGATGAGATCGCAGATCTGGTCGAGGTCGCGCTTCAGGTCGCCGGTGGATTCGGCTGTGGAATTACTCACGCCCAAGGCAACGCCCATGGCCGCGGCCACGCCGATCGCGGGCGCCCCGCGCACCACCATATTGCGGATCACGTCGGCCACCTGCTCATGGGTTGTGCAGGTGACGTAAACTTCTTCGGTCGGCAGCTTCGTCTGGTCGATGAAGCGTACGCCGTTGTCGGTCCATTCCAGGGTTTGGATCATAGGTCAGTCGTTGGTCGTTAGTCGTTGGTCGTTAGCCGGGCTCAAACTTTATGCGCATCGCAGCGGGGGCGCGGGTTGTTCGTCACCGCCGGTCGCCCGCACACTTCGCAAGCCGCCGCCACGGCAAAAATGCTGGGCTCGGTGTCATCGTTTTGCAGAATGTGTTCTTTGCGCACGTCGTTCGCGGTAAAGATGGAAACGAACGGCGCTGCCCCGGCCGCCTTCTCCACATTCGGGCGTCCTTTGGCGTCTTCGCGCTCGATCAGGCACATCACGCCGACGACTTCGAATCCGAATTCGCGGGCCGCTTCAATCGCCTGCACCGTCGATGCCCCCGTAGTGCACACGTCGTCCACAATCACGACCTGCGCGCCCTTTTCGCGGAAGCCTTCGATCCGCTGGCCGGTGCCGTGCTGCTTTTCGGCCTTCCGCACCAGAAAGCCGTCGAGCTCGCCGCTCACCACCGCGACCGCAACGACGATAGGATCCGCTCCCATGGTGAGTCCGCCGATCGCCTGGGCTTTCCATGCGCGCTGCCTTATCTCGTCGAAAAAAACTTCCCCGGTCAGCCGCGAGCCTTTCGCGTCGAGCGTGGTGGTGCGGCAGTCGATGTAGTAGTCGCTGGTGCCGCCGGAAGAAAGTCTGAACTCACCCAGCCGGAACGACTTGTGAGCCAGTGTGCTCAGCAGTTTCTGACGCGCGGAATGCATAAAAATCTACGATATCACGAGGGCTGGGTTCCGGCGGTCGGCTGCCGGGTGGCGTCGGACCTCGGACTTCCGCCCTGCGCCTCGGAATGTGTTTGCGTGTTAACCTGAATTCTTCGGGTTTGCGGTAACGAGATGCGGCAAGAGACATCTCAGGACGATTCTGAATCGAGGTATGACATTGCAGAGTTCGCGCAAGATCTTTCTTTCCATTCTTGGCAGTTTTCTTGGTCTCACGCTTGCGATGAACGGGTTCGCTCCATCCGCCTTCGCCGACGGCACGCGCACCTGGGAGCAGTCAAAATTTGAAGACCTCACCAAGGGCACGGCTACGGGAGTGGCCATTCGCAGTTCCGGCGGTCTGGAATTGGCTCCTTCGTTCAAACTGCTCTACGCGACGCCTTCGACTTATATCTGGGCCGTGGCCTCCGACGAAGCGGGAAATATCTACGCCGCGACCGGATCGCCCGCACGCGTGTACCGCATTACGCCGGATGGCCAGGCAACTATTATTTTTGAGCCTCAGGAACTGCAGGTGCAGGCGCTCGAGGTCGGCTCCCACGGCGTGATCTACGCTGCCACCGCGCCTGACGGCAAAGTGTACAAGATCGAGCACAGGCCTCAGGCAAAAGCGGACGCGCCCAAATCCAGCAAGACTGACACCAAGGCTGAGAAAGATGCCGCCAAGCCCGTCCTGGATTCGTCCTGGAGTTCCTCCGAGTACTTCGCTCCCGGCACCAAGTACATCTGGAACCTCGTTCTCGACAAGTCCGGCAACCTGTATGTCGCGACCGGCGATCACGGCGAAATCTACAAAGTCACCCCGAAAGGCGAGCACTCGGTTTTCTTCAAGAGCGACGACACTCACATCCGTGTGCTGGCGCTCGATGCGCAGGGCAACGTCATCGCCGGCACCGACGGCAGCGGCCTGGTGTACCGAATTTCTCCGGCGGGCGAAGGCTTCGTCTTGTACAGCGCGCCCAAGAAGGAAATCACCGCACTGGCCCTGGATCGCGCAGGCAACATCTATGCTGCGGGTGTGGGCGAGAAACGCGCCGGCGCCACACAGCCCGTAGGTGCTTCGCCCATGATCTCGATGGGATCAAACGTGCCCTCGACTGGTCCGCAGACTCCGGGGGTGACGCTCACCATGACGCCCAACAACCCGCAGGTGGGCCCGTTTCCATTTCCCGGCGGAGGAGCGAGCGGCGGATCCGATGTGTACCGCATCGCTCCCGATGGTTCTCCGTCGCGCATATTCACTTCGCGCGAGGACATCGTTTATGCGCTGGGTTTCGATTCGCATGACAAGCTGCTTGCCGGAACTGGAAACCGCGGACATGTTTTCGCCATCGAGGGGCAGGATGAATTTTCCGATCTGCTGAAGGCGCCGGCGTCGCAAATCACCGGTTTTGCCAAGGCTCCCGGCGGCGGGCTGTACGCCGCCAGCAGCAACCTGGGAAAGATTTTTGTCCTGGGCCCCGGCCCGGAGAACGAAGGCACGTACGAGAGCGACGTGTTCGACGCCAAAGTTTTTTCACGTTGGGGGCGCGCCGAGTTTCGCGGCGCCGGCAATGTCGATCTGCTGGCGCGGAGCGGCAACGTAGACAATCCCGATCGCAACTGGAGTCCGTGGAAGCCAGTCAATCTCGCCAAAGATTCTGCGATGGGGGTTCCCGCCGCTCGCTACGCCCAGTGGAAAGCCGTGCTGCACGCGGGGAGTGTCAAACCCGCGGTCGACACCGTCACCCTGAATTACCTGCCGAAAAACGTGGCGCCTGAAGTTGAGGACGTCTCAGTGCAGGTTGGCGTCCGCTACCAGCCGATCCAGAAGCAGCCCGGCCTCAATCTCAATACGGACGTGAGTGGCTCCGCGGGCATCCATTTCGAGTCGCCCGTGCCCAGCACCCACGATCGCGACGCCATCGGCGTGAAGTGGAATGCTCATGACGAGAACGACGACCAGCTGGTCTATTCGGTCTACTACCGGGGCGACGGCGAAACCCGCTGGCTTCTGCTGAAAGACAGCTTGACCGACAAAGCCTATTCCTTCGACGCCAGTCTGCTGCCCGATGGCGGCTATACGGTGAAGATTGTGGCGTCGGATGCGCCGTCGCATTCTCCGGGCGAGGCTCTGACCGCATCCAAGGAGAGCCGCCGCTTCGAAGTGGACACCACGCCCCCGCGGGTTGAGAACTTGACCGCGTCGGCCGAGGGATCGCAGATTCACGTGCGATTCCGGGCGGAAGATGGATTCTCGACCATCAAGCGCGCCGAGTATTCGATTGACGCGGGAGACTGGAAGTACGTCGAGCCGGTCGGCCAGCTCTCCGATGCGAAGATCGAAGATTACGACTTCATGGCTGCCTTAGGCACCGGAAACGACGCCGCGTCGGACCATGTGATCGTGGTGCGTGTCTACGACAAATACGACAACATGGGCGCGGCCAAGGCGCTGTTGAAGGGGAAGTAAGAGGCGTTCCTCATCTAGCCGCTCCTCATCTAGGGCCCTCGTTCTTAGAATTCGGACATGTCCCAAAGGCCTCTTTCCGTCCGCCATTGGGCTCGCCGACAATTGTTGTACGATGCGCTGCCCCTGTTCAGCCTGGAAGCTCCTTCTGGTCCTCTTCGCACTGGCGCTGTTGACGGCCTGTTCTGGCGTGTCCCATCCCGGAGGAAATACGGGCGGCAACGGTGGCGGCACGGGCGGCAGCAACCTGGCGTGCAAGGGCATGTCGGTCGGGCAGACGGCGAGTCTGAACGGTTTTGTCCCGTTCTCCAGCAGCAGCCTGTGGAATACCGACATTTCTTCCGCGCCGGTTGACCCGAATTCCAACACCATCATCAGCAACTGGGTGGGTTCGGTGAACGTTCATCCCGACTGGGGCAACGATCCGACCTACGGCATTCCTTACGTCGTCGTCAACGGAAGCCAATCGCTGGTGAACGTGAACCTGGGCGCCTACGGTGGCGAGAGCGATCCGGGCCCAATGCCAGTCCCAGCGAGCGCGCCGGTCGAGGGCGGATCGTCCAGCACCGGCGATCGCCACGTGCTGGCGCTCGACAACGGCAACTGCTTTCTCTACGAGCTGTACAACTCATCTGTGAATCCCGATGGAAGCTGGAACGCCGATTCAACCGCGGTGTGGGACTTGTTGGGCAACGAGCAGCGCCCCTATACGTGGACTTCCGCGGACGCGGCCGGACTGCCGATCTTTCCCGGCCTGGTGCGGTACGACGAAGTTGCCGCGGGCAAGATCCAGCACGCGTTTCGCTTCACGCTACCGAAGTCGAGGGCTGCATTCGTTCCTCCGGCGTCGCATTGGGCAGCAAACTCCAGCGATCCTACGGCGCCGCCGATGGGGATGCGGCTGCGCCTGAAATCCAGCTATGACATTTCCGGCTTCGACGCGCAGATGCAGGTCATTCTGACCGCGATGAAGACCTACGGCCTGATTCTCGCCGACAACGGCAGCGCGCTTTACGTGACAGGAGTGTCAGACAGCCGCTGGGGGTCCGATCTCGAGTCCCTGAAAACTGTGCCGGCGTCCGCCTTCGAAGTCGTGCAGATGACTCCCGTGTATACGAACGCGAACTATCCCACCGGGTCTGCGCCCACGATCAGCTCGCTCACCGCTTCGGCAGCTCATGTCTCCTCGGGAGGCAGCGTGACGCTGTCGTGGAGTGCATCCAGCGCCGATTATGTCATCGTGACGCCGGGACTGGGCGCAGTGCGCGGAACCACTGCAACGGTGAATCCCACTGCCACCACGACCTACACGCTGTACGCCACAAACCAGTATGGGCGAACTTCCGCAACCGTTACCGTGAATGTCCCGTAGCAGAGGGCGGCTCGGTCGCCCCGGCGGCTGTATCCACTTCATCATCATCTTGCAGGCTGGAACTCTTTATCGCGGTTAGCTCCCCCGCGTGCCGGAGCTCCGGAAAGAGCCACGCCCACGTCGCGATGACCACCAGCGTTCCAATTCCTCCCAACACCACGGCTGGCACGGTGCCAAACCATTGCGCGGTCACGCCGGATTCGAACTGGCCAAACTCGTTCGACGTCCCAATAAAGATCATGTCAACCGCAGTGACGCGGCCTCGCATTGCATCCGGGGTCGCAAGTTGCGTGAGCGTGGCGCGAATGATGACGCTGATCATGTCGCTGGCTCCCAACAGCAGCAGAGCAATTAGAGAGACTGTCAGACTGTGCGATACGCCGAAAATGATGGTGAAGATTCCGAATCCGGCCACGGCCCACAGCAGCGTTGGCCCGGACCGCCCGCGCAAGGGCCAGTGCGCCAGCAGTACGGCCATGATCGCCGCGCCCACTCCCGGAGCCGTCCGCAGCAGCCCTAGCCCCCAGGGTCCCGTGTGCAGAATCTCACGCGCGTACACCGGAAGCAAAGCCACCGCCCCGCCCAGCAGCACAGCAAACAAATCCAACGAAATTGCGCCCAGAATCAGCTTCTTGCTCCAGATGTAATGCAGCCCGGCGAACACAGTTTTCAGCGTCATCGGTTCGCGGGGACGTGCCTTCACCTCGGGCTTGATGCGGAACGAGGAAATCGTCGCGCCAATCGCCGTCAGCATTGCGATCCCATACACCGCCGAGGGCCCGCGGAATGCCGCATAGAGAATGCCGCCGAACGACGGTCCCAGAATTGTCGCTGCCTGAAAAATGCTGGCGTTCCACGCGACCGCGTTGGGGAAGTGCTCCTCGGGGACCAGTTGCGGCAGAATCGCCCGGCTGGCGGTGCTGTTGAACGAGCGCACCACTCCAATCAGCACCAGCACCACGTAGATCGAAGTGATTGAAGGCGCGCCGCGCTCGGCGAGAGCCAGCAGCAGAGCAAAACAAATTCCGTAACCGGCGTAGCACGCCGAGAGCACATGGCGGCGTTCGAATCGGTCCGAGGCGTGCCCCGAGAGCGGAAACAGCAAAATTGCCGGAAGAAACTGTGCCAGCCCCACGTAGCCCAGGTCGAGAGGCCTCTTGGTGATCTCGTAGACCTGCCACCCGACGGCCACCGCCTGCATCTCGACTGCAGCCACGATGAGGAACCGCGCGACCTGGAACAGCACGAACCCGGGATGCGTGAAGGCAACGCGTCCAGCTCTGGCGTCGGAGTTGGCGGACATGAACTACTTACTGTGCCACAGAAAGGTGTGGATGTGCAGACTGGAGAAGCGACACGATGGTCTAGGCTTGTGCGGCGCCGCTGGAACGCTCGGCAGGCGAGAAGGCCTCGATGCGGTTCCTGCCATTCTTTTTCGCGGCGTACAAACTGACGTCGGCCTCGCGAAGCAGGTCGGCGACGGTGCCGTCACGGTTTAAGGATGTCACCGTGACGCCCATGCTGACCGTCGCGGAGGCTGTGCCGAACGGAGTGTTGATGGGATCTTTGCCAACTATATTGCGGATCTCATTGGCGCGGCGCGCGCCGGTTTCCAGCGGGCAGCCGGGCAGAATGACAATGAATTCCTCGCCGCCATACCGGCCGACGAGGTCGTATGGCCTCAGGTCCGCCTTCAGTCGGCAGGCTACCTCTTTCAGAACTTCGTCGCCCGCAGCGTGCCCCAGGGTGTCATTCACACGCTTGAAGTGGTCGATATCTGCCAGGATGATGGTCGCCGGCTTATCCTCGCGCCCGCTGCGCGAGAACTCCCGCTCGAGGGCCGAAATAATTTCCGAACGGTTCAGCAGGTTGGTTAGAAAATCATGGGTCGCGGCGAAACGCAACGATTGCTGCAGATCCAGAATCCTCTTGCCTACCATGATGCGGGAGCGCAGCGCGGCGGGGTCCACCGGTTTCGAGAGATAGTCGTCGGCCCCGGCCTCCATGGCGATCAACAGATCCTGTTTTCGATTCTTGGCGGTCGCTGTGCCTCTGTGTCTCTGAGAATTTAACCACAGAGGTCGCAGAGAAGCATGGAGGCCACCAGCCTTCCTCTGTGACTCTCTGTGTCCTCTATGGTTAAGAGTTTTAGTGATTAGCTCTTAAATGCCGAGCCCACCTTAATCCCCCGAAACCGCGAAGGCGCCGCCCCGTGCCCCGTCCCCATCACCTGCTGGGGCTGCCCTTTCCCGCAATTCGGAGTTCCCCACAACGTCCACTCCTCGCGGGAACAAATCGCATCCAGCGAATTCCAGAACTCCGTCGTAATTCCCGAGTACGACGGATTCTTCACCGTCCGCACGCGCTTGCCACCCTTGATCTCCCATCCAATTTCGCAACCGAATTGAAAGTTGTAGCGCTTGTCGTCGATCGACCACGAACGGTTGGTCTGCATGAGGATGCCGTGATCGGTCCCCCCAATCAATTGTTCCAGGCTCAGTGGCTTTTCTCCCGGAAGCAGGCTGATGTTCGTCATGCGGATCATCGGCAGCCGGTTCCATCCTTCCGCGCGCAGCGTTCCGCCCGACCGGTTCTCGCCGATGGTATGCGCCGTCTCCCGCGAACTGAGATAGCCCGTGAACAGCCCGTTCGTGATAATCGGCGTACACTGTGCCGCGACCCCCTCGTCATCAAACCCAAACGTCCCCAGCCCCGGACCATGCTCCTGCCGAGCGTCGGCGACCACATTCACCAGTTCGCTGCCGTAGCGCAAATGGCGCAGCTTATCCAAAGTCAGAAAGGAGGTCCCCGCAAAATTCGCTTCCATCCCCAGCACACGATCCAGTTCAATCGGATGTCCCACCGATTCGTGGATCTGCAGCCCGAGCTGCGAGCTGTCGAGAATGATGTCGAACTTTCCCTCCGGACACTGATCGGCCTGATGCAGCGCCACGGCCTCTTCGCCAATGCGCCGGGCGTTCTCCACCAATTTCAATTCGTCGATCAGTTCATATCCTTTGTTCTGCCATTGCCCGCCGTAGGAATTCGGGTACGACCTCTTCTGGATCTCGTTCCCGGCAAACGCATACGCCGCGTATCCCGCGCCCGTCGAAAGTTTGGTCTGGTGAATGTCCGCGCCCTCCGAGGAGACGAACCACTGCTCTTCGCGATTGAAATTCAGGTTGGTCTCCGCCAAAGTAACTCCGGCAACCGAACGCAACTCCGCGTCAATCTTCAACAGCAACTCGATGTTCTGATCGACGGAGACCGTGAACGGATCGATTTTGTACGGAGTGCTCCACTCCGCGACCGCAGGCTTTTCCGGCGCCAGTCGGATGTCCTCCTGTTTCACTCGCGCCGAAGCTCGCGCGATTTCGACCGCTTTGGCAGCCGTTTCCTCGACGGCGCCCCGCCCCAGCTCCGCGGACGCAGCGAATCCCCAAGCTCCGTCGGCAATCGCCCGCACACTCATCCCCACCGACTCCGCGTCGGACGCGCTGCCCACCTTCCCGTTCTTCGTCGTGAGCGCGCGGCTCCGCTGCGCGACCACGCGCACGTCGGCGTAGCTCGCCCCGCGCTGCGCGGCAATGTTTAAAGCCCAGTGGGAAACGTGCTTCATGACAGAGGTTTCAAATCTAACACAATGCACTTCCGACGAAACTTCGCGAGTTTGAATTTCCACAGGCGCCGGAGGTGATATCCGTCACAGGCACGGAACCCTTTCACCTTCTAAGCTGTACTCTCACGCGCATCCTCCCACGCCTGCATGTCGACGCGCTCGCGCGATCCCAGGGCCCGGGAGGGCCGAAACAATTTAGCCCAGCGCTTCAAGCGCTGGGTAGCGGCAGAAGAGGCTTAGAACAAGTCCCGGAGGGACGACAGAATGTCTCATTCCTATTCCAGCAACCGAATCCATGTAATCTTCAGCACGAAGGAAAGAAAGAAATGTCTCTCCGATGACTTCCAACCTAAACTCTGGGCCTACATGGCTGGAATCGCCCACAATCAAGGCTTCGAAGCCATGATCATTGGCGGGGTCCGTGACCATGTACATGCTCTTCTCGTTCTTCCGCCGACTCTGCCCTTGGCGAAGGCGGTACAGTTCCTGAAAGGGAGTTCGTCGCATTGGATCAATGAGGTTCACGCCTGCGACGAGCAGTTCGCATGGCAGGAAGGATATGCTGCCTTCAGCGTGAGCGCCTCCCAGACCACCGAGGTCGTTCGCTACATCCAAAATCAGCGGACCCATCACGAGAAGAAGAGCTTTGAAGTCGAGTTTGTTGAGTTCCTCAAGAAGTACGGAGTGTCCTACGATCCGGCACGCGTTTTAGGTTAGTTGTGCCGTCCCTCCGGGACTTACTCTTCGGCTCGGCAGCCCAGCGCTGAAGCGCTGGGCTAAATTGTTTCATCCTTAGCGGGACTGCTCTTTGCCTACGGCGTAGCGTGCGCCACATCCAACGCTTTCCTCACCGCCAATAATTCTTTCAACAATCCCCGCAGCTTGGTCGACTCCAGCGCGTTCGCCCCGTCCGACTTCGCTTCCTTCGGATTGTCGTGGACTTCCATGAACACTCCGTCCACGCCGGCCGCCACCGCAGCGCGCGACAGCAGAGGGATGTATTCGGGCTGTCCGCCGCTCACCGCCGGGCCATTCCCCTCGGACTGCGACGAAGGCAACTGCACGGAATGCGTCGCATCGAAAACTACCGGCGCAAACTTCCGCATAATCGCCAGCGATCGCATGTCAACCACCAGATTGTTGTATCCGAAACTCGCCCCGCGCTCGGTCAGGAAGATCTGGGTGTTCCCCGCGTCGCGACACTTCTCCACTGCGTGCCGCATATCCCACGGCGAAACGAACTGACCCTTCTTGATGTTCACTGGCCGTCCGCTCAGCGCGGCGGCAACCACCAGGTCGGTCTGCCGGCTGAGAAACGCCGGAATCTGCAGCACATCCGCCACTTCGGCGACTCTCCCCACGTCCGCCGTCTCATGCACGTCGGTGAGCACGGGAATCTGAAGTTCGTTCTTGATCTTCTTCAGAATGCGCAGACCTTCCTTGATGCCCGGCCCGCGAAAGCTGCGAATCGAAGTGCGATTCGCCTTGTCGTAGCTCGCCTTGAAAATAAACGGGAAGCTCAGGGCCTTCGTGACGCCCTTAATGATTTCTGCCATGCGCATGGCATGCTCTTCGCTCTCAATCACACACGGCCCGGCTATCAGAAACAGATCGCCAGATCCGACATGAATATCGCCGACTTGAAATGCAGTAATCAGATCACACCCCGAGATCGGATAGAGCAAAGTTGGGAAGCAGTCTTCAAGGTTCTTCTCTGCGTTCTCTGCGGCAGTTCTCCGCGAACTCTGCGGTAATGCTTTTTTTCCCCTACCGCCTCGTAACTTTCTCCGGCCGATGGAACATCTCCACCGCCGCCGTTTCCTTCTCCGCTCGCCGCTTCACTCCATACTCATACGCCGCCCCAACAAACGTGCTGAACAACGGATGCGGCTCCAGCGGCTTCGACTTGAACTCGGGATGAAACTGGCACCCAATAAAATGCGGATGATCGGGCAGTTCGACCATTTCCACATAAGTCCCATCGGGCGTCGACCCCGAGATGCGCAGCCCAGCCGCTGTCATCGGCTCTTCGTACTCGCGATTGAACTCGTAACGATGCCGGTGCCGCTCGCTGATCTCCAGCTTCCCGTAAATTTTGTGCGCCAGCGTGCCGGGCTCGATCTTGCACGGCCACGCTCCCAGCCGCATCGTCCCGCCCAGTTCCTCCACGCCGCGCAACTCGCGCAGCTTGTAGATCACGCGATGCGGCGTCGCCGGATCGAACTCGCTCGAGTTCGCCTCCGCCAACCCCACCACGTTGCGCGCAAATTCAATGCACGCCGTCTGCATCCCCAGACAAATTCCAAAGTATGGAACTTTTTTCTCGCGCGCATACCGGATCGCCAGCAGCATGCCTTCAATGCCCCGCTTACCGAATCCCCCGGGAACCAGAAGCCCGTCATAGCCTTCGAGTTGCGCCTCGTACCCGTCGCCGTCCGCCGACTCCAGGCCCTCGGCCTCGATCCAGTTGATCTGCAACTTCAGGTTGTGCGCCAGCGCTCCGTGTACCAGCGCTTCCTTCAGCGATTTGTACGAGTCTTCATACTCGACATATTTCCCGACAATCCCGATCGTCACCGTATCTTTCGGGTTATAGACGCGGTGAACAATGTCCTCCCACTTCGACAGGTCGCGGTCTTTCGCTTCCATGTGCAGGAGTTTGAGCACCAGCGTGTCCACACCTTCATTGGCAAACACCAGCGGCACTTCGTAAATGGACGCCACATCCTTCGCGGTGATCACGGCCTCATCCGGCACGTTGCAGAACAGCGCAATCTTCGACTTGATCTCTTTCGCCAGAAACCGGTCGGTGCGGCACAGCAAAATGTCCGGCTGAATTCCAATGCTCAGCAACTCCTTCACCGAGTGCTGCGTCGGCTTGGTCTTCAATTCCTGCGCCGCCGCAATAAACGGCACCAACGTCACATGCACAAATAATGTGTGCTCCCGGCCCAACTCCTGCCTCATCTGCCGGATCGCTTCCATAAACGGCAGTGACTCGATGTCGCCCACCGTCCCGCCAATCTCCACGATCGCGACATCCACGTCCTGTGCCACCTTCTTCATCGCCGCCTTGATCTCGTTGGTGACATGCGGAATCACCTGCACCGTCTTCCCCAGATAATCGCCACGCCGCTCTTTGGCGATGATCTGCTCGTAGATCCGCCCGGTCGTCCAGTTATTGTCGCGAGAAAGTTTGGCGTGCGTGAAGCGCTCGTAGTGTCCCAGGTCCAGATCGGTCTCGGCCCCGTCGTCGGTCACAAAAACCTCGCCGTGCTGAAATGGCGACATCGTTCCCGGATCCACGTTCAGGTACGGATCGAACTTCATGATGTTGACCTTCATCCCCCGGCTCTCCAGCAGGCAGCCGATGGACGCCGCGGCCAATCCCTTGCCGAGTGAAGACACAACTCCGCCCGTCACAAAGATGTACTTCGCTGGCATCTCTTCCTCGCTTTAAATTGTTTTTGAAAAATGGTGCAGGTGGGGTGCACGATCAATTATGCCAGAACTGCCTGTGGAAAGAAACGAAGAATTCGGCGCTCGTGGTAAATTTGCGGCGTGCATCAACTCGTCCCCGTGATCGTGGCCTTTGCACTCTCGGCGCCTGCTGCGGCGCAAACCACCGTTTCCTTTCCCACCGAGGATGGAGGCCTGGTATACGCCGATGTTTACGGAGGTGGTGACCGAGGCGTTGTGTTGGCTCACGGCGGGCAATTTAACAAGGAGAGCTGGAAGAAACAGGCGCAAACGCTCGTGGCGGCAAAATTTCGGGTCCTGGCCCTCGATTTCCGCGGCTATGGAAAATCAAAAGGACCAGGTGATTCCGACCCGATGGATGCTCCGCTTTACCAGGACGTTCTCGCCGCCGTCCGCTATCTGCGAACCTCTGGTGCGAAGAGGGTGTCGGTGGTCGGAGCCAGCATGGGAGGCTGGGCTGCGGGCGACGCATCCATCGCTTCGCGACCAGGTGAGATCGACCGTCTGGTGTTCCTCGGCTCGGCGCCCAGCGGCCCGGCCGACAAGCTCAAGTCTCCCTCCCTGTTCATAGTTGCCCGCAACGACGCCAGTGGAGATGGACCGCGTCTCCCCGGAATCCGCGAACAGTACGAAAAAGCTCCCCAACCGAAAGAGTTGATCATTCTGGATGGCTCCGCCCACGCTCAATTTCTCTTCCACACCGACCAAGCCGACCGCGTGATGCGCGAGATCCTCCGCTTTCTCTCAGCGAAGTGATCTCCAAGGCGGGTGCCCCACCCGTCTGGTGCGTTGACTATCTGGATAAGGTCAGCGAGAATACTTAAGGCCGTCCGCAACGGACAGCCTGTAGTGTCCCCCTCAAACAGTGGGCCTGTGGCGCAGCTGGGAGCGCGCTTCCATGGCATGGAAGAGGTCGTCGGTTCGATCCCGACCAGGTCCACCAAATCTCTGCAGCTTAAACGGGGTGTGAGTATCCGGATCCGCCGCGCTTGTCATGGCTGTGACTCCCGGCTGCGCGCTAGCTTGTCGGAGCGTATAATCCGCGGGGTCACGGCATGTCTAGCCATGCCCTGGAAAGGAAGGATCGACATGGGCGATCTGATTGACGTTGCTGGCCTCGGGAAGCTCTCGATCGCATCCAAGAAGGATGCCAAGCTGCTGCTGGTGTTTGGCGGTATCCCCGTGGATGAGATAGAGTTCGACGGAGTTCAGCGCAAGACGCCGATTTACGTTTCGAGTGGCGTCTACATGTGGCCGTTCATGAACGACATCAAGGACAAGTATCACATCTTCGTTTCGGTCAGCAATGATGTGAACGGCACTAGGGCGTATGACTCGGTGATCAGCAAGCTCAAGGAGAACAACGTCGCCGTTCCGTCCAAACAGATCCTGTATCTCTTTTCGGGTGGCCAGGCGCCTGGGGTGGACCTGCTGAGCAGCAAAGGCGCGGAAACGTTCTCGTTAATATTCCTGGTCGACATCTGGATGGGCATCGGCAAGAAATCTGGCTCCAGGGCTCCGGACTTCTATACGCAGCTGGTCAATAAGCACGCGGACCTGATCTACTACGTCCACACATCAGGCGGGGCCGCGAACAATGATGCGAGAGACACCCTCGTGAGAAAGTTGGGGCCGAGTGCGATCTTGGTTCAAGGTCAGGCCGGGGAGGACGGGATGCAAACCCACCTGCGGACGAATGCCGTGGCCGTCCGCAAGATCCCAAGAAATGGGCAAACCAAACCGTGAGTTGACGCTGTTCCTTCCTGGAAGCGCGGGGCGTTCCCCGACCGCGCCTACTTGATCGAGGACGGCCGAGCGCAGCAGGAACCAGCACTGCAGTAGACATTCGACGACGTCGGATAAAGTCCTCACGATTCGCGCTTAGGGCCGGATTTCAATCGGCGTCCCATCCGCCACTGCCAGCCAGATTTCGTCGATCTCCTGATTGGTGACCGCGATGCACCCATCGGTCCAATCCTTCTCACGGTGCCCGGCTCCGACCCACGCGTAACCGTTCGGCAGTCCGTGCACGAACACGTCCCCACCTGGGGAGACACCATTCCTCCGCGCCGCGGCGCGGTCGCGTGCGCTGGGATAAGAAATGTGAATCGACTTGTGAAACTTGCTATGGGCGTTGCGTGAATCGAGAACGTATTCTCCTTCGGGAGTCTTGTGATCGCCCTGGCGCGTCTTCGCTCCCACCGGATCTCCGCCCAACGCGACCTGGTATGTCTTGATGACTTTCCCTTGGCTCAGCAGTTGTAACATGCGCTCCTTCTTGAGAACTACAACCCGATCCGCATGCAGCGGCTTCGCCGTTGTCTGTGCGAGAACCAGGTCCGCATATTAGCCAAACCCCCAGGACGGTGCGAATCCGGATGCGCATCGTCGGGATTATAGCGGCACGATTTCACGAAGTGCTACGCTGATGAAGTGACATTCCCAAATCGCACACGAATCATGTGGGGACAGCCGCCCCGGCTGTCCCGCCTGGGCGAAGCCCGGCGGGGCGGCACAAGCTCTGTGTTACGGCTGGCGATGTACGCCACCCTCCTATCCGCAGTTGCACTTCCCGCCTCCGCCGCCAACTGGACGGTCCAAGCGGAGCCCGGGCGCCTGGTCAACGGCGGTCCCGTTCTGTTTCGGGTGAAGCCGCCGGTCAAGATCGAATCTCTCACCGCCGTATGGCTCGGCCACCAGTTCGCCTTCAGTTACGAGGCGTCGACGAAAACCTGGTTCGCCCTAGCCGGCACGAACCTGGATACGGCTCCCGGCACGTACTCACTCGAATTGACCGCCACATCTACATCGAGCAAGACTCCGTTGTCGTCGACCCCCATGACATTGACCCGCAGGTTCGCCGTGGTCGACGGGAAATATCCCAAGCTTCCAGGCAAGCTGAGCGTTGAGGGTAAGTTTACCGAGCCAGATCCCGAACAGCAGCAGCAGATTGAGGAAGCCAGCCAGGTAAAGAAGGACTACTTGAGCCGGGTTACGCCCGAACGCGAGTGGTCCGGGCAATTCGCCGCGCCGGCGGATGCCGAGATTTCTGACGTCTTCGGAATCCGGCGCGTCTTTAACGGCAAGACCCAGAGCACGCATTACGGCTTGGATTTCCGCGTCCACACCGGAACTCCTGTGACTGCGATGAATGATGGCACGGTGTTGCTGGCTCGCTTTCTTTACTACGAAGGCAACTTCGTCGTGATCGACCACGGCCAGGGCTTGCTCACGCTTTACTTGCATCTTTCCGAGCTTAAAGTGAAGGAAGGCGATCCGGTGAAGCGCGGACAGGTGGTGGGACTGAGCGGCGGAACCGGACGCGCCACTGGTCCACATCTGGATGTCAGGGTTCGTTGGCAAGGCATTTATCTCGATCCCGCCCGCTTGCTGCAGTTGTCGCTGCCTTGAGCAAAATCCATTGGTGAGCTGGCTTTGATCCGTTGCTTGGCGCCTTGGGAGCTGCATCAAATTTTTTTCTGCTCGACCCTGCAAAATACTGATTCTTTTGTGGTTATGCGAATGGGATGTGCCATCCGGTGTGCAAAATCTTGATTCGACGGGACTTGTGGCTAAAATATTCAGGAATAAGGGTTTAGATACGCCTTCTGGGTCTCTCTGTGGAGAAGGGGAACTGGCGCCGGACGGCTTTGGATCGGTGTGCACAGTCCCATTGTGGGCCTTCCATATCCTCAGTCAAGGTTGTGCGTCACACGATTGAAGTATTTTTCTGTGGAGGGCTGTGGAAAAGGTGAAGTGGGATAGGGGGCTGTGTCTTAAATGAACCTGTTGCCGATTTCCACAAACAGACTTTAGGATTCCTCCGGTTCTAGAGGAGTAGTTTCCTATGACGATGCAGGTTGGCATGATTGGCACAGATGGCATTCTGATCGCCAGCGAGACTCGGACCACGAACACTCCTAGGTGGACAAACTGGGGAATACCAAGAGTCACATTTAACAGCACGAAGATCAGGATCAGCCACGAACGCGGGATTATAGTTTCTTGCGCTAGGAACATGGAGACTGCCAATCACCTTGCTACTCAGATTATCGAGAATCTGAAGGACGAAGATTTCCAATACCCTATATTTCCAATTGAAGCGATGGCGCGAAACGTTCTTTCAGCGGTAGAGGAACGACGGAACGATGCTCAATGTCTCGTGGCTCTCCGGGGTCCAACCCCTCAACTTTTTCTCTTTCAGTACGGAATGGTGAATGGCGAATGGGGTCCCCACTGCCAGAAGATGGAGGGTAAGGCAGTTGCTGGGGACAACGTAAATGCAGCGGCGTTCTGGCCGGAGCGATATTACGAACGTCGGCCAATAGAGCGGCTAATTCCATTGGCCGCCCATCTAATCGTTTCTGCCAGCAAACTCAACAGTGGATCTATTAGCGGGCTGGAAATCCTGACCTGCACATCCACCGAAATCAGGCGTTTGTCCGAGGATTCAATCAGGAGTCTTGAGCGGCAATGTACCAAATGGGATGAGGACATTGGGAATCTGTTTTTAAGCTACAGAGAGCAATTCACCTATGCTCCAAACGTGGTCGGTTAGCCATGCTTCCATCGCGGGCGTGACTCTGAGGCTTGGAATGAATGCGGCAGAAATTGTAATACCGAAGTGCAGAGTAATCGCAGCCTGTGTTTAAGACACTACCGGTTAGGGGAACAACGTGCCCTCGGGAAGAGTGTGCGTGAGAACCTGTGCCGTCCCTACGGGACTTGTTCTGTTGTCCCACTTTACCCAGGGCTTACGCCCTGGGCTAAAATATGTCGCCGCTCGGCGGCTGGACTTTGACTGGATTCCAGACCACCGTCCTTTCGCTACGCGGAAAACTTACGGCCGCGCAGTTCGTTTTGCAACGTTTCCTTTATTCCCAGGTTGCGGATCAGGCGGTGCAAGTAGTTCGGATGCACTCCCAGAATCGCCGCCGCCTCTACATAGTTCCCACCGGTCTGCTCTACGGCGTCGAGGATCAACTGCTTCTTCAATTCCTTCAAGCTCGCGTGATATTTCCCCTCATGCATCTCCGCTGGCGATTCCTGCTCCAGCAACGATTCCGGCAAATCCTCCAGCAGCACCGCGTCCGACGATCCCATGACCAGTGCTCGCTCGATGGCATTCTCCAGCTCGCGCACATTGCCCGGCCACTCGTAGTTCACGAGAGCTGCCATGGCCTCTCGTGACACGGCTTTGGGCTTCACCTTGCTGCGCTTGGCGTATTTCTGCACGAAATGCCGCGTGAGCATGGGAATGTCTTCGCGGTGCTCGCGCAGCGGAGGCATGGTCAGCCGCACGACGGCCAGCCGGTAATACAAATCCTGGCGGAACTCGCCCGTGCGCACGGCTTCATTCAAGTCGCGATTCGTGGCCGCGATCAAACGGATGTCAACCTTGATGGTATGCGTCCCACCCACGCGTTCGAATTCGCGCTCCTGCAACACCCGCAGGAGTTTGACTTGCAGCGCGGGCGCAAGCTCTCCAATCTCGTCCAGAAACACCACGCCTCCGTCGGCAACTTCCAGCCGTCCCTTCTTCTGGACGGCCGCTCCCGTGAAGGCGCCGCGCTCGTGCCCAAACAAATCGCTCTCCAACAAAGACTCGGGAATCGCCGCGCAGTTGATTGCTACAAATGGCTTGTTCCCCCGGTGGCTGTTGCGATGCAGGGCGCGCGCCGCCAGTTCTTTGCCAGTTCCGCTTTCACCTTCGAGCAATACGGTCGATTCGGTGGGCGCGACCCTCGCCAGAAACTGGAAAATCTCCTTCATGCGCGCGCCTTCACCCACCAGGCTCTGTTCCTGCCTCACCTCCGTGGTGAGCCGCTGGTTCTCCTGCTCCAGCCACTGCAGCCGGCGCGCATTGTCCAACGCTACCGCGGAAATTCCGGCAATCGCCGCCAGCAGTTGCAGGTGATCCTCATGAAACCGATTGGTGGCGTTCGTGCTGTCGAGATAGATGCAGCCGATGCTCCTCTGAAATACCGTGAGCGGCACGCACAACAGCGATCGCACTTCAGACGCAGCCAGGCTCTCCACGTCGCGGAGCTTTCCGGTGGGCACGTCCAGGCCCAGAATCGCAACGTTCTCCTTCATCACCTGGAGCGCAATCGTGCGGCTCACGCGCACCAGTTGCGGCTGCCCTGCCTGCCGCGTCCGCGCATAAAGGCAATTGAACTCTTGTCCTGTGCCCTCGGCCAGGAGAATCGCGCCCCGGCCCGCCGGCACTACTTCGAAAATCAGATCCAACAACTGTGCCTGCAATTCCTCCAGGCCGCGAATCGCGTGCAATACGCGGCTGATCTTGAGCAGCGCATTCAAATTGCGCGCTATCTGCGAGGTGGCCGGCAATTCTCGCAGCAAACGGTCCGGCTGCAGGTACATCACTTCTTTGGGATGAATGACTTTGGTCTCAGCCGTGGGATGGCTGTCATCGAACTCAACGCGGCTGGCAGGAAGGGCTTGGTCCTCGTCTTCCAGCAGAAATAAAAACACCGAGTCGCCGGTCGCGATCTCATCCCCGTGCCGCAGCCACTGCTCCTTCACCGCGAGCCCGTTCAGCAGGGTTCCGTTGCGGCTGTCCAAATCCTTGATCTGAAAACGACCGTCTTCTTCCTGCCGCAGCAGGCAGTGTTTTCGAGAAACCGAGGCATCGGCCACGGCCACCGCGTTGGTGGGATCGCGGCCCAGCGTGGCTTCGCCGTCGGGCAACGGAATGGTCGAGTCTTTCGAGGGTCCGGCTATCACCAAGAGTCTAGGGCGCAATCAAGGGTCTCCCACTCCGTGCAGGAATTCTTATCACAGCGCGGGCGGAAATGCATGTCCGGCGTGATCCATTTCTAATATCCGAACAGCTAGTTCGACTATCCGTTCAGATAGCGTCGGGGGCTCGGAGTCTGCCGCCGGGCGGGGTTCCGCCAAGGCTGGAAATAGTTTTATCAAACTGCAACGAAAGGAGTTGCTCTGCATAGTGGGAGCGATCCGCCACGGTCTTAAGGAGTGGAATCCGGCGTGCACCTAAGACAGGAGCGGAATCGGCAAAGCGATGGGGGAAGCGCTTTCAGCAGTACCAGCCGAGATCGCCAGTCAGAGGCTCGGGGGACCCCCTCATCGAGCCTCTGGCTTTTTTTCTTTTCGGCGGCTGATTCTGCGCGGGGACTAAAGAGAGTGCGTGAGAATCGGTGTCGTCCCTCCGGGACTTGTTCTATTTGTCCCACTTACCCAGGGCTTACGCCCTGGGCTAAAATATGTCGCCGCTCGGCGGCTGGATTTTGGCGGATTCCAGACCACCGTCCTCCCGCAAGGCTGGTTCTCACGCTCGCACTAAAGCCGGGTACAGTACGAGGCTCGTGGCGCTGAAAGCGCCGCACTTCCACGGTGCTTGGCAGCGTTCACCTTCTAACTCGCCGCAGCCTCGCTGCCAGAACTTTGACCCGATACGATTACGGCCAAGACGGCTACTCCATCCCGATAACTCACCGTCCGGCCTGAAATCGCGGGCACTCTTTCCCCCGGGACGAGAATCCCGATCAAGTTCAACGGATCGGCCGCCGACAGAGTCAGCGTCTCTCCGCTGAGTGGCAAACCGCGCATCGCTCGCACCGATTCCACCGCGACCGGCAACGCGAACTGCTCGCCAATGAATCCATCCACAAACCGCCCGCCGCGAATCTCTCCACGATCTTCGAGCCGCCGGAACGCCATGAGCAATTCGCGCCACGCTGGCAGATTCGACTCCCGCGCCAACAAGTCGCGAATCACAATTCCATAACGGCGCAACAGCATCCAGCACGCGGCCTCGACTGCGCGCGGCCTCTCCGCGGCGACGTCCGCATGCAGCAGAGCCCACCGCCCCGAACTGTGCCGCGGACGCGTAGTCTTCCCACTTCCCTGGCCCGCCCTGCGCTTGGGATCAATCAACGCCCGCAGGTTGTCGAACCCATCGGCGGTGACCAGTCCCGCGGCGACCAGTTCCCAGAGTCCAGTCTCGATCTCAGCCTTGAGCTTGCCCGTGCCGCGCACAATGTCGGCAAAGAACGATGCCCCGCGCTGCCGTAGAAACTCCAGAACCAGATGTGCGCCATGGCTCAGCCCGCGCGCTTCGGCCTCATCGCCGGCAGCGTGCCGCGGGATCATCCAGTTCGCCTCTTCCCGCACAAAAAAAGTAATCGGCGCCACGCTGGTGGGAATCACGCGTCTCTGTCGCGGAGAGCTGGAATCAGCGGCCGCATTCATCCCACTGGCAGAGTCCAAGGTTGCCGGATGCGGCGACAACCTTCCCCATCCCACCGCACCCGTCAGGCAAAGCTGATCCAGCCACTGCGGATCGTAGTCGACGATTCTCCGCGCCAGGACCTGCCGCTCCCACGCATTCGCCGGAATCTCGAAGCCCTGCAACTGCTGCAGCACTTCCATGGTGCCGCGCTCGCCAGCGACCTGCGTCCCCGGAGCCACATGCTGCCAGCGCATGAGCCACCGCATAAACGCGGCCGCCGTGACCGGCTCAATCTGCTTTCGCAGCATCCCGACGGTGAGGCGGTGAATCCTGGCCAGGAGCCGGCGTTCGCACCACTCGATTTCCGGCTCGTGCGCGTCGTTATGAGGTGAGCGCGCCTCCGCCCGCGAGGCAGCAGCACCTGTGAACTGTCCACGCAGGACGGTGCCCGAAGCCTCCATCCGCAGTAGGCCCTTCTCGATTTCCAAAGCCGAAAGCCGAAGCAGATTCCCCAGCTGCGAAGCGGTAGTCGGCCCAATCGCCGACATCCAACCCATTACCAGAGTCAACAGCGCCTCATCCCGCGAAACTTCGCCCTTCTCCACGTCAGCCAGACTCTGTTCAAAGCGAGCTTCAGGAAACAGCACTTGAAACGATCGCGCCCGCTCCGCCGCCACCCAGTAGCGCCGCCCGGGTAACGATGCGATCCCGGCCCGTCCTTCGTTTAACAGACGCTCGAAATAGTTGCTCCAGCCAACGGTGCCCACGTAGGGGCTGGCGCATTCGTCCGCGCGCTCCAGCGAAACTGGGCTGTCGTCGTTGAGGGCGAATCCAGCGCCGGCAAAACTCTGTCGAGCTTCGATCGAGTGGACAGCCGGGGGCGGCTGTCCCCACATAAGCATTTCGAGATTTTCCGGCAGCGCGACCAGAGTATGCAGCACATCGTGCAGTTCATCGGCGTCGCGCACATCCGGCCAAGCCTCTTCGCGCACCTGCGCGATCGCTCCGGCGTCGAGGCCTCCCACTTCCTCCAGCACCGACTCGGGCAGCACCCGCCGCATCTCCACCGCGCGCGCGCGGCGCTCTTCCAGCGGCGCATCATCGAGATACGCATACGGATTCGCATTCAGAATCTCGTGCGAGAACTGCGACGGCACCGGCGTATCCACGGCGATCACGCGAATTTTCCCGGAAGCCATCCCGCGCAGCAGCGCCTTCAATCCCTCGACATCCATGGCCTCGGTGAGCACATCTTTCATCACTTCGCCGACCAGGGGATGATCCGGAATCTTTCTTTCACCTTCGATGTTTTCAAAACAAGCGGCCGCGTCGGGAAAAACCGACGCCAGCAGATCGTCGGACCGCATGCGCTGAATCTGCGGCGGAACTTTCTTGCCGTTCTGAAAGCGCAGCAGCGCCAGCGCCCGGTTTGCATCCCAGCGCCAGCGTGTGGCAAAGATCGGAGAATCCAGCGCCGCCTGCTCCAGAATCGGCTGCACTGTATCCGCCTGCAGGAAATGAAACACGTCGCCCAACGGAAAACTGTGCTGTTCGGCCAGCGCAATGTTCAGCCCGTTATCGGTGGCCGCAGCCTGCAGCTCAAAGTTGAATCCCACGCAAAAACGCTTGCGCAGGGACAATCCCCACGCCTTGTTGATCCGCCCGCCAAATGGAGCGTGGATCACCAACTGCATCCCGCCGCCCTCATCGAAGAACCGTTCCGCAATCACGGTCGTCTGCGTCGGCACCGCGCCCAGCACCGCGCGCCCCTGCAGCACGTATTCAATCATCTGCTCCGCACCGGAATCATTCAGGCCGCATTCTTCTTTTAGAAAACCAACTACGCTAGCGACTTCCGGCTGCGTCGCGGAGAATCCCACCGGAGAAGTGTGCCGCAGCCGCTCGCTGATTTCTTGGCGCAGATCGCCCACATGCGCCGACAATTCCTGCGTCCGCGCTGGAGCCTCGCCGCGCCAGAACGGAATTCCCGGAGGCGCCCCGTGTGCGTCTTCCACCAGCATCCGTCCGGCCTTGGTCTCAATGCGCCGGATACGCCAGGAACTATTCCCCAGCAGCATGACTTCACCAGCCATGCTTTCGACTGCGAAATCTTCGTCGACGGTGCCCACCACAATGCCCTCGGGCTCAGCGACCACTGCATACAACGAGTTATCCGGAATCGCTCCGCCGCTGGTGATGGCCGCCAGGCGCGCCCCACGCCGCGCCCGCAACTTCCCATTTACCCGGTCGCGATGCACATACGCCCCGTAGCGCCCGCGCTTCGCCGCAATGCCTTCAGAAAGCATCTCCAGAATGGAGTCGAAGGTCTCGCGCTTGAGATTCCGGTACGGATACGCCCGCTTCACCAGCGCAAACAACTCATCCTCATCCCATCCGTCGTCAGATGAAGAAATATGTGGCTCGGGCACGCCCGCAACAGAAGCAGTCCCGCTTGCCGAAGCACACGTCGCCACAATCTGCTGCGCCAGCACATCCAGCGGAGACTCTGGAATGATCAGCCGATCCAGATCCCCCTGCTTGATCGCCCGCACCAGGGCCGCGCATTCCATCAGATCATCGCGCGTCGTGGCAAAAAATCGTCCCTTCGGAACCGCACCTCGCCAGTGTCCCGACCGGCCCACGCGCTGCAGGGCCACCGCAATCGCCCGCGGAGAATTAATCTGCACCGCCAGGTCCACCGTCCCGACATCAATTCCCAACTCCAGCGAGGCCGTCGCCACCAGCACCCGAACCTGACCCTCTTTCAACTTCTTCTCGGCCGCCAGCCGCAACTTGCGTGACAGGGAGCCATGGTGCGCCGCAACGTTTTCTTCTCCAATGCGCTCGCCCAGTTCATGGCACAGCCGCTCGGCCATGCGCCGTGTATTCACAAACACCAGCGTCGACCGGTGCTGCGCCACCAACTCCACCAGGCGGTCATAAATCGCATCCCACAACTCATTCGACGCAACTGGCCCCAGCGGCATCGGCGGCACTTCGATCCCCAGATCCAGCTTGCGCTTGTGCCCGATGTCGACGATGACGGGATCCGCGCGCATCTCATTTCGCTCAGAGCAGCCCGTCAGAAAATGCGCCACTTCCTCAATCGGCTTCTGCGTCGCCGACAGTCCAATTCGCACCGGCGGCTTATGACACCAAACCTCCAGCCGCTCCAGCGACAGCGCCAGATGAGCCCCACGCTTATCGTCGGCCACGGCATGAATCTCGTCGACAATCACGGTCTCGACATCGCGCAGAATCGCGCGGCTCTTGTCCGCCGTCAGAAGAATGTAGAGCGACTCCGGCGTGGTCACCAAGATATGCGGAGGCCGCTTCAGCATCGCTCGCCGCTCGGGCGGCAGCGTGTCCCCGGTGCGCACCGCGGTGCGAATCTCCGGCATCAGCAGCCCGCGCTCGCCCGCCAGGGCAAGAATCTCCCCCAGCGGGATTTCAAGATTTTTCTGGATGTCATTGCCCAGCGCCTTGAGCGGAGAAACGTACAACACTTCCGTCCGGTCAGACAGATTCCCAGCCAGCGCCTTGCGCACCAGCCGGTCAATGCAAGCCAGAAATGCGGCTAAAGTTTTTCCCGACCCAGTGGGCGCGGAAATCAGCGTGGTGCGCCCGGCAAGAATGTGCGGCCATCCCTGCTCCTGCGGCTCAGTGGGAGTGCCGAACTTTCCCACAAACCACTCTGCCACCAGAGGGTGCGCCCAGGCCAGGGATTCAGGAAGGGACTGCATCGGGATATTCTAGCGCCAACCGCCGTTTTCGCCAAATGTTCGCTGTAAGAGTGAGACCGCGCCATGTCACGATTGCGAATCAGCGCATGGAACTTCTGGCCAGAGTTCTGGGCGGGGTCGCTGGAAGGTTTGGAGTCAGAAAAACCCCCGAAAGGACTAACTTTCAGGGGCCCGAGTTTTGCGTTCAAACAGCGGAATTGTAGGGAACTCTATTTCGCAGGGATCACATCGAACTTGCCTGACGCTTCCTCGTAGAAGAGGGCGCCTTCCGTCTTGTCGCCGCCGCTCCAATGCTTGTGACCACCCGGAACTCGAAGGAACTCTCCCGGCCCCACACGCTTTTCGCCAGCGTCATCCTTATACAGATAAGCACCTTTGATAACGACGATCCAGACATCGCTCGTGTGAGTGTGCATCCCCGCGTCGTACCCCGGCGCAAATTTCGTGAACGTTCCATGAACGCCCTTGTCCGGATCACCCCAAACGGTTGCCATCGAGACCCCGCCCGTCGGAGCCGGCTTGAATGTCGCCTTTTCCGCAGTCACATAGAGGACGTCCTTCGAGTTGCCGGACGAGGCTTTCTGAGCCTGCCCGAAAGCACTCGCCAGCAGCACCCCGAGCAAACCCGCAGCCAAAGCTAATCTCTTCGTCATTATCATTTCATTCACCTGTACTCATTCTCCACCTAAGTAGGATGGCTGGTCTGTAGTGTGGGACGTTTAGGAAGTCAAGCCGAAATGTAGGAATGACGTGGCCGTCATTCCCTTTCCTCTTCCTCCTGGAAAGCGAAATGACGGGACTGAAAAGATAGGAACTGAAGCAACCCTACGCACTATTGACCCAAATAGCAAATTAGAACATGGCAATTTGCAAGGTTGCAGTCCGACCGGCGCTTCTGGAGCGGCCTTTTCGGGTCATTCGAGTTTCATTGTTGATCGATTGCGACAGGACGCACTGACCTGACGGCCTCGCGGCGCAGGCTGGTAAAATCCCCCCGATGCCCAAACTTTCAGCCGCCGCTCGCGCCCGCAAAATCAAGCTCCTACTCTTCGACGTCGACGGCGTGCTCACCGACGGCAAGCTCTTCATCTTCCCCGCGCCCGCCGGCATGCAGCAAAGTGCGCTCGATCAACGGACGCAAGAGCAGGCCGCCAAACACGGCGGCCAAGGTGGATTCGGTTTTCAAAGCCCGGCTTCAACCGGACAAAGCCTCATCGAGGCCAAAGGCTTCCACGCCCACGACGGCACCTCGATCTCCCTCGCCCGCCTTGCCGGAATCCAGACCGGGCTCATCACGAAACGCATCTCGGAAACGGTCGCCCTCCGCGCCCGCGACTTGAAACTGGAATACGTCCGCCAGGGAGTCAGCGACAAGCGCACGTGCTTTGAAGAAGTGGTCAGCGAAGCGGGAATCAAACCGGAAGAAGCCGCCTTTGTCGGCGACGATATCATCGACCTGCCCGCCATGCGCGCTGCGGGCCTGGCTATCGCTGTAAAAAATGCCCGCGCCGAGGTCAGGCACGAAGCCCACTACATCACGCCTAATGCCGGCGGCGACGGCGCTCTTCGCGACGCCGTCGAGTTTATTTTGAAAGCTCAAGGCAAATGGAAGAAGATCGTGGAAGCCTACATCGGCGAGAGAAGTCCGGAAAAAGGCTCTTAGCTTTTGGCTGTTGGCTTTTGGCTAACTGCACTTCGTCGATGAAAGTCAAACGCTCGCCTTAACCCCGTGATCGCTTCCAATTTTGGGTTTGAGCCAAGAGCTAAAAGCCAAGAGCCAAAGGCCAAAGGAAAAAACCCACCGGATGCTTGCTTGGGGCGTGCTCGGGTCAGCATCCGATGGGCTACCGTTTCTCCTTACTCACCCTGTTGTTTTCAGGAGTATGTGCAGAAATTAAACACTGGAATGGGACGGAGTTTCGTCTATTTTTGTAAAACTATGTAAAATGTGCCGCACATAAAAACATCGGAGCACAACTGAATCATGCAAGCCTTTGCAAACGTAGGTAGTGGTGCAGTTTGAGGGCGGCGATTCGTATCAGGGCAGGCCTTCAGGCGTGCCACAGAAGCTGTCACGCATACCCGCTTTAGCGGTTGTGGTGGCCGGAGCCAGCGGCTGAAGCCGTTTAGGCCCTTATTCACTTTGTCGGCATCGCTGAAGCGAAGCCCTGATACGAATCGTTCTTCTCAAACTGCACCACTACTCAAACATTCGCGGGGAAGGCAATTCTGCGCTGGCCTGCAGCAGTTAGTCCACGAAATTGGGCGTGGTCTTATTCTGGCAGCGCCGGGAACTTCGCCGCTACCAGTTCCGCAAAGCGCTTGTCTTTTCGCACTGCAGCGAATTCGACATCTTTATAGACGTTCTTGAAGTCCTTGTATCCCTCTTCCAGCGCCTTCTTCAGATATTCCAGCGACCGGTCCGAGTACCCCATCTTGGCGTACAGTTTCGCTACCGTGAAATCATAATGGGCCCGATCTCCCGGGCTGGGCAACTGCGCCTGCACCCCGGCGCGCGAGGTTCTTTCAAATACATCGGGATCAAGTTGCACGGCGTGCTCGTACGCCTGCACCGCTGGTTCAAAGTCCTTTTTCGCGAACAGCGCCGCTCCCAGGTTGCTGAAGAACGACGCCGAATTGCCGTCGAGCGCAATCGCTCTGCGATACTCTTTCACCGCCGCGGCGTATCTCTGTTCTTCGTAGAACACCACCCCAAGATTGTTGTGGGCATCCGCATAGTTGCGGTCGGTCTTGATCGACTTATCAAATGACTTCTTCGCCTCGCGATAGCGCTGCATCATCAAATCGGTGATTCCCATTTTGTTGAGCAAACTGGCGGAGTTCGCTTGCTTGGCCATCGCCGCGCGATAGTAGTCGAGCGCGTCCAGGTAGAGCTTCGATGCGCGCAACTGGTCCGCTCGCGCCTCCAGGTCGGCGGCAGTCGCGTCCGGCGCCGGAGGGTCTACAAGCCGCAGCAGCGGCGGCTTAATCTGAACCTGTTCGGAATGCGAAGCCTGCGCCCACGCCACACTCGATACCAGGCAGACGCAGACGGCGAGAAACAAGACGGGAACCAGCAAGATCTTCGGGCAGGACGACATAGGCCACCCCCAGCTAGTGGACACATTCTGTCACAGTTTTAGGCAGCCGGCGAAGATTTTGGTGCAGGATTACGTTTTTCCTGGGCCGGTTGTACGTGTTTCAGGTGCCAGCTACGGGCACCCGACACCCTAGGTCACATCCGCCTGGGACATCCCTATCCAGCAGCTTTATCAATCTCAATGCGGCGCCGTCTGACTGCTATCTGCTGGTTTAGACACCGGAGCCGCTGTTTTGTCATCCTTAAATATCCCAGCGATCTTGCCAAACAAACCCTTCTTTTTCTTAGGGTCCTGGGGATTATTCGGGTCCTGCGCATTCGCCGCCTGGGCTGGTTGCGGCTGCACCGACTTGTCCCCCCCGAACATGCGCGAGAAGAACCCTTTCATTCCATCTTGCGCATCGCAGGTGTCGCGCGGCTCGGTCCCGGCTACAAAGGCGGAAACATAGTCATCCGGGCAGGTTGGAGTCGCCAGCCGGTTCGTCACCTTGTCGAGTTGCACATCGACCACGCCGCTCGGCTGCTGAAACGCCCGCATATCGGCGTATTGTGGGAGCGCGGCCGCCTTCTTCATGAACTCGGCCCAGATCGGCCCCGCCGTCATCGCGCCGGTCAGGCGCAGGTCGCTATAGTCGTCATACCCCACCCACACAATGCACAGCAGATTCGAGGTATATCCCGCGAACCAGCCGTCATGCGAACTGCCTGTCTTTCCCGCAGCTGGGAGAGTAAACCCGCGCAGCCGGACCGCGGTATATCCCAGCCCGTTGTTGATCACGCCTTCCATCATGTTGGTCATGACGTAGGCAATGCGCGGATCGAGCACCTGCCGCTGGTCGGTCGTATAGTTTGCGATCACGTCGCCCTTGCCGTTGCGCACCGAGCGCAGCAGGATGGGCGACAGCCGCACTCCATTATTCGCAAACGAAGTGTATGCGCCTGACATGTCGAGCGGCGACGCGTCGTACGAGCCCAGCGCCATCGCCGGAGTCGCTTTGACCGACACAATCCCCGCCGATTTTGCCAGGTCCGCCACCTTGTCGTAGCCCACCTGCTCGGCTACTTTCACCGTCGCATTGTTCAATGACATGGCCAGCGCGTAGCGCAGCGACACATCGCCCTTGTATTCCTCTTTGTAGTTGCGGGGCTCGTAGATCTGATCGCCATAGGCGAAGCTCGAAGGCGCGTCCGTCACTGTCGACGCTGGAGTCAGCACAGTCTGCGATCCATCCAGCGCCGTGTTCATGGCCGCCGCATACACAAACGGTTTGAAGATCGATCCCGTCGGCCGCTTCGACACCGCGTGATTCAGCTGGCTCCAGCCGTAATCGCGTCCTCCCACCAGCGCCAGGATCGCTCCGGTGTGCGGATCCAGCACCACCATCGCCACCTGCGCCTGCGGACCTGGCGCCACCGTGGTCTCGAACTTCTTTCCTACCTTCACCCGCTTGGTGCGCAACTTCTTGACCTGATCGTCCACCAGCTTGATGCCCAGGTCCACCGACTGCGCGGCGGCCTTTTGCAGGTCGGGATCGAGCGTCGTATAAATCCGGTAGGACTGCTCGTTCAGCTCGTTCTCGTTGAACTTGCTGATAAGCTGATCGCGCACCATGTCCACGAAGTAGGGCGCGTCGCTGGCTTCCACGTTCGGCGCGGCCAGCTTCAGCGGCACGGCCTTGGCTTTATCCGCCTGCTCGCGGGTGATCACGTGGGTCTCGACCATCGATTCCAGCACCAGGTTCCGGCGCTCTAGAGCGCGCTCCGGATGGCGATAGGGCGAGAGCCGGCTCGGGCCCTGAATAATTCCGGCGATCAGCGCCGCTTCCGGCAAGGTGATGTCCTTCAGGTCTTTCCCAAAGTAAGAGTGCGATGCTTCCGCAAACCCGCTGATGGCAAACGAACCGCGCTGCCCCAGGTTCACCCAGTTGGCATAGAACTCGAAAATCTGCTGCTTGGTGAACTTCTGCTCCAGTTCCTCGGCGATCAGCATCTCGATCAGCTTCCGCTTGACCGTCTTCTCCGGAGTCAGAAAGAAGCCGCGCGACAGTTGCATGGTCAGCGTGGAACCGCCCTCGCGCCGCTGCCGCGTCAGGTCCGTCCACATCGCGCCGAACATGCGAACGAAATTCACTCCGCTGTGTTCAAAGAAGCGCCGGTCTTCAATGGCCAGCACCGCCTGCACCATCACCGGAGGAATTTCGTTGTACCTCACGATTTCGCGTTTCGAGCGCTGCTCGGCGTCGAACAGCGCCGTGACTAGCTGTGGCTCGAGTTCATACGCTGAAAGGTCGTTGCCGTTGCTGCCGATCTGGTCCACGTGTCCGTCGTGAATCGTGATGAGCGCCGGCTCCGGACTGTGGTACGACTCCGGCCCCGGCGTGATTTCGATCCCATCCTTCGACACGCGGAAACTGCCCAGCGCGGACTGCCCCTCTTGATCCGAGTACCCGGCCCGCCGCAGTTCCGCCGCAATCTGTTTTACCTCGATCTGCTCGCCGTTCCGCACGGTCTTGGGCAGCGCGTAAATCTTCGCGGAATTGGCGAATACCGGCGAGCGGAAGCGCTTTTCGATGATCCGGTCGTACTTGATGTAGAAATAAGAAAATAAAATGGTAAACGACACTGCCAGGATCAGAAATCCCACCGCTGCCGCCCGCAGCACTGGGTCACGGGGCAGCCCGCGGATTCCCTTGGCGTCTCCACTCTTCGGAATTTTGATCTTGATGGTCACAGTTTCGAGCGCCTTCGCTGGCTTTCAGACGATTCGGAGAGAAATATTCCTTGTTCTCTCTTTTCTTTAAGACGTCGGGACACGCAAAAAGGTTTGTCTCGCCTCTTTCGGACCCGCCATTCCAGACACACTTCGCTGGCTCGCCGATCCAACCACGCCGTAAAGGGATGCCTTTATTGTACCCCTCCCCACAGAAACGAAAAGAGACCCGCAGTACATGCGGGTCTCTAAGCCGATACTAGCCTTTACTCGGCCCTACTGCGGTACGTCGGTGACGGCGAAGCTTACGCTCGGCGCCGACAAGTGAGCGATGGTGCTGGTCAGTCCGCCAGCGGCCGGGTCGGCCGAGAGGGCCCAACTCCCGCCTACGCCTGAAACCGATCCCTGGGTGAACAGGTATTGTCCGCTCTGATCAAATTTTCCGATGGTCATGGTGAAATTTGTGAAGGGCGACGAACCCAACGCGGTCGGCACGCCACCGACGAGCGCGTAGCCCTCTATCGGCTGTGCAGTCGCTAAGGTTTGCACGATAAGCTCGTTGAACGTGTACACGAATTTCCCGTTCGGACTGACCGCCAGGTAGACCGGAGAATTACCGGTGAGATAGCTGACCGCCGGGCTCACTGGCGCACCGCCAGAGCCGATTGTAAATACATAGAGATGATTGTCGACGGCTCCGCCGCCCGCGCCGTCTTCGGCAGTAATTCCAATGAGGTAGTTGCCTGACGCCTCTCCGGCAATCTGCGCCATACCCTGAGAGCTAATAGGGTTGCCCAGCGCCGTCAGCACGCCACCTGAGGTGTAAGAAAAAGCGTAAATTGACGACCCTGAAAGCGCGTACACGTACCTGCCCAATCCATCGGTAACGATTTGTGACGGAGCGATTCCCGTCGAGTACGATCCCGTCAGGGTCAAGGTGCCGAGCGTCGGATCTATCGTGAACGCCGAGATCCCAGCTGAACCGCCGACAAACAAAACTGCTCCTTTCGGATCGGCGGCTATCGATGACGGGGCCAGGACGGTATATTGGGTCGATGAGACCGGCGTTAGTGCCCCGGTGACCGTGTCAATCGTGAATCCATAAAGTGTCTGGTTCGAAAGAGGCATGTAGAGAAACTTCTCACCCACAGTGACCAGGCCGAAGTCGGTGATGGGCCTGGGGAAAGGCGGAGTCGCAAAGTTGGGAACGGTCAAAAACCCCTGTGAGCCCGCTAAGTTCAGGCCCTCTCCCGCCATTTCGCCAGCAGCGTCATCCATGAAATAAACCAAAGCCGTCTGGGTGATGTTTCCGCCGGAGCCCAGACCCGGGCCGGACGGCGTGCAGGTACTACTGCCAAACGTTGTGCCACAGACATAGTGGCCGCAGCCCACCAGAGCAATTGTGGCCAGCATGACAAGTGCAATTGAACTAAGCAATACTCGAAGCTTCATCGACATGACTTCTCCCAGGGACTTTCTGGATTCCAGCCTTGCGGATACCAGCGAAAAGACTCTTTCTCACGCCGATGTTAGGTGCCCGCGTAACCTGCTGGCAAGGTTACGAACGTCATTCTGAGATGCCGTCCGATTCTCCGCCGCGAATGAACTGAAGAAGTTGAAAGTCAGAGTCAAAATCCCCACACTAAATCTCGCCAAAGAACGGCGAGATTTAGTATGGGCCACCCGTTGTGTGGGCCACCGGTTTTCTCGGGCACCCCTTCTCCGGGGCAGCCTTCTCTTCTTGATGTTTGAAGCAAAATGTCTGAAGCAAAACAGGAAACGCAGAACGGACTCTTAGAAGCCCTTGTTCCCGCTCGAAGGATTGAAATGCAAAGTGAAGGAATATCCCGGCAAGGTTACAGGCACGCTGTATTCCGCCGCCACATACACCGCTGGGGCTCCCGGCGTTCCGATGCGCTGCACCGTCACCGCCTCCGGAGCCAGCGTAATCTGATGGTCTTGCGCTTTCTTCAGGACTTGAGTGATCAACTCCTGGTCGGTGGCGTGCGGATTCGATCCGCCCATCATCGCCACCTGATGCAAATCGTCCTGAAACGAGTAATTACTCAGTTCCGGCGGAACGACCTGAAACAAGCAGTAGATGCAGGCGACGATGACCAGAATCCCGACAATCGCTTTAATAGTTCCCATGTCCCACGATCTGCTCGGCGGGACCGGAAACTTTCATCCTGTCCGGCCGAGCAACTCCCGTAAAGATTCCACAACCGCCGTGATCCTAACATCGCGCACTTCGCGAGTCGAGCGCAGAACGAGTTCCACGGTACCTTCGGTAACCTTGTTTCCGACCGTGATTCTAAAGGGGATACCGACAAGATCCGCGTCCTTGAACTTTACTCCCGGCCGTTCGTTACGGTCGTCGAGAATCACATCGAACCCCGCAGCCTCCAGTTGCTTCGCAATGTCCTCCGCCGCCGCCCGCACCGCCTCATCCTTCACATTCACCGGCGACACCACTACCTCAAACGGCGCGATCGATGCCGGCAGCCAGAACCCGTTCTCGTCATTGCTCTGCTCCACGGCTGCCGTCAGAATGCGCTCAATCCCAATCCCATAGCAGCCCATGATCGGCATGACTTCCTTGCCGTTCTTGTCGAGCACCCGCGCGCCCATGGACTCCGAATAGCGATAGCCGAGCTTGAAGATGTGCCCTATTTCTACCGCGGTATCAATCCGCAGCGACAGGCTGCAATTCGGACAGCCCTCGCCCGCCGTCACCGCCCGCAGATCGGCATAGGCCGTGGGATGAAAATCTTTCCCCGGCGTCAGGTTCTTCACGTGATAATTTTCCTGATTCGCACCCGCGATCAGGTTCACGCGGCCTTCGAGCGCTTTGTCGACAAACAGCACAGGCTTGTCGGCATCTTTCTTGCGATCCCGCGCCCACTCAACTCCCAACGGCCCCAAATATCCTGCCGGAGACTCGAACAACGCTTTGATCTCGCTCTCCTCCATTGGCCGCGTCGGCGCGCCAACTGCGCCATTCAGCTTGGCCTCGTTGAGTTGATGATCTCCGCGCATCAGCACGACAACGCCGCGCAGTTTCGTCTTGCCCGTCTTCTCGTCTTTCTCTTCCGCCATGTAGGCCAGAGTCTTGATCTTGTTCTTCGGCGACACGCCCAGAAACTTCGCCACATCTTCAATCGTCTTCTGCCCCGGCGTGTGCACCAGCAGCGGCTTCCCATCGCCCTCAGGCGCAAGGTCTCCCCAGGGCTCGAGCCTCGAAGTCGCCTTCTCCAGGTTCGCTGCGTAATTGCATCCGTCGCAGCTCACAATCTGATCTTCTCCTGCCGGAGTCCGCACCATGAACTCGTGCGATTCCTTGCCGCCCATCGCACCCGAATCGGCCTCGACCACCATGTACTTCAGCCCGCAGCGGTCGAAGATACGACAGTAAGTCTCGTAATGCTTCTTGTAAGAAACATCCAGCCCCGCCGCGTCGATGTCGAACGAATACGCGTCCTTCATCATGAACTGCCGCACCCGCAAGAGGCCCGACCGGGGCCGCGGCTCGTCGCGAAACTTCGGCGCAATCTGATACCAGATCTGCGGCAGCTGCTTGTAACTCCGCAGATCTTTCAGGGCAATCGAAGTCATGACTTCCTCTTCCGTCATGCCCAGGCATAGGTCGGCATCCTTGCGGTCCTTCAGGCGAAACAAATTTTCGCCCATCAGCCCCCAGCGTCCGCTCGCCTCCCAAAGCTCACGCGGATGCAGTGCTGGCAGATAGAATTCCTGCCCGATCCGGTCCATCTCCTCGCGGACGATGCGTACGATCTTGTTGAACGACCGATTGCCCAGGAAGAGATACGAATAAATTCCCGCCGCGAGCTGCCGGATATATCCCGCCCGGACCAGGAATTTGTGCGAAGCGACCTCGGCGTCGGCAGGCGCTTCGCGCAGGGTAGGAATAAAGGCTTCAGACCATCGATGCATAAGTGTGAGTACCGTGTACCGAGTCGCGAGTTCGGAGCACCGTCACCCGCCGAACTCAAGAGTGGAATTGGTTATTGTACGATAGCGTAGCTGCGCTCACGTAATACTGAGTTACAATGCTGGAAGGTTTATGGCGAAAACTCGCTATCGTTACAACATCATGCTCAGGCCTGAGCCAGAGGGTGGCTATACCGCACTCGTTCCCGCCCTGCCGGGCTGCGTAACCTACGGCCGCACCGTGGAAGAAGCGCGCGAAATGGTCAAAGACGCCATCTCCGGCTACATCGCCAGCTTGCGCAAGCACAAGGATCCCATTCCAACCGACGACAATACGCTGGTCGCCTCTCTGGACTTGGAGTATTCCCGCTGAGAGTTTGCGGATGTCCCTCGATCCGATCTGCACTTGACACGCCCAGTCCCTCACGTTCTGAATAAGAGCTCTAGTTTTGATTCTGACTGGCCCATCTACTCCGCTTATGTCAGTCTAGTCCGAGTAGACAAACAATGCCGAAGCTACCTGCTATAAAGCCGCGTCAAGTCATCCGCTTCCTGGAGCAAAACGGATTTGTCCTTGACCACACATCCGGCAGCCACTTCATCTTCTACGATCCCACTGCCCGCCGCCGCGCGGTGGTTCCGAGTCACAAGCGCGACCTGCCGAAAGGAACTCTGATGTCTTTGTTGAGGGAGGCGGGATTCACCCGTGAAGAACTGATCGACTTTCTGGCTGGCCGATGACCTCGACGGGATCGTGAGACTTCTCACGCCGCCAATAGGTTGCTTCGCAGCACTTTCCCGGCTACCATTCCCGCACTTTGGAAATCGGGTGCTGCGATGAATAGCAACGACGTTCTTCCCTTCGTCATCTTTGCCGGCTTCCTTGCCCTGATGGCCGCCATCATCGTGTTCAGCGTCCACTACGCCAAGAAAAGAACCCGGGAACTGACCGCAGTCGCGCAGCAGATCGGCTTGCGATTCGTCGGGAATAACTGGAGCGGCCCGTCCCTCTCGGCCCAGCACAAGGTTTCGCTGCTTCAACGCACCCGGGGAAGATTCAGCAACGCGATGACCGGATCCTCAGGTGGACTCGACATCAGCGTCTTTGATTACACTTACCCCGCGGGAAAGAGCTCCATCACCCAGACCGTGGCCGCCTTTTCGCAGGACCATCCGTTGCCGCCGTTTGCGCTGCGCCCCGAAAATTTCTTCGACCGGATCGGCGATGCCATCGTGCACAACGACATCGACTTCGATTCCAACCCGGAGTTTTCCAGGCGCTACCTCTTGAAAAGCCCGGACGAGGCCGGCGCTCGAAGACTCTTCACTCCGAGCCTGCTGACTTACCTCGAGCAGTTCCAAACGATTTGGTGCATAGAAGGAACCGGATCGACTCTCGTCGTCTTCCACGGTGGGAGATCAGTGAGCCCTTCCGACCTGCCTGCTTTTCTCGAAGAGACTTCCAGGATGGCGCGTACCTTCTTCGCTTCCGACGGCCTGAGGAAGCCGGTGGCATAGACCATCCGACTTAGTGGGACTCGAATCGCGACTTTTCCTTCGTGAACCTTCGTGTCCTAGGGTGGTTTCAGCTCTGAGGTTCGGCGGATAATCCTAGATGACTTGGGCGACATCCTCAGCGGCGTTCGCACTCAGAACCGTCAGGAGTTGAATCGCGATCTCCTTCGGCAACCGAACCGCGACTTCTTTGTTCGCATCTCCTGCGTCCGCTGCAATGTAGATCGGCGCCCGCCACATCTTCGCATCCCCTACCTCGCGCTCGGCAAGTTCCCAGTAAATATGCACAGTCTTGCCTTCGTCTTCGCCGTACCAGATTGACGATCGAGTGCTCATGGTTCCTCCCGACTATCGGCGAAAAGCGCGCGGGCTTCGCCCGCTGGACAGCCGAGGGCGGCTGTCCCCACATGAGCCTTGCAGCTAGCCCCCTAGCTGCCGCAGAATCTCTTTCCCCAGCTTCTGCGCCTCGCCAAAAAACTTCTGGTAATCGAGGAACAGCCGGTTCAGCTCCAAAGCCTTATCGGTCGACGGATGCTTGCGCAGAATCATGTCCCGCACATGCACCGGGTTCGGCAACGTGGCATCCTCAGTTAATTCTTCCAGCGCGGTCTTGGGATCGTAGTGATACATGGGATTGACTCTTTGAGAGATTGAATCATTGACTCATTGAAAAACCCAACTCTCAAGCTCCTTATGTTTTGTTTTGCCGTGCGCAGGGACGCTGCACAGATGGCCAGCAACTCATTTGCCTCTTTGAGTAGCAGAGAAAGCTTTTCTGGTGGCACAACCGCCGTGTCCCCCAAAAGCTCGAGCCAGAAAACCGTCTCGTCGGCTTCCTCGACCACGATGTTGATCTTCGAGATGAACTCTGCCTTCGAACGAGATCGACAAACCGCACGATAGTTAGCTGCCACCGCTGTGCCCGAACGGAGCAACTGCTTCCCAATCACATCGCCCTCGCGAGTCCTCGGCAGCGACCGAACCACGCTGACAATCCGAATCGCAAACTGCTTTGTTCGCAATTTCATTGCCTCGGCCTGGTCCAGCTTGTTCATCGATTTTCAATGACTCAATGATTCAATCTCTCAATGATTCAATTCAAACCAGTTCGGTACTCCACAGATCGTGGAGGTGCACAATCCCCTTCAGCTTCCCGCTTCCATCCACGACCATCAGCGAAGTAATCTTCTTCTCTTCCATCAAAGCCAGCGCCGTTGCCGCAAACTCCTCGGCAGAAATTGTTTTCGGACTCCGCGTCATGGCTTCGCCCGCGGTCAGATCCATCACGTCTTTCCCGCGCTGCTCCAAGAGCCGCCGCAAATCCCCGTCGCTGACGATCCCCACGAGCCTGTCGCCCTCTACCACCGCGGTCACGCCCAGCTTCTTCCGTGACATCTCATAAATCACGTCGGGCATCTTCGTCGACGGCGCAACCCGCGGCAGTGCGCCTCCGGTATGCATCAATGACTCTACCCGCGCCAGCCGCTTCCCCAGCTTCCCTCCCGGATGCAAGTTGGCAAAGTCCTCTTCCTTGAATCCGCGCCGCTCGCTCAAAGTAACTGCCAACGCGTCCCCCAACGCCAGCATCGTGGTGGTCGAAGCCGTTGGCGCCAGCCCCAGCGCACAAGCCTCCTTAGCGATCGAACAATCCAACGCCACATCCGCCGCGGAAGCCAGCGTGGAAAATGTGGAGCGGACACTTTTGTCCGCTGCCTTTGCCTTTGACTTTGACTTTGATTTTGATTTTGACTTAGGGCAATTCCCGCAAATCTCATCCCCCGTCATCGCGATCAGCGGCACCCGCAGTCGCTTGATCGTCGCCAGCAGGGCCAGAATCTCTTCCGTCTCTCCTGATGCCGACAGCGCCAGGACCACATCCCCCCGCACTACCATTCCCAGATCCCCGTGTAGCGCTTCCACCGGATGCAGATACAGCGCGGGAGTGCCGGTCGAACTCAGCGTGGCCGCAATTTTGCGGGCAATCAACCCGCTCTTTCCCATCCCCGTAACCACCACGCGCCCCGCGCAACCAAACAGCAAGTCCACCGCGCGCTGAAACGACTCCGCCATCGGCCCGCCAATCCGGTCCGCCAGCGCCCGCAAAGCTCCCGCCTCGATGCGCACTACGTTCTCGCCAGTATGTTTCATGGAACCCGCATGCTTGATGAACGAAGATAGACTCCGAACCGAACAGGTCACGGTGCGGCCCGGCTCACCCGCTGTTTTGCGGCGCCCGCTCCGCCGCCACAAAATGAAGAATCGTGCCTCCCAAAAGGGCGAACAATCCAAGCGTGCTTCGCCATATGCTGAAGGCGAGCCCGTGTTCTGTCTCGGTGAAGAAGGCGAATGCCAGCGATACAGGAGCGGCCAGCAAGAAAACGGACCCCGCATGTTGAAGTCTTCGCCGCCATGCCGCTTGTCTGGGCACCAGGTAAAGCCCCAACAATAGATTCGCGATCCCGCTTCCCAGAAGATAGATGTGCCGCGAACGATACATCAGCCGGATGTCGTCGCCCAGATCACGCAGCCGCGGATTGTGCGTCCGCATGATCATCCCCGTAACAGCAAAGGCTACGAGTGTGATGACACCGACAGTGAGATGGACGCGGCGCATACCCGGAATCGTCCGGCAATGTTAGCACGTCGCTGCGAAGCCCCTGATCGGGGTACGTTGAAGTGGAACTGCCAAAACGCCCGCAATCCAGCAGAAGCGTTATCTAGAAGTGATCTTCCCCCGGCGGCGGTGGAGTCGCGGGCTTTTGGCCAAGCACGGCGAGCCCGCGCGACTGGATCAATTTGTCCCACGGCCCCGCCTGCCAGTTGTCGCGGCCCTTCTGCTCGAACCGCCAGGGAGGCAATGTCAGCATCAGATTCCGGGCCGTCGAATGCACATACGGTTCATACATCGACCGCAGCTTGGTGAGCTTATCCTGCCCATATTCATCGCTCCGCAGCCGTAGCCCAGCCGCCGCCAGCGCTCCCCGTAATGCGTCAAGATCCGCATCCGGCAACCGGTCGGGCGCTTCAGGATCGTATCTCGCGTTCACCACCTGCGCCAGATCGACCGCCGCATGTCGCGCCATCGCAAACGTAAGTTTCGCTTGCCCCGGATGCACGCCCTCAATTCCCGCCAGCACCAGCGAAGTCACATCGAGCATGGTGGTCAGCGCGCCCACCCACGACTGGTTGCTGTGCTGCGATCGAAAAAACGACAGCACGGGATACGAAATCTGGCTCTCCAGCAACCCTCCCGCCCAGAGTTCCCATTCCCGCAGCACTTCATCGAGGACTTTCTGATCCACGCCCGGATCTTCCGACCTCCCTGCCAGGCGCACCAGCAATTCCGCCGCCGACGGAGGCGATCCCGCTCGCGCATCCAGCATCGAGATCTGAATCTCCCGCCGCGAGAACGACGTATAAACCACGGGAATGTAGCCGATCACCACTCCCAGAAACGCAAAGCCCATCCCTGCTTCGATGACGGCCAGCGCCCGCGCCGGGCCCGAAGTAGGCACAATGTCGCCATAGCCGAGAGTAAAAAAGGTTTCCCCGCTGTGATAGACAATGCGGCCGAACGTGAGCGGCTCATTCCCGAGTTGCTCGTGTCCCCCAATGCCGTGCTGGATCAGTGCAAATCCGAAGATCAGTCCCGCCGCCCAGAATCCCAGCAGCAAAATCAGCGACAGCGGCCCGAAATATCCGAGGAAATTCTGCTGCCGCGAAGCCTTCTTGATGCGCCGTGCAATCGCCCGCCACGGAATCCACGTCCGCCGGTAAAAGTATGCCGTCAGCCGGAAGTGCCGCAGCACTCGGCGCGGTAAAACCACCGTCTCAAAAGCGTCCAGCAGCACCATCCAAATGATGATGAAGCCAAAAACCGTCGCGACCACGCTGCCGTGCGAATTCGCAACGAATGCTGAGATCGAGGGCGCTGTCATGATGTGAAATGTAGATGCGGCGAAAAGAGTAACAGATTCGCGTACGAGGTGGTGGGGTGTGTGTTGGAGGGTGCCCGACCCTTGTCGCGTTCTTTGCGACAGAGCCTGCCCTGAGCGAAGTCGAAGGGGTGGGGATTCTGACTTTCGTGTTCAGTTACTGGGGCTTGGCCGCGGGCGGCGGTTGCGCGGCCGGCGGCGCCTGTCCCGCCGCTGGCTTGGCTGTAGTGGGTGCGGCGGTCGTAGTTGCTGGCTTCGCCGCCGGTTTCTTCTTCACCGCCGGCTTCTTCGGTGGCTCATTATCATCCACCACAATCTTCTTCGGCGGCACCACCGGAACTGCCGCCTGCGCCGTTTTCAGGTCCGTCCGCAGCCGGACAATCTCCGCTTCCTTCGCTGCCGATAAAGTCTCCATCCGCTGCGCCAGTTGCTTGCGCGTACCATCGAACCCGTTCAGATCAGTCGATATCGCCTGCAGTTCGTCCTTGGTCCCGAACGCGCCGGTATCCTCCGCCACGCTCCCCACCACATCGCACAAGGCTTCCAGATTGCGGTAAAGTTTGAACGTCGAAGACAGATCCTCGGGCGCCCCTCGCAGTTGCGAAATCACATTGGGCAGAGTGTTTTGCAGGTTGCGCTGAATCGAATCCACTTTCGTAAGCGTTTCCTTCTTCGAAGCGTTGCTCGTCTTCCAGTGTTCGATGCGCATGGCCACCAGATCGGCCTGCGTGTTCTTCGACGTCGCCTCCAGCTGCGACAGCATCCCATTCAACTGCGTCACCGAAGCATACGAAACCGGTTCCCCACCCTGCGCCGAGGGTCCTCCCGACGCCGCCGGACCCGATTGACCCTGAGCGACCGCAACAAAAAGTAGGGAAGATACAAACGTCGATAGGAGAATAGTACGTTTCATGGTTTGGGACGTTGGCGCTCGCGAGCAACAGCATACTATAACAGCCATCCGTCCGTTCATCGGGTGCATCACAACCATTCGACTCTTCGTCCGATTCCAGAGGATAATCAAGAATGACGCGTTCCTGAATGTCCATGCTCCTGAGATTCCAACGATGTTCCCGGCGCGCCTTCCCCCAGCGAGTTCTGCTACTG